>VIDL01220280.1_pt1 | contig 50606 bp, 39 predicted proteins | sample 5025111 | NCBI WGS metagenome assembly VIDL01 (sample SAMN11851957, study PRJNA449069) | gut metagenome | isolation source: stool from female vole | host: Microtus ochrogaster | place: USA:Florida | collected 2017
AGACAATGAAGCGGCTTCGCAGAATGTCTGATGTGCAGGCAGTAGAATGGAGCTTTGGATTTTTGTGCAATATTGTTATTCTGCTGATTGGTGTATTTATGTCCTTTGCTGGTCTGGTGGATTTCGGTACGGTGGTGGCAATTCTCAGTTTACAGGATATGGTATCGTATTTTCTGAAAAACATCGGCAGCGCATGGGGAAGCCTCATTGATTCCTTTGTTCTTGCAGACAGAGTATTTGAGATTTTGGACCAGCCTGTTGCCCCTGACCGCTATGGGAAGGACAGTCTAGAGATGGGCGCCTCTTCTTTCGAGGAAGATTACGATATCGCAATGAGTGAGGTTGTATTTTCCTATAATGATTCAGAAAAGGTACTAAACGGTGTGGATCTTACAGTGGATAGAGGAAAAACAGCGGCGCTGGTAGGCGAGAGCGGCGCCGGTAAGAGTACGATAGTGAAACTTCTGTTAGGTTTTTATCCACCGGAGGCCGGTACTATCAGAATATTGGGTAAACAGCTGTCCGATTATACCTTGGATGAACTGCGAAAAAATTTTGCTTATGTTCCGCAGGATGCTTATCTCTTTACGACAACGATAAAAGAGAATATCCGATATGGCCGGCTGGATGCGAGTGATGAAGAAATTATTGAGGCTGCTAAGAGCGCCTATGCCCACGAATTTATTATGTCATTTCCAAATGGATATGACACAATGGTTGGAGAGCGCGGCGAAAGCCTGTCCGGCGGTCAGCGTCAGCGAATTGCAATCGCCCGTGCATTTGTTAGAAATGCGCCGATACTTCTTTTGGATGAGGCGACTTCCGCTTTGGATTCAGAGAGCGAGCAGCTTGTTCAAAAAGGCCTCGAAACGCTCATGGGAGAACGCACTACGCTCGTAGTAGCACATAGGCCATCGACTATTGAAAAGGCGGATATGGTATATGTCGTAGGAGGCGGAAAAGCATGGGAGAAAAACAGCGCAGCGCAGATTTTGTTGTGATTGGAATGGGTATATGGTAAAATTTCAGTGTTACAATATGACAAATTTCCAATTGAATGGAAATATTAGGAGATTATCATATAATGCAAAATGTAATATTTCTACCCTTTGCAATTGTATTATTTTTCCTATTCCGTATGATGTTCAAACGTGCCGTATTTTATCATGCCGGAAGGAAAGAATGGATCACCGATATAAGATGGTATCATTACGCCATGTATTATGCTTTGATGGCTTTCTTTGAGAACCTTGTAAGTTTGTAAAGGTGTAAAGCGCAACAAAGCAAACCTCCCATATCATCATATAATCTTCTTCATTGCTTTACACTTTTACAAACTTACAAGGTTCTCAAACTGATCTGATAGCCGGAGGGAAGAATGGTCTGCTTTACACCTTTATAAACTTACAAGGTTCTCAAACCTGAATCCGGATGGCATCCGTTTTGCCCGCTTTACACCTTTACAAACTTACAAGGTTCTCAAACTCCGAAACAGCAGCATTCACATCCAGCATCGCTTTACACCTTTACAAACTTACAAGGTTCTCAAACGGTCAGTTGATGCTGGGGATGATGTAGATAGCTTTACACCTTTACAAACTTACAAGGTTCTCAAACCTCCTTCCAGCAGGAAGGGGGTGGTATTGGCTTTACACCTTTACAAACTTACAAGGTTCTCAAACTCTTTTCCTCCTTGTTTTTCGTATACTCAAGCTTTACACCTTTACAAACTTACAAGGTTCTCAAACTTAATCCAGCAGCCTTTTCTGATGCTTTCTGCTTTACACCTTTACAAACTTACAAGGTTCTCAAACCTGTAGGGATGCTTTTCCGTGTTTGGCGTGCTTTACACCTTTACAAACTTACAAGGTTCTCAAACGGACAACTCTGTCCTAAACTAGCTAGTTAGCTTTACACCTTTACAAACTTACAAGGTTCTCAAACCTTCTGCGGTGGCTAATACAGTTGGTGCGGGCTTTACACCTTTACAAACTTACAAGGTTCTCAAACATAGGCATCTTTGGTGCAATATAAGGCGCCGCTTTACACCTTTACAAACTTACAAGGTTCTCAAACCAGAACAGATGCAGTTGGAAATGTAGCAATGCTTTACACCTTTACAAACTTACAAGGTTCTCAAACTCATTCCAGACTTTGGGCGATATTATTTCAGCTTTACACCTTTACAAACTTACAAGGTTCTCAAACCAGAAGAAAGGCGAGAAACCGACCTATCAGCTTTACACCTTTACAAACTTACAAGGTTCTCAAACCATGTCGGTGTAAGACTTCATGTTGAAAGCGCTTTACACCTTTACAAACTTACAAGGTTCTCAAACAAAATATACGAATTATCATTAAATCCATTAGCTTTACACCTTTACAAACTTACAAGGTTCTCAAACATTAGATTTCAAGTTAATCTCTGCACTCAAGCTTTACACCTTTACAAACTTACAAGGTTCTCAAACGTACTTTCCATCAGTAATTTTTTCAATGTAGCTTTACACCTTTACAAACTTACAAGGTTCTCAAACGAAAGTTGCAACTTCTATCTTGAATCCGTTGCTTTACACCTTTACAAACTTACAAGGTTCTCAAACTTAAATAGCAGCTTGTGGGATTTTGATTTTGCTTTACACCTTTACAAACTTACAAGGTTCTCAAACCTTCAAAGCATTGCCTTCCCAATCTAAGATGCTTTACACCTTTACAAACTTACAAGGTTCTCAAACAATCAATCCCCGCATGGCAAGCAGTAAGGGGGCTTTACACCTTTACAAACTTACAAGGTTCTCAAACAGTAGCCCAATCTCCGCCCGTGATAGCGTTGCTTTACACCTTTACAAACTTACAAGGTTCTCAAACCCCTTTCTCGCACTAAGAAGAACATCCGTCGCTTTACACCTTTACAAACTTACAAGGTTCTCAAACTGCTAGGCAGCTATGTGGTCAGTATCACAAGCTTTACACCTTTACAAACTTACAAGGTTCTCAAACAGGAGTTTTTGACTTAATATTAGTGAAAGTGCTTTACACCTTTACAAACTTACAAGGTTCTCAAACAAAAGATAGTCTGCTTTAGTTTTGGGAAAGCTTTACACCTTTACAAACTTACAAGGTTCTCAAACCTCAAACCTCAAATTAATTCCTGGTCATCACCGAACCTTCACATATTGGTAATATGCTGTAAATTTGTATTATAACTCAATTAAACAGTCATCCTGATCAAGTATAAAGTGTTTCTCAGATTCCAAACAATCTCTCTGAACATCTTCAATTAACAACATCCTTATTTTATAATAAAATGCAATTTTGTACAACTCCAATAACTGTGATTCATCCAAATAGGCCTTTAAATTTATAAATACTATTATTTTAACATTGCACAATAATCCTGATATCTTGACATATTCTATAAGTCTCTGCAACAAATCAACTTCATCATTATCCATTTTGACATTACATAACTTATAAAGGGCCTGACTATCTATACTCTCATTAAATGAAATGGCATAGGGAATTTTCATGCTCAATCCATTCAAGTATTGTGTAATAGTCTGATAGACCTCTCCCAAGACCTGATAGCATTCTTCATCTGATATCTTTTTCATTTCCTGATATAACTTATTTAAAATTTTCTTTTCATTAACATCTGTCAAAAGTGGATTCCATACTACAAAAATATTATTTGTCATAGGAATCAGTGCATCATTTTCTGATAAGGCCAATTCGCCGTCTTCTCCATCACACTGCCAACAAAAATTCTGTAAGAGAGAAGCAAATGTGCGAGGCTTTTCAATAGTCAATACCAAAACTTCATTCTCATGAAATGGCAATACAATATTTTGGGTTCCCCATGCTAGTTTCATAGTATAATTAACCTCTCATCACTGTCCAAAACTTCAGATTTGGACTCTCCTACAATATATTCCATGCGGGAATACTGTTTTTCTGTTACTTTCAATAGCTGAACCAAACCGTTTCTGGGGCGATTTTTTCTGACATTTTCAATGATGTAATCTGCCATTGTTGTATTTGGGGCAATCTTACAATATATTGATTCCTGTAACATTAAAAACCCACTTTTTATCAAAAATTTCCGAAAAGTCTGGTAATTTTTGCGTTCCACCGCCGTCTCGACCGGCAAATCAAACATTACTAATATTCTCATATATCTATAACTCATTTTGATAAAACCTGATTGCCGCAACATCCGCATCTTGTATTGCATCAAACACACTCCTGCAATAAATCTTTATTGCATTATTTACTAATTCTTTTCTCTCATTAATCCATACTTCTTGATTTAATATATTCACTAGTTTCATCTTCTCCTCATGTTCAAAAATTTTTACATGCATTGTGTACACCTTTCTATCCACTAATACTCTAAAAGGTTCCATCAAATCGGATGCCAAGTTAAAAGGATTAAACATGTTATTATGAAAAAGCCCTAATTGCGTCAAATAGCCATTTGAAACAATCTCCCTGTTAAAAGCGGACAAAAGAATACTATAACCATAGTTAAGCATTGCATTGGTAATAAGCTCTGCACTGCGAGTAAAATCTTTTCCAAATAAAGCATTGAAATATACCTTGGCTGCATGACCTTCTCTGTTTGTGGCATCCCCGTATTCCATCTCCTGCAGATACCCATGCAATAATTCTGCCTCTCCTTTGTGAAAGTAGCGCAATGTCTCCTCCTGCTTACGGATTTTATCTGTCACAATTTCCGTCCAAACAGCAGTCTTACTATCCTCCCCCCACTCTACCTGCTGTCTGACTTTGGCACTCGTATCATGGGAACCATAATAAGGAATCAGTTCGGATGAAGGGTTCCTCTTTTCATCACAGAAAATTACCTTAATCTTCTTTTTATTAAGCTCTGCCAACAACGCTGCCGTCAGAGACACTGCAGTTGTCTCAATTAGCAAAAGTCCTATTTCACTTAGATGAATCTTGGTTGTAACATCTCTGCGCACTACTAGATATCCCATTTGATAATCCAACTTTGCACTAGAACATACTACAACCGTCCGCCAACTCATACCTTTAACAGGTCAATTTCCCGCTGGAACAGACCTGTCACTGATTGGCAAATCAGCACTACTTCCTGCGCCTCCGAAATTTTTTTGCCAATTGCATATTTTCCAGCCTTCTCAGCTCCTCCGATTAGTCTTAAATCCGCCATTTCTCCGGAACAAAAATGTTTACATAACTGCATCAAAAGATAACATTGTTTTTCTATGGATAGACACTCAAACTTTTCCTTATTATTTAATATGCTCTGCTTGACCGCATCAAATAAATTCTTAAACAAAGTTTTTTCCATCTTTTCCATAAACTGCTCATAAATAGCCTGATTATATTCCTTTGTCAACACAAGCCGATGATTCTTATCCTGCTCTTCATAATCATCTTTATCAACCGCTTTTTCCACTTTTTTCAAATAGTTCATCTGCTCTTGTCCAAAGCACAACTGCACAGCATTACTCACTTCAATTCGATTGTTTGTTTTACCTCCCAGATAGTAATACATACCATTATACCGAATTAATGACTTGGCAGGAATCATTTTTCTGCAAATACGTAGATTTTCTACGGGCTTTCCTTTATACTCCTCGCTTATTGTTTGCTCAAAATATGCCAATATCTGTTCCTCAGTAAGATTTTCACTTCTGCCTAAATAAATTGGCAATGGTTCAAGACTTCTATAACATTTTCCTTTGACATAATACTCCACCAAAGTATAACCTGAGACTGCCACCGCAGTCAGACCACCATATCTTGTCACATCTTGCAGACGAAAGTCTTTCATTTTCACCGGAATGTAACCCATTCCTTCTGCCGTCTTAGCATTCCAAATAGTCGCCTTTCTAGTAATTCCGCCATGCGCCTCAACACACTGTCTTGTAACTAATGGAGAGTGACTCGCCAGAATCTTTTTCACTATAGCAATCGTAGCAATTTGACCTTGTGTATCTATACCCCATGCTTTTTCCCCATTCCGTTCCACATTTCTCTCAAATATCTTGTCCATATTATATTGATTTTGTGCATCTTTAGGATTTTTGCTTGCTTCCCTGATAAAATTCAAAGGATCCTTGGTGAATTTTACATAATACACATTTCCAACCACTATGTTTAAATATGCATCCTGAGCGTGATGCAAATCATTGACACTTCTCACTTTATACAAGGCAAATTTCTTTCTAAAATCCGAGACGTTGCCTGCCTTGACAAATACAATCTCTGATTGTGGAAATGCCTGCTGTAAAACTTGTGTAACTGCCTTGGTTCCCTGTCTGGTTTCCACCAGCTGTCTGCTGATAAATCCTGCCTTTTCCTCCTCAGTAAACGGAGTACTCCTTGTCAGTCTGTGAAACTTTTCAGGAGTCATAAATCCTTTATCCAACATTCCTTTCCATGTGGAATACATTTTGTTCCTAATACTCTCTTCCAAGAGTTCATCACTTTTATGCGCATTCTCTTCCTTCTTCACCAAAACAAGATTATTCTCAATACTGTCATCCTTTACAAAATGTCTTGGATAAATATGGTCGATATCATATAAATTATCTGACATCAAATCCTGCAGTTCAATCCTTTCTCCGGTATACATGCACTTTCCATTCTGTAAATAATATAAATACAACTTTTTGCTGCGAAAAGCATTCTCTGGCAAGTCTTCTGTTTCCTTTTTCCAGACTTTATCCTCACTCTGAATGGCTTTATATAATGCTGCAAGTTTCTGCTTTCTGGATGCTTTTCTGTCTCCTTTTTCCCCTTCTTCTCTTGACATTTCCACAAAAATTCTGTCCGGTGCCTGTCCCAACACCTGTTCCAACTCCTTTAATATATTCATGGTCTGCCACACCATTCGCTTTACAGGAGCTGATAAATACAAATCCTCTAAATCCTCAATCTTCCATTCGCTTAACGTTTTTTCAGCTCTTTGCATTTGTGCGTTCAAGGTGTCAATATATGTATAGTTGCTGCTCAAAAGTTCCATAAGATTATCATTCGTCTCCCACATAGCACCAATCAAGCTCCGAATGACTCCATCCTTCTTTGATGCGCCTTCCATCATTAAGAAACTTTTAGACAATCTTCCCCAACCTGTAAATTTAAATCCTAAAATGCGCTTCAATTCCTGATCTGTCAACATATCCGTACTATACGTTTCCCGTATGCGCTCTTTTAAAAACTTCTTGTCATTCCCATATACAGTTCCCCAGAAAATAATGTTTTCTATCATTTCGCGGTTTTCATCATAGAGCGCCCTTTCTCCTAATTCGACATGAAATTTGCATATAATAGTCAGCGAATTCTGAAATCCTCCGTCTATTTCCTTAACTTCATTTTATTCTTCTTTTGCCATTAAATTATTTGAGACCAAATAATCGTCCAAACGCTTTAAGGAAACCTTTTTTCCGCTCAGGAACAGCTTCTTGTAAATATCCTGCTTGATTTCCTCCTTTAATTTTTCTCCTCTGACTCTCACATTATTTAACTCGTTTAACACTTCAAAGCGCTCATACAACAGTGATTGCTTTGGCAAAGCTGTCTCCCCTGTCAAATAAGTGCAGTGGCGCACCATTCTCTCAATAAACTTTTCTGCAGTTCGTTTGGTGTCAATTTTCTCCTCAAAATTCCATGGATAAATCCGTCCGCCTTCTTTTCTTTCACACCACACATTATAGCCTTTTTTGTCTTTATATGCCTGACCCAAAGGTCCAACATAATAGGGAATCTGAAAGCTGAAAATTTGAACAATTTTTTCTGAAACCGTCAGCTGTGTCTCATCTTTTTCCCGCAAAAACGGAAGATATTGTTCTGCTTTTTGCAAAATAGCTTTCATCTCTCTTTGATGCACCTGATTCGGAATCACGCCATTGGTATCCAAAAGCTGCTTCGGCAAAAAAATTCCAGCATCCATCTTCTCTAAAATCATCTGCACATCTGGATCATCCTGTGGATAATTTTTGAGCATATTGCGAATGGTTTTATAGAGTTCCTCCCTGCTTCTCCCCTTATTGATGCGTCTGACAATACAATCAGAACTATTTACGCTTCCTACATAAGCGCTATAATTTCCCTCTTTCATAATTCGGAACATATCATGATAGGCCTGCTTGTCATACTTTTTCAAAACTGATTTGAGCTGTTTTAAGTCCTGTTGATGATTTTGATAGGACTCCACCCGAGCCTGCGACAAAAAAGAAAACCCTTTCATAATACTAGCCAAAAGCCCTCTGTCATGTAAGTCCTTAAGCATTAAAATAAGCTCAAAATTATCATCGTCAATAATGTCTTGTATGTTTGTTATCACTTCCTCATAATTAGAATCCCGAAATGATATGGATAATTTTTTGTCCATATCTTCGTCCTTTTTGCCGAAGATATCAACTAATTTTACATTCAATCCACACATTAGACTCACTATCTGGTAGGCTGGTTTGTCTTTTTTTGTTATTTGTAGCAACTGTGCCACATTTTCCAACACTTGTGTCCTGCTTTTTCCTTTTTCCTCCAATTTCTGTTCCAATTCTTCTATGTTTTCTATATTATGAGGAAACGCAATCTCCATCTCTTCCAATTTAGACAATAGCATCTGGTATGCATCAGAAAATGTGCCTTCTTTTCCCGTTGAATCTAAGGATTCGTTTAAAAAATGTCCTCTATGCTTAAACATATTTGCCAATGCCAAATAAACCAGCCTTACATCATGTGGTTCGTCTGATTCAATCAATTCCTTTCTCAAATGAAAAATGGTAGGATACTCCTTATAAAAATCTTGATCTGTATATCCACTATCGGCAAAAAGTGCAAAAGGCTGCTTGTTATTCTCATTCCGCTCTTCCATATGGTATTTACTATCATCCAACCGCAAAAAGAATCCGGGATCCACCTTATTAATCTCCTGCGCAAACAACTCTCTCAGCAATCCCATTCTGGCTACTTCACGCTGCCGTCTTCTTCGAGCAATGCGATAGGTTCTCCGTTCTGCCGATGTTTGTGCTTCATTAAACAGTCGCACTCCCCATAAATTTTTCCCTTTTGCACGCAATAAACGGTAATTTGTATCTGTCACTGCCCAGCCGACAGAATGAGTTCCCATATCTAATCCTAAATAATATTTGTTGTTTTCCTGATTATTTTTCATTTATTATTTCCCCTTTCGTATTGACTTTTATCTTTTCTTATGTTATCTTTAATTTACAAACTTACAAGGTGAGTGCAAATAAGGATTCATCCGATATCGTTTGCCCGCATTGAGCGGCTAAAAAAGACTTATATAAGTCTTTTTTTATTTCTCAGTATACTTGTCCAATAGTTCTGCAAGACCATTTTTGATACGCGCTCTCAATATTTCTGGCTTTATGACCTCTGCCACACTTCCATATTGTAATGCCCAATAATAAACTGCATTTTCATTTACTTTAATTCGTACGGTTATCGTTTCTGCATTTTCTTCTATCACACGAAAATCCATACCAAACCAATCAATAAAATCACCCAGATTGGGTTTATGGATACGAATGACCGCTTGCAGAGAATCCCCTGAAAACATATAGATGTGTTCCTGCATATACGCCGCTAAATTGAATCCTTGTGCATATTTTTTCAGTTCGGTAATAGGCTTTCTTTTTTCACTTAAAATTGTCACATTGGATATTCTATCTAGTCTGCGGTTTTCCAAATCATCATTACGCCCTGCATAACAAATCAAGTAATATCTGTTTCTTTCCGCTACCATATAATAGGGGTCAACAATTCGCTTTCCTCTATCATATAATTTTCCGTCTTTTCCACAGGTACACATTGTTAATTCTATTTTGCGATTTCTTTCAATTGCCTCGTCAATTATATCTATTAAATGGTATAGGTTCTCATTGGGGGTGTGATTGATGGCTTCCAAGTAACATATGTATTTGATGCGATGTTTGAGACTGCGGTTTGATAAGCTTTTCAATTTTTGAATCAGTCCATAGGCGTCTTTTTGCGGAACATGCTGACCAAACAGCACACCGTCAATTAGCAGCCTTAATTCACTGTCTTCAAATAGGTTAACTTTGTAAATTCCCCTTTTCCCCTCTATATATCCATTTTCTCTCAGTTCGCTTAAGTATCCGGATAATGTTTTTCTAGTTACAGTCAGACGGTAATCATTCTCCAGATAAAAAAGAATTTGTGATTGGGACAGTCTGTGCTGCTTGTCCGCATATTTCTCCAATATTTCCAAAATATAAAGATCTATTAACCCCTTTCCTCTCATAACACACCCTCTTTCACAATTATTATAACAAACCATAAGAGTATTGTTTTACTCATAACAGTTTATTAAACAAAATTTTAATTGAAAAAGGCATAAGAAAAAGCGGGTGATGGGAATCGAACCCACGTATCCAGCTTGGAAGGCTGGTGTTCTACCATTGAACTACACCCGCATAAATCAATATAATATTCCGAACGAATTATATGATATCATAGAAGAATGAAAAAGTCAATCCCTAATTGGGGATTCTTCTATGCATGCCCAGAGCCGGAATCGAACCAGCGACACGAGGATTTTCAGTCCTCTGCTCTACCAACTGAGCTATCTGGGCTTGTGCAGATTATCCGTGCAGCCCGCTGAATTGTCTCAGTCCCGTTTTACCGGAGGGCTTACCCGCCATTTATCTGTCGCACTATTGGATATTTTACACAGAAGTACGGAAATTGTCAAGAGATTCCGCAAATTTATATCTGCTGCATTCTGTAATATTGCAATAACAATGTCACGACTCTCCCATAGCTGATGGCGCCGTCCGAAACTCCATGGATTTTCAGATTGGCATCCAGAATTGTGTCTGCCACTTTATTTACGGTTTCCGTATCTATCAATGCCTTCCCGTTGATGCGCTCCCAATCTTCCTGCTCTACAAAGATATCATCCTGCCGCACCACCGGCAATACCTCCACAAGGGCTATTTGCTCCTTTGTCCGGGCAAATGCTTCCGGACTGCTTTTGTTGATTCTATATAAATCGTTTTCCAGATAAGTCAGGACACTTAAATATCCGCTGTACTGAAAGAACGGATCATCCGATTGAACACAGGCAAGGTAACTGATAAAACTTGCCTCATCCTCATAAATAAATCCCTTCAGATGCGCCAGCTCATGGCACATGGTGGCAGGCTTATTCAAATCCATCATGACATCATTATAATTTGCCTCCATGGAGAAAGGAAAGAAATATCCCTGCATATACTGCTGGCACATAAAGTCAGAGCAGCACAATGGCTTGGGTCTGGGGTAATAGCCCTCCAACCCGGGATAAGATTCCCCTAATTTCTGCATCTCTTCTCTTGACTTGTCCTGCATGTCCACTGTGCCGCCGGAAGCACTGATACTGCCCTGATAAAACACTCTGCCTGCTTCATCCCTTTCCATCTGCTCTGACAGAGAATTGCACTGTTCTGCCACATAATTGCGCAGGGTAAAAAGTTCTTCCAAAGTATAATCTCCGGCATCTTCGCCATAGTATTTTTGTGAAAAAGTGGAGGCATGGTACAATACAACACAGTTCAGTGTCATAATCAGCCATATGCCTAAAAGCACCCATACAAAAAACTCATAAAATTTTCCCACAAAGTCTCGGAATCGGGAGGGCTTATGATAGATGGCAAAAGCAAGCCCTATACACACTGCCGCAAATACCAGCAAAATTCCTGCCACAATCAGGCACTCTCCCACGGAAAAGGGAAATAGTCCTGTAAATCTGCCATAGGTATGAACCCATACAGGAAAAATATATGTAATATAGGCATCGCTAAAAGATTTACTGCACCATGCCAGCAAGTTCATCAGTAAAATAAAAATCAAAATTCCCAGAAATACGATATGTCTTCTCTTTCGTTTCAAAAAATCCTCCTCCAGATATTTCCAGATTCCTATCAAAAAGGGAACCACCGTGTATACACCCGCCATGGTCCCCTCTTCATTCCTTTTCCCTATTATTTTATCTGGCAAAACATTATTTGTAAGAAATGCAATCCTTATAGTCAGCCCAAATAATGCATACCCAAGTCTTACCTTGATTCATCACTATTTCTTCACCTTTTTCATCTTTAAAGACAGTGGGGCTGTAATCGTTCTTTCTGTCTCTGGACCAAGTTCCCTTAATCACTTTACCATTTGTAAAGACATAGGATTCACCCTCTCCATATACGTCAAATACCAGATAACCATGGTCATCTCTTTTGCTGCCATTGCAGACCTTAAAGATAACATTGCTGACCGCAAGCTGTTCTTTGTTGTATTCATCCGTCTGAGGCGCTCCTAATTGGGAACGATAATAGAGTCCGTCTGTTGCATTATATTCAAAGACCGGCTTGGTGTGATCATAGCCGCCTGAAGATTTGGCATCTCCGCCGGGCTTAATCTCCGTAGCATCCGGATAATCTGCATATTCCGCCGTGCAGCCTTCATCTGCAAAAGTAAAGGCATTGACAAAACGGTTTGTATATTCCGTCTCATATTTATGACGTTTTACAGCCTTCGTATAGCCCTCTGTAAACAAATATCCGGTAAACTCCGTTGCATATCCTTTGCCTCTGTCTACGCGCCCAAATGCCTCTGAGGAGGGCGAGTCGATGTATTGCACAGCCTGACTGATATTATCCACCTTGTCCGTGTTAATCACAGGAGCCACATAGGGCACTGCCAGACCCCAATTACAATAAAGGGATTCATAGGACATGGACTCAAACATAAAATAGTCACGGGCGCTGCGGACAGGTCCAATGCGCTCCAAGTCATCATAATCCTCAAAAATACCCATCAGACGGGTACAGGATCCACTCTCCATTGGCGCTTCATAGATAATGCTGGCATAGGAAATGCCATATTGGGGAAGTGCCGGTTTGTTGTTGGGAATCATGACTGCCATATTTCTTCTCTTAACAACATCTGCATCCTTCCACTCTCCGGTTAAATAACTCTGCATTTTGCCGTCTACAACCGTTCTCTCCGTGATAACCTTAAATTCCTTAGGTTCTTCTACCACCTCCATGGGCTGCGATTCCGTTTGTGTAGGTACAGTTTCCGGTACAAAGCCCTGAACAGGGTCGGAATTTGTCTGTTTTGATCCACAGCCTGCCAAAATTCCTGCTGCAATAATAACAGCTGCAAGTGCCTTCTTTTTCATTTGATAAATCCTTTCTTCTATTACTTTTTTAATTTTATCGCTAATAGCAGGTTTTGTCCATGCACTCCTGCAAATTGCCAATAGCAAATTTAGGAAATCTTGAAAGCATGCACTGCCTGCTCCAATTCCTTTGCCCGAGTTTCCAATTCTGTAGTAGACAGATGCAAATCATCCACCATGGTATTCTGATGCTTCAAAGAATCGTTTACCATGGAAACAGAAGAAGTATTTTCTTCTGACACGGCTGAAATACTTTCGATGGCGGACAGTGTATCGTTCCTGTGCTTTTCCATACTCTCTATGGTACTCTCAAGGAAATCCAATTCCTTGATGAGATTTGTCAGATTATTGTTAATTCCGCCAAATACCTTTATGGTATCGTTTACCGTAGCGGTCTGCTTGGATACAATATCTCCCGCTGTCTCTGCTACGCTCACCGTTTCGCTCGTGTAGGTCTTAATCTGTTCCATTACATCCTGAATCTGGCTTGCCGCCTCAATGGTTCCGTCTGAAAGCTTGCTGACAGACTGTGCTACTACCGCAAATCCACGGCCTGCATCCCCTGCTCTTGCCGCCTCGATAGATGCATTCAATGCAAGAAGGCTGGTTTCCTCTGCTATAGTGTTAATCATATCCACAAACTTCTCAACTTCCAAAAGACTGCTTTCCAGATTTTTGATGTTGTCAACCACATTCTTAGTAATATTAGTGGTATCGCTGGACTTTTCTCTCAAATCATCCATAGTGGTCATGCCGCTGGAAATGATATTTTGCGTATCGTCCGTAACAGAATTCATATGGTGAACCGTATCCACCGACTTAGTAATCCTCTGGGACAAATCTTCCATAAGAATCAAACAATTCTGTGCATCCTGTGACTGCTGGTTCAATCCCTTATCGATTTCATCCATAGCCGTTGCGATTTGGCTGTTGGACTCCGCCAAGGCTTCGGATGCCTCTGTCAGTTTTACTGTGGAGCCAGCTACATTATCCGTAGTATTTAAAACCTGTACCACCAGATTTCTGGAATTCCGAATCATCTCCACCACATGTCTGATCAGACTCCGGAATTCATCGTTGCGGTGAACATTCATGGTAACAGTCAGATCTCCGCCGGACACCAATTTCAGTTTATTGTTGATTTGCTTAATGGTAGAGGAAATTGCACCAACCACCAAGAGACATACCAATATCGCAATAATAGCGGAGGCTATCAAGGTAACCAATGTCACATATTTAATGGTATCGGCGCTGGCCTTTACCGCACTGACCGGAACCATTGCGCAGATTGCGGAGCCGTTTTTGTGGCTCTTAGTAATCATAAACAGGTATTCCCTGCCCTTATAGGTTACATAGTCAATCACCATCGCCGCATTTTCTTCCATAGCCTGTGTATAATAGCTCTGGGACAAAAATGAAAAATCATTGTCCACTACTATCTGGTCATTCTCCAACAGTATCTCCCTGCCATCTGCCGTAACAAATGCGGAGAGGCTTCCCTTGCCCAATGCCAGATTCTGCAAAATATTCGCTATGGCCTCACTGCTGTAATCAATTACAATGCATGCCCGCTTAGTAGTCATGGGCCGGATATAAGCACAAGCATAGCTGGATGCAGAATAATCCGCATAATTTGCGCTCATCACTTCATCTATGTAATCATGGGAGCCAATCCAGCTGCCTCTCAGGCTCTGCAGGCAGGTTTCCTCTGCTTTGCCTGTGAGTCCCTCGTAAAATCCCGGTACTGCTGCACTATTTCCAAAGGTAGATATAATGGGCATATTTGCTCCCGGAATAATATACATATTGGCAACAAAGTCATTACCTGACCGCTTTACTCTCAAATCAAGGGAAACGCTTTCCTCAATTTCCTTCTTGTTCCAATCGTTGTAGATAGCGCCCGTTGCCCATTTGGTCAAGTCAGTATTATAATACAGCTGCTCCGACTCCGAGATGGCGGAATCAAATCCAAAGTCCAAATAGGTCATGGATGTAGACATCGCCTTAATCATGGAATCTTCATAATTGGATTTCATTCCTGAAGCAGCAAGGGAATAAGCAACGACTCCCACCAGAATCGTACAAATCAAAAGAATCGTAAAGCCGACAAACAGTTTCCCTTTGATGCCAAATGAAAATGTGCTTTTTTCTTTCTCTTTATTCTGTGCGTTCTGCACTGCGCTCTGCGCTTTTACTTCTGCCTTTTTGTTTTCCAATGTTTTTTCTCCCACCCGACATTATTTAACTTTACGAATCATTTCAAGATATGTCCTAAGACCGTTTGTATCGGCGTAATTATCCTGAATGGCAATGGCCCCTGCTTTAAAACTGTCAATATCAATATCCTTGTAATCCGTTACCACAGCTCCCTCTGCAATGCATTTTGCCTTAGAATCATCCATCATGTCATAGGTGACTGCTCTTTCCTGCAAGGTTGCCGCCAAGGCTGCTGTGTTGACCCAATTCTTCTGCTCACTTGTAAGACCGTCATAAAATTCTCCATTTATAATAAACAAGCGGGTCGTGTAGTCATGATGGGTTTCGCAGATATATTTGCCATTCACCGTCTTGTGATGTTCTTTTAACATCAGGTTCGTATAATCGTTCTCAGCGGAATCCACCTGATTGTTGTTCAGTGCATCATACAAGTCTCCCCAGCCCACGGTTACCGGCTGCGCTCCAAGCTGCGTCCAAAATTCCGAAACCACACCGGAAGTTTGTGTGCGGATGGTAAGCCCTTCCACATCTGCGGAGGATTTAATGGGAATCTTACCGTAATAGTCCCTGACACCTGCGGACCAATATCCCATAATACGATATTTATTGTGGGTTTTGTTCAAAATAATATCCGTCATGGCAGCGCCGAACTCTCCGTCCATAGCGGCCTCCCAATGACTGAAACCGTCAAAGAGATACAACAAAGACAGCATGTCCACCTCTGCCACTCCTGCAGATGTCATATGCCCGGGAGAACATACCACCATCTGAACTCGTCCGTCATTCAGCATAGTAACCAATTCCCCTTCATCTTCCGACAGATCTCCGTCACTGCATATGACCTCAATGCTTCCTCCAGACAATTCTTCCAAAACTTCCTTAAAGGTCTGTAAGCCGAAATGATACGGATTCTCCTGGGAGGTCTGATTAGATGCAATAGTCATTGTCAGCTCCACAGTTTTGCTGCCGGATGCACCGTTTGCCCCTTCATCAACAATGGAACCTATGGTTCTTCTCTTAGAAGTATTCCCACATCCGCACAGACTGCCAATCACCAAGGTGACAGCAAGCGCTGCTGACAAATATCTAGAAGCCTTCATAAAACTTCTCCCTTCCTGTTCTTTGTGGTATTAAATACATCGTTTGCACATGAAGTTATTATACCACTTTCATAAAGCCTTGGCAATATTTATGCGAGGATTTGTGCAGTTTGCGCAGTCCGCTTTGGTGCAAATTTTACAATAAAACAAAGGACTCACGCATTCACTCATCCTGCGACAGTCCTTTACTCTTAATTATAATGCTGGTGGCCGGACTTGAACCGGCACGGGGTTGCCCCCGAGGGATTTTAAGTCCCTTGCGTCTGCCTATTCCGCCACACCAGCAGGCAGTTTAATGGGTGGAGGTGGATTCGAACCACCGAAGCAATTTGCAGCAGATTTACAGTCTGTCCCCTTTGGCCACTCGGGAATCCACCCATACAAAGCTCACAAGCTCTGACAATATGGAATTGTAGCATACCTTTACAGAAATTGCAAGCAAATTTTCTTAAAAACCGTTTCTGACACAATGATACAAGATAAAGGGATACTTTGATATTTGTTTCTCCCCATATCCGGCAATGCTGAAGCCTGCTTTGTCAAGCTCCTGAAGTTCTTCCGCACTCAAATAATCCGGGGTAAAATACCAGAAATCATTCCCTTCAGCACTGTGGTAATCGCCGTTTAGCACCTGTGCCTCCGGATAATAATAATAAAGCACCGTCCAGCCAATATGCTTGATGCCATGATTTACCAATTCCACGCCTTCACCCGCATCCCCTATCAGGTTCAAGGTTTCCTCCGTCTTTGCCTTCTCATCCTTCACCAAGGCACTGTAAGACTTGTAATCACTCACACCTGTCACAAACAACAGCGCTAATATCAGAAACAGCACCATCTTCCCCGCCGGAAGAAACCAGCCGAAATGCCGCCTCTCTCCTTCTTCTTTTAACCTCTGCAACAGCCGGCTTACGCCAATCGCTAAAAGCAGGGCAGTGACAGCGCAAAGCGGATAAAGATACCGCAGTGCCAGAAGCGGTGTCATAAGGGCGGAAATTCCATAGGCAAAAATAAGTGTTCCCGCAATAGTTAAAAGGCCCACTGCCAAAGCATAGGTTTCATCCGACCATTTCTTCAGGGAAGGAACAGTAATGCGAAGGATATGCTGCTCTCCCTTCTTTTCCACAGAAAAGAAAGAGGATTCCAGCAAAAAGAGTATCAGTGCCACCAACAGCAAAATCGGCAGAATCCACCTGCTCATAGCCTGCCCGCAGCCAATCATGGTCATGCTGCGGCTCATACTTTCTGCCTCCTCCATCCACCAATTCCTGCTGACGGACTCTGTTGCCCGAAACAGCTGGCTAAGCCATGGAAGATATGCCCCGATAAATACCAATAAAGCCGCCGCACCTTTTATCCAAATCTTTCCACGGAATTTGATAAATGCTGCCACAAAAGTAATAAACTGCAAAATTCCCACCGCAACCAGCGCATAATAATGGGAATATGCAGCAACCAAGGACCAGAACACAATGCCTATCCATGGAGCTGTCCTGCCTCCCTGCAAAATACGGTACGCACAATAAAAGCTTCCGGCAACACCCAAAAAAGCCAGCGCATACATGCGGATTTCCATATTGAATTCCAGACAGGGAGCCGCCATACCCGATATGATTACAAAGAACGCCGCCGGCATACTGCCAAAGCGCTTGCGGAAAAAAGTCACTGCCATCAAAATACCTGCAACAAAAGGCACAAAGGAAGCCACATGGTAAACCGTCCCCGAATACCCGAAAAGTTCTGCAAACATCTTAAGCCACAGATAATATAAGGGCGGATGGTTTTCCTCCAGAGTCAACACCTGAAAAATGCCGGATATGTCATTACGAATCAGATTGGCAGCATATGCCTCATCACCCCACAGCACATTGTCGAACAACAGGGAAGCATTTACACAAATCACAAAAAGCGCCAGCAAAAACAGGCCCGCAGGAAACAAAACTTTTCTCACAAATTTTACCGGCAGCCATGCCGCCCATTGTTTTCCATCCACGGACAATTTGTATTTTCGGGCAGCGTATGCCCGCTCCACTGCGGCAGTGCCCACTGCTGCCACAAACACCACCAGAGCGTATTTCAGCACAAAGGAGGGGGATTTATCCATTTTTTCAAAAAACGAGGTGTTTTCATCACATAAAAAGACCATCACCACAGAAGTAAGCGCTGTGATAATCAAAGTATAAATCACATATCTCCCTATGATTTCCGTTCCCGAAAGGTTACTGTCTTTGTGACTTCTTTTCCAGATAAGAAGCGGTATCACTGGCATAAAAAAACCAAATATGACTGCTTGCATTCCTTGTTATCCTCATTTCTGCTCATATTCCCTTAATACTTCTGCCGAGCATCTTCCATCTCCGGCTCTGCCTGCGCAAACTTCAAAATGGTGGCGGATACCGCCGGCAGCTCTATGCTGATTTTACCCATTTTTATCTCATAACTATCCCCCCAAAGGGCATAACCCTGTTCCGTTGTCTGCATCAGGGTATTCATGATGCCGTTCTTGGGAATACCCACTTCCCATAGGGACAGTTCCTTCCTGACAACATGGTTATTATTATTAATAAGGATAACGCAATATCCCTTTTTATTAAACCGGGCATAGGACAAAAAATTATAGTCGCCGTCAATATTTTTGATGGAACCTGTGCGAAGCTCCGGATTTTCCTTGCGGATACGGATAATATCCTTATGGAATGCAATCAGATTTTTATCTTCGTTTCCCCAAGGATAAGTCCGCCTGCTGTCAGGGTCAGTAAAACCGCAGACTCCCGCTTCATCTCCATAATAGATAGTGGGTGCGCCCACCCATGTCATCTGCATAACCACAGCCTCCCGGAATACGCCTTGATTAATGTCACGATTGGCGGCTTCCGCTCCCATAGTTCCAATACGTCCCACCTTGTGGTTGGTTCTGGTCAGAAAGCGGGAATGGTCATGATTGGACAATTCATTCATGGCTACCAGCCAGCTGGGCATGGAAAAGCTTGCATTATGGTGGCGCATGGCTCCCCAGAAACTCTCTGCATTCCCCAGCAAATCCTCTCTGAAGTCATCGCTGTGCTTCTCCATTCCGGTCAAAAACCAAGTTACCGGCTCCATAAATGCATCATAGTTCATAACTGTATCCCACTCGTTTCCCTGAAGCCAATCCCGGGTACTGCCGTAATGCTCTGCCAGAATAATGGCATTGGGATTTGCCTCTTTTACCGCCTTGCGGAAATCCTGCCAGAAACGGTGGTTAAAATCCCTGCTGTGACCCAAATCCGCAGCTACATCCAATCTCCAACCATCGGCGTTATAAGGCGGAGACACCCACTTTTTGGCTATCCGCAGCACATAGTCATACAGCTGCTTTGAGCTTTCATAGTTTAACTTGGGCAGGGTATCATGCCCCCACCAGCCATCGTAAGCCGGATTGTAAGGCCATCTGTGCTCCTCGCGGAAATCAAAATAGGAACGGTAAGGACTGTCCGCACTGATATAAGCACCCTTTTCATAGCCCTCCACATGCTCGTAAATGCATTCCCTGTCCATCCACTTGTTAAAGGAACCGCAATGGTTAAACACGCCGTCCAAAATCACGCGCATCCCTCTTTTATGGGCTTCCTCCACTACCTTGATAAACATGGCATTGCTGGCTTCCAGATTTGCCTTGTTGGCTATCCTGTTAATGTATCTGGAGGCAAAACGGTTTTCCTTTTGTCCGTTTTCCAAAAGCGCCCCTTCATCCTCCACGATTTTTCCAAAATGAGGGTCAATATAATCATAGTCCTGGATATCATATTTATGGTTGGAGGGTGATACAAACAAGGGATTGAAATAGATGACCTCCACCCCTAAATCCTGCAAATAGTCCATCTTATCCAAAACGCCCTGCAAATCTCCCCCATAAAATTCTCTGACATCCATGGAAGCAGGATATCGGTTCCAATCCTCCACCCTGTGTACATAATCCCCGATGTAGCAATACTCATTGGTCAGCACATCATTAGATGGGTCGCCATTGCAGAAACGATCCACATAAATCTGGTACATTACTGCTCCTTTTGCCCAATTCGGAGTCTTAAAGCCTGGAAGTATCACAAAATCATAATACTCATTTGCCTCCTGCACCAAACCGCGGACATCAAAATAACTTTCTATTTTTCCGGTCTGTATCACAAAATGATAGGTGGTCTTTTCATTGTTCAGCTGTAATTCAAAAGCATAAAAATCAAACTCGCCGTTGGATTCCACCTTAGTCATCAGTTCCCGCTGTCCCTGATGTACTAAAAACACCCTATCCACATTGTTTTTTGCAGTCCGGAAGCGGATTGTGACCAAATCATAAGGAGATGGCTCCATAGGAGTCACATAGTCTTCCGTAGTGTCCGTAAACAATGCCCTTCTGTTAAATACCGGCCGCATAGATGCAATATACTGCTGCTGAGACTCAAGAATATGTGAGGGTTCAAAAAGCATTTTCATCCTCCACCCTTTCTTAAAAAAATAATCTCTTCTATTTTACCTAAATTTATGTAATTTCTCAACACTTTCTACAGAAAAAATTTACTTTTTTACAAACTTTTTGATTATTAAACAGTAAAAAGGACAACACAGAAGGTTGTCCTTTTTAGAGAAGGTATTTCTTACTTATGGGGTATAGCAAAAACTATATAATGTATTGGGGGGTTACGCATATTATCATAACATACTATATATTGATTGGCTATCACCATTTTACACAAATATTACAAAGCAAAATCAAATTCTATTGTAAAATACTTCCAAATGACAGGGAATCCGCAGGCACATCTGGCACAAAAAGGGCTTCAAATTCATCTCTGGTAATTTTTTCCTTTTTCAGCAAAAGTTCAGCGCATTTATGAAGCACTGCCTCATGCTGTTTAATGACTTCCTTTGCCTTTGCATAACAATCGTCAATAATGGATTTTACCTCTCTGTCTATCTCGCTGGAAGCCGCCTCGCTATGGCCCTTGGCATGAGCCAGATCACGGCCGATAAATACTTCATCATCATCGTCATCATAACAGATAACGCCGATATTCTCACTCATTCCATACCGAGTCACCATTCTGCGGGCTTCCTTGGTGGCCTTTTTAATGTCACTAGACGCTCCGGTGGTAATGTCATCAAAAATAATTTCCTCTGCAATTCTGCCTCCCAGAGATACCATAATGTCCTGAAGCATCCTTCCCTTTGTCAAAAACATTTCATCCTTTTCAGGCAGGGGCATGGTATAGCCCGCCGCTCCTACTCCGGTAGGCACAATGGACACGGTATAGACCGGTCCCACATCCGGAAGCACATGGAAAAGAATGGCGTGGCCGGCTTCGTGGTATGCCGTAATCCGTTTTTCCTTGTCCGAGATAATACGGCTCTTTTTCTCCGTACCCATTCCCACTTTAATAAAGGCCTTGCGGATATCCGCCTGCGCCACATAGGGCTTTCCCTCTTTGGCGGCGTTGATGGCAGCCTCGTTTAAAAGGTTCTCCAAATCCGCTCCCGTAAAGCCCGCCGTTGTCTGGGCAATCTGTTTCAGATCCACATCCTCCGCCAAGGGCTTGTTTCTGGCATATACCTTCAAGATATCTTCTCTGCCTGACACATCCGGAGTTCCCACCATCACTTTTCTGTCAAAACGGCCGGGACGCATAATGGCAGGATCCAGAATATCCACCCGGTTGGTAGCCGCCAATATGATAATTCCCTCATTGACACCGAAACCGTCCATCTCCACCAAAAGCTGATTCAGGGTCTGCTCCCTCTCGTCATGTCCGCCGCCCATGCCGGTGCCGCGGCGCCTTGCCACTGCATCAATCTCATCAATAAATACAATACAGGGGGCATTCTTTTTGGCTTCCTCAAACAAATCCCTCACACGGGAAGCGCCCACGCCCACAAACATTTCCACAAAATCGGAGCCGGAAATGCTGAAAAACGGCACTCCCGCTTCTCCTGCCACCGCTTTTGCCAACAAGGTCTTACCAGTACCGGGAGGTCCCTCCATCAAAACGCCCTTGGGGATTCGGGCGCCCACCTTGGTGTATTTTCCGGGATCCTTCAAGAAATCCACGATTTCCGCCAATTCTTCTTTTTCTTCCTTTAACCCTGCCACTTGGGCAAAAGTAATCTGGTTATCACCCAAAGACATCTTCGCCCGGCTTCTGCCGAAGTTCATCATTCTGCCGCCGGCGCCGGAATTCTGGGCGTTTATCATCATAAATAAAAAGATTCCTGCCCCTAACAAAATCAGCATGGGGAGCAGTGTGGTAAGAAACCAGCTTTCCCGCTTGATATCTTCCACCATGGGGTCATAACCATTTTCCCTGAGCAAAGTCTCTAATTGGGAAATATCCGTGGCATAAAGCTTCTTTTCACTGCCGTTTTTCAATACCACACTCAGATATCCGGTTGGCGCCTCCCTATTGGGAGTGATATAAAGCTCCGCTATATTGTCCGCTTCCATATCCGCCAAAAGCTCCGTCTGGGAATATTCCTCAACCTTATTCTTTAATTGGGACAGACAGAATATCAACCCTAAAAGAAGCAGAATAAATAAAAAATATGAATTGTAACGCCTGTTATTTTGTTTCAATGCAAGACCTCCTATTCAAACTCGACTACTCCGATATAGGGCAGATTGCGATATTTCTGGTCGTAATCAAGTCCATATCCCACTACAAACTCATCCGGTATGTTAAATCCGGTATAATCCACCTTCACATCCACTACGCGCCGCTCCGGCTTATCCAGCAAAGTACACAGCCGCAAGGATGCGGGCTTTCTGTCACTTAACATCTCCAACAGATAGCTTAAGGTTCTTCCGCTGTCCACAATATCCTCCACCACGATAACATCCTTATCCTGTAAGGATTCATCCAAATCCTTCACAATCTTCACCACGCCGCTGGACTTGGTATCCTGCCCATAGCTGGACACTGACATGAAATCCAGCGATACCGGCACTGTAATCCGTTTGGCAAGCTCGCACAAAAAGAAGCTTCCCCCTTTTAGCACGCACACCAAATGTACCTGTTTTCCGGCATAATCCCTGCTAATTTGGTCTCCTATTTCCTGAATCCTCTTATCCACTTCGTCCTCTGTCAAAAGCACCCTGATACGCTCTGCCATCTTTATCCTCCGTCCCCTGAGTCAATCTTAGTATACTTTTTCGACCTTACTATGCATTAGACATTTCAGATTTCTTTTATGATTTGCACCTGCAAAATATGTCTGGTATCTTTGCTCACTTTATAATATTCGCTGATGCGGTGTCCCACCAGCCATATTACATGGGAGCCTTCCGCCAGCAGGGGAATCTGTTCCCTCTCCTTCGCTGGAATTTTCTTATTGATGAAAAAATCCTTCAGGGACTGATGAATCAGCTTTCCCTCTTTATCTGCCAAAGTCAGATAATCTCCCGGTTTTCTGGTTCTAAATTCCGGCGGTTTTATTATTTTATCACAATCAAACCATTTCGTATACTCATTTCTGGGAAGTTCTTGGTTTTTTTCTACAAAATTTTCCAAAATTTTATATTCTATCCGAAAATTTCCCCATAAAATCTGCTGCTTTGGAGCCTCTTCTTCCCTTTCCAGCATCACCCTATTATATTCTCTCCTGCCCACAATATGAAAGGGCAGGCTGATCCTGCGATTTCCCTTTCCGGTAAAAAGCTCCAGAAGCTTCTCAATATGCACATAGGAAATATCCCTTGCCTGAGGACTCAAAGCTTTCACCAGATAAAATAAAAGCCTTTTTTGCAAGACAGGATGACAGCTCAACAGCCCAGCAACGCTGATAACATACTGCTGCCCGGCTCCCGCCTCTTCATCACAGACTACACAGTCCTTCATTGCCGCCATGGTCTGCTGCTGCAGATAATCTTCCGTCTCCAGCAAAAGCTCCGCCGTCTGCGCCATATGGGACACACAGCCCGGTACAATCTCCTTCTCCACATAGGGCAGGATATGGTGCCTGATACGGTTGCGTGTATAATCATCTCCATCATTAGTGGCATCTATACAATACGATACGCCTTTAATTTCCAAATATTCCTCTATTTCCTGCCGTTCCAGACACAATAGGGGGCGGATAATCCTGTCCCGCACCGGAGGGATGCTTCCCAAACCTCTGATTCCGGTTCCCCGAAACAGATGAAACAGCATGGTTTCGCTTCTGTCATTGCTATTGTGGGCAACCGCTATCTTATCTGCATGAAAGCTTTCCGCCGCCTGTCTAAATGCCTCATAGCGCACCCGTCTGCCGGCTTCCTCCTCAGAGCATTTCAAAGCTTCTGCTTCCGCCTTCACATCCTTTTCCACCAGAAAAAAAGCTATTCCCCTTTCGGCACACAGCTTTTCCACATAGCGGGCGTCTTCCCCCGCCTCCGGACGAATGCCGTGATTGATATGCACCACTGCCAAAGACAACTCCATCTTCTGTTGCAGTGCCAACAAAAGAAAGAACAGACAGACGGAATCTGCTCCTCCCGATACCCCCGCCACCACTCTGTCGCCGGGGCAAAGCATATGGTGTTCCTCCACATAGGAAAACACTTTTTGTTCTGTCAGCTTGTAGTCTTTCATCCTAAGGATAAATGTTATCCCAAAATAACAGAAAAGTCAACCATGTGAGCAAGCTCCCATGCCCAAATGGTACAATATGTCCATACTCAAGGCATAAAACGGCCGAATGGCCATCTATACCATGATGGTACAATCAATTCTGCATGGCTAAACTGTTGTCCCATATGCAGCCTGTCAGGATGGTCATATCGTCCCGTATATGCCCTCCGCCAGCGCACAGCGCCATCTGCAAAAGCTTTTCCGCAATCTCTGCCGGGCTTCTCTCCCCCAGATTGCGGATAATATCTGCCATGGCATCCTCGGAGGTCTGCTCACTTAGCGCATCCAGCACCCCATCCGTCATCATAATAATTGCGTCTCCGCTCTGCAGCTGCCTGTGAATCCACTTTGTTTCAAGATTCTGAAAAATTCCCAAAGGCAGACTCTCCTCCTTAATTTGCTCCACCTCTTCACCATGCTTTAAGAAGGTTGCCGCTCCTCCCACTTTACAGATATTGCAGCTGCCCCGATACAGATTCAGCTCACAGACATCCAGCGTGGGATGGCAGCTCTCCTCTCCTATGGCAAAACACGCTGCATTTACCATATTTACTGCATTTTCCGTATCATAGCCCGCTTCCATCATTTTTTCCATAAGATCCAGCACCTGTTCGCTGCCTCTTCCCGCCTCCTCACCGGAACCGGTTCCGTCCGACAAAAGCAGCGCCACCCTGCCCCGTTCCGATTCCACTACGGCATAATGATCCCCGGAAAGGGTTTCCCCCTCTTTGGTGGCGCGGGCAAATCCCGTCAGCACCACATATTCCGTATCCTCCACAAACTCAAAAGACTTGCTCATCTGGTCCACTAGATAGGGACTTGTCACGGACAGTTTCATCTGCTTATGTAACAAAACAGAAAGCATGTCCGCCACCTCTTTGGCAGGTATCCTCCTGTCGGAATCCGTATACATGATCATTCCAATCCCACGCCTGCTGCCCTCCGCCAGGTCATCCTCTCTCTGCAGATAATACAGATTTTCTATGTAAATTCCTTCTATTTCCAAGGCCTGCATCAAAAAACGCTTCCTTTTTTCTTCCATAGGATGGTATGCTGTCATTTCTTCCGCAATATGCTTCATAATCCGGGCAACCACACTGAAATTGTCCCCCATTAACTGCCTGTTCTCGTGAATACGCTGCTCCTCCAAAACATAGCTTCTATGATAATGCTCCTTTGGCGTATTTTGTTCATCCTGACAAAAAACTCTGGAAAGCTCTTTAAAGCTGTCAGCATACCCCAAAAGCTTCTGTCTGCAAAACTCCGGCGTCCACGCCGCCAATTCTCTTCCCTCTGCCCGGTTCCTTCTCTGTCTTTTAAGCCTATGCTTTCTTCCCTGACTTTGTTTCAAGCCTATGCTCTGCTTCCATTCCACCATAAAATCCAACCTTTCCTTTTCTTTGTTTTTAAAGTATTCTCCATTATAGCTACCAGCCCCTTGGATTTTTGTCAAAACCGGGAAGCTTTTCCCTTTATATTTTGCGACAAAAAAAGAGAAGTAATCGCTACTCCTCTTTAAATACAATCTCACCTTCATATACAAGCCCTAATTTATTTTTGGCAACCTCTTCAAAAAATGCCTTAGTCTGGGTGTAAATGCCATATTGGTCTATCTCCTCACTGCGTGCTTCCTCCGCAGCAATCAGAGCGTTCAGCTGCTGTTCCTCCAAGGTCTTCTCTTCAATTTTCTGGCGTAGTCCTACGCTCCTCACCGCAACCGCTATCATAATCATTGTCACAATCAGCATTACCATAAACATACTGAAACGATTCTGCCTGCGCCCACGGTAAACCACCCTGTGTCTCGCCATATCCGTTCCTCTTTTTCTACTGCTTATCCTATATAGTCATTTTAAGCACTTTTAGCAAGTGCGTCAACTTCTTTTTTAAGGTTCTTGTACCTCTTTGCTTATAACGAACTGCCCTTGCCCTCATTTTGGCAGCAATTTTCTTCATAAACTGCTTTATCTTACGCCCCAAGAATCTGAAGGGTTTTAAGAGAAAGCCTATGATTTTTCCTAAAAATTTTTTAATCTGAAGCAGCCCAAGTGATACATATTTGACAAAAAAAGGGCTTACCAGCTTTTTATAGAGAAACATTCCTGTCAGCGCTCCCAATACGGCAAACCATCTGAGCACTCCGTCGCTGAATCGGTACATTAACATAAATACTTCTGCGGCACAATAAATCCAAAAGCCCAGATCCTCCAAAGACACCAGAAATCCTCCATGAGGAAACACTCTTCTGGCAATCCGCAGAATATCATAGATAAATGTAATAAAAATGCCCATAAGCAGGGCATAAAAGAGAAAAATGTTTTCACTTGCCATAGACCGCTCCTCTACCGGAACAGTTTGGCAATCAGGGAACCTGCCTTCTGAGCGCCGCCGGCCACATCCGAATAAGTAAAGCTGTCAATCTTTCCTTCCACATCCACTTCACCCTTATCCAGCGTTAAACGGCTGACATGAAGGTCCTCCCCCTTAATCATCAGCATTCCTTGTTCCGTCTCCAACAGAATCTCATGAATGTCAAAAGACAGCACATCCTTTACCCCAGTGAGGCTGCAGGTTTTTCTATTGGTCATGGCGACCTTATGCATACGGGAAACTCCGTTTAAATCTTCCATAAATCCTCCTAACATACCTTATTTACCTGTTAAAGTATATTAGGAACTTGTTCTATATATACCGGAAAAGTTCTTTTGCCTCTTCTTTTTTCACGGTCTCCTGCACATCCAGCACCTCCACCCGGACTTCCTTATTGCCGAAGGAAATGGTAATAATATCCCCTTCCTTTACATTGGCGGATGCTTTCGCCGGCTTGTCGTTGATGCAGACCCTGCCGCTGTCGCAGGCTTCATTTGCCACGGTACGACGCTTAATCAGGCGCGACACCTTAAGATATTTATCAAGTCTCATAATTCTCCTCTTTTCCTTATCCTGTTATTCCGCTTCAAATCGAGCAAGGTTGCCCCTATTGGCCACAACGGGCAACCTATAGCTATAGGTATAAAAAACGCACCTGTCCATGCAACAACACGGCAGATGCGCTTTCTCTCTTTCCACTGTCAGAACAATTAGTTCAAAGCATCCTTTAAAGCCTTACCAGCCTTAAACTTAGGTGCCTTTGAAGCCTTAATCTTCATAGCCTTACCGGTCTGAGGATTTCTGCCCTCTCTTGCAGCTCTCTTAGCTACTTCGAAAGTACCGAAGCCAACTAACTGAACCTTTCCACCCTTCTTCAGTTCTGCAGTAACAGCCTCAGTAAATGCCTTTACTGCCTTTTCTGCATCCTTTTTGGAAATAGCTGCGTTCTCTGCAATAGCTGCAACCAATTCTGTCTTGTTCATTTTTAATTCCTCCTGTAATATGTTTTCTAAAATTGTAATTTACGCAGATCCCTCTGGTAAAATAGGAACTTCTATATATACATATCAGTTTTTACAAGCTTTGTCAAGGCATTTTTCAAGATTATTACAATTTTGTTTCGGTTTTTTGTAATTATTTCTCCGGCTATGTTACATTTCATATTGTTTTATCAAGCTTTCTATAGAATCTGACAATATTTGCTCTTGAGACAATTTACAGATTCTTGAAATATTAGAAGATGCCATTAACAATTTTCCTATGGCAAGGGCAACCTCTTCACTATAGCTTTCGGGCGGCGTCTGTAACAATCTGTCTGCCGCTTCTTGAAGCTGTTCTATGGAAGCCTCATAATCCTCTGCCGGTTCATAAAGTTTATCTATCTTTTTTAACACCTTAACGGCTCTGGTCAGAGCAGGTAGTTCTATAGGGATTTCGCGAAGCGGAGATGGGCTGTCTGCCTTCCCTTCTTTTTCCTTTTTCTTAATCTCTTCCCAATTTTCCAAGACCTGAGCCGAATCCTTTGCTGCCGCCTCTCCAAACACATGGGGATGACGGCGCACCATCTTCTCCGCCACTTCGCTCACCACATCCTCCATGGTAAAAAGCCCTTCTTCCTTTGCAATCTGGGCATGCATTACCACCTGAAGCAGCACATCTCCCAATTCTTCTCTCAGATTCTCGTAATTTCCCGTTTCTTCATAAATACGGATTCCGGCGGTGACCTCTGCTGCTTCCTCCATCATGCAGGGACGCAGGCTCATATGAGTCTGTTCCCTATCCCAGGGGCAGCCGCCCTCACCGCGCAAGGCTTCTATAATCTGCAAAAATTCTTCATAAGTATAAGGCGGTTTGTGAATCTCTCTTGACATCTTCATTCTCCTCTTCTGTTTCATCGTTGGCTGTGGCAGTTTTATATACCCATCAGTTTCCCAGCACGCCCAAAGCTTCGGATACAAGAGAACCCAGCGCATCTGACGAACTTACACTTGGCACCAGATCCGCAAAGGACAATGAAATATCCTTATCCTCCGAATCCACCTGTATGGTATAACTTCGGGTGACATAACCATTTTTGCGCAGGGTAAGCACATGGGTTCCCGCATTCTTCTTAAAACTGCAAGGAGATATCCCTACATAGCTGCCATCCTGAAAAACCTCCACGCCTTCCGGTGCATTGACATATACTTTATAATAGTCTGTTGTAGTATCCGCCGAAGTCGTGGTACTGCTTGTGGTTTTTTCACTTGAGTTCTTATTGTTTTCATCCATTGCTTCCAATACAATATTGATGCCTATGGATTCTTGTCCCACCCGCAGATATTGTGTAATCGATTTATAGCCGGATGCCTTCACAATCAGCTGATGAATGCCATATTGCAGAATCACGGGCTGGGATGCATCCGTTTCTGCCCCGTCAATATACAGCGTAGCCTTGGCGGGGCTTAAGGAAAACAATACCATACCTGTTTTAGGGGCGGCCACCTCCAAATCTCCGATATCCAATGTAATCTCTTCATTGCGATTGATTACCACGTTCTTGATGCCGCCGCTTCCATTATTGGTGATATTGACCTGATAGCTGCCTTCAGGCACTGTCAAAAGCATATCCTCTGTAATTCGCTGTATATTGGACTGCCCTATTTCAATCCAGCCGCCCACAAAATTTTCATCATTTGCCAGCCGCAGATATCCGTGTCCCTTTTCCACGGAAATGCTCAATACTGTCTTGTCAATTCCCCGGAAACTCAGAATGTCCGCAGCATTAATATCCATCTTGTCAATGTTTCTGCCTCCGGCGAGATATTGCGTATTCTTGCTCAGCTTATAGACCTGTTCCCCTATGGTCACTTCGTTTCGCAGGCTGTTAATCTCATAATTCTCCACGTTTTCATAATCCCATGCCTGATCGGAAAGCTGCATGCTGGTCAAATGCTTCACAGACTTAATAAATGTAACATTCACAATACTTCCCACTGCAATCTGATCTAGAGAAATACCCTCTCCGTATTTATTAGTAAGCTTTGTGGTTCCATTCATGGTCAGGGTATATCTCCTGCCAAGTTCCAGATTCAGAAAAGTGACAGTATTGTCATCCTGATTCTTTGCCACTAAAATGGGCATATCTGCCGAATCATAATCCCCCGGCTTATAACCCGAAAGCTTGTTGACCACATTGGCTTCCTCTACAGATTCTCCGCCATTCGTGCCGCTTTCCGCAGTTGGATTCCCTGATTGTTCCACCCCTGACACTGCATTATAGCTGCTTTCTTCCGGCAATATATGGTTTTCGTCCGAAAGCGCGCAGGCGGAAAATGACAATGCTGTCACAATCAAAAGAACTGCCTTGTACTTCCTATATCCTTTTAGTTGTCTTCCGTTGATCATAATCTTCTCCCGTTATTACCTCATCTTGGACACATCCCGGAACACTTCGTCCAGAAAATGCTGCTTGCTTTCTTCCTGCCTCACTAGTTTCTCCAATTTTTCCCGATTTCTTTCTGGTATCCATGCTTTTCCGGAATTATAATAAAAATTTGCTATCTTCCAAAATTTTTCCGGATATGCCAATCTATAATATAAATCAATCCTGCTGACTGCGGAAATCGGTCTTTCCTGCTCATAAGTCTCTAACAATTCCCTGCCAAGGGGAATCGACCAATTACTTTTCTCCAGAAGCTTGCGCATTAACAGATATAAATCCCGAATGGGATTATCCGGCATACATTTTTCAAAATTTATCAAAAACCATCCTTCTTCGCTGCGTAGAATATTGTGATACTGATAATCTCCATGGCAGTATATGCGGGCATTTTCCTCAAGCCCTCCGCCCAGGTTCTCCACATAAGCACTCCACTCTTCTGTAACCATAAGCGCCTGCTCCAAAAACATATTATATGCATTTAACAGGCTGATTTCAAACCATGATTTCTGACTTCTCTGCTGTAAATATTTTCGGACACGCTTCAGCTCTTTATTATGCTTTTCGTATTCTTTTGTCTGGGAAAAGGCATGGGGCAGCCCCTCCGTATCCGCAGGCAGCTCGGTACAGTCATGCAGATGCGCCAGCAGCCTTACCGCCTCCATGCACTCAGCCTTGTCATAAATATTGCACTCCCTGCCTTCTCTATAAGTCTTAAGCACATAGCGGACTTCATCATTATCCTTGACAAACAGCTCGCCCTCTTTGGTGGGCACGATACTCTCCACTGCCACCTTATGCAATCCATTGATGTGCTGCAGAAGGGTATTCTGCATTCGGATTCTGTCTGCATTACCCGCATACTCTTTGAATATCAGGCATCCCTTATTGGTATCGCACAAAATGGCGCCCCTTCCCTTGCACACACGCAGCACTTCTACATCATATTGTTCCAGCAAAGCGACAGCTCTATCATTCACCTTTTGTCCCTCCTAATCTATGCTGGGAACCCTTTAGCCAGATTCCTAACCTATCTTATGAAGAGACTTTAAAAAGTATGTTAAGAAAGCTCTTTTGCTTTTTCTAATAGCAGTTCTTTTTGATTATCCTCAGGATGTTCCAATACCCATTCCAGCAATGCGTTCAGCAGGGCTCCCAACTCTTTCCCCGGCTCTCTGCCTGCAGCAATCAAATCTTTTCCGGTAACTGCCAGCATTTTTAAGGAAGTACATTGCCTATGGGACATGATTTCCTCATAGCATTTCTCCCATTCTTTCAGATTCTGAAGCTTTTCCTCCCTCATATACAAACTCTGCGCCAATACATCCGCTCTCTTTATCTGCAAAAACTGTGGAAATACCTCTTCCCCGATTTTGTTTACTGCCCTGCGCACCACCCGCATGTCCGGCACCGCTGTATTTCCATAATCATGATATTTCACCAGATGGCATACCTTGTGAATGGTATCATTGTCAAATTTAAGCCTCTGCAAAATTTTTCCTGTCATTTCCTCGCTGACCGCCGGATGCCCGTAAAAATGAGTAATTCCCTTCTCGTCCGTCACAAGAGATGCCGGCTTTCCAATGTCGTGAAATAACATGGTCAGGCGCAGCTCTTTGTCTGCCTCCACTTCCAATAAAGCATGAAGGGTATGCTCACCCACATTGTATTGATGGTGGGGATGATTTTGAGGCGTCTCCATCATTTTGTCAAATTCCGGCAAAATCACCTGAGTCACTCCCAGCTCCCAGGCATCCCGCAGATAATCCGGATGAGGGGAAAGCAAAAGCTTTACCAATTCCACTTGAATACGCTCTGCACTGATTTGACTTAAGCTGCCTGCCAATTCCCGGATTGCCGCCCTTGTCTGCTCTTCTATGGTGTAACCCAGTTGTGCGGAAAAGCGAATGGCACGGAGAATACGCAGCGCATCCTCCCCAAAACGCTCCCTTGCATCTCCCACACAGCGAATCAGCTTTTTCTCCATATCTTCCAGCCCGCCGAACAAATCCACCAGCCCCGCTTCCTCGTTATAAGCCATAGCATTAATGGTAAAGTCCCTGCGTTTCAAATCCTCCTCAAGGCTGGGGGTAAAAGTTACTTCCTTCGGATGTCTATTGTCTTCATATTTTCCGTCAATGCGGTAGGTTGTAACTTCAAAACCATCCTTGTCCAGCATCACTGTCACCGTTCCATGCTGAATGCCTGTGTCTATGGTGCGGTTAAAGAGGGATTTCACCTGACTTGGCGTGGCGGAAGTAGTGATATCCCAATCTTGAGGGGTTCTTCCCAAAAGGGAATCCCTGACGCAGCCTCCCACCACATAAGCCTCAAAACCTGCAGCCGTAATGGTATCTATAATAAATTGTGCTTTTTTAGGTACTTCAATTCTCATATTTATCCTCATTCTTCTGGCTTTAGTTCTTTCAGCATACTGAGAGTAAGGGGAATCGCTAGCAAAAAACTGCAGATATCCGAACACATCTGACTCATCTGCACACCCAAAAGCCCCAAAAAGACAGGAAGTGTCAAAATAAAAGGAATCAAAAACAACCCCTGTCTGGCCGCCGCCAAAACGGACGCCCTCACGGCCTTGCCTGTGGACTGCAGCAGCATATTACTCATAACAATCCATGCATTTAAAGGAAATACCGCGCATTGAAAACGCAAAGCCAACGTGCCTATGCGAATCACATCCGGGTCTGACTTGCGGAAAAGTGTGACAAGGGGGTTTGCAAGCACAAAACCAACCATGGAAATCACGAGCAGAAACATGGCACCGTATTTCACACAAAAGAAAAATGCCTCCCGCACCCTGTCGTACTTCTTTCCGCCGTAATTCATGCCGCAGACAGGCTGAAATCCCTGCCCAAAACCAATCAGAGCGGAATTGGCAAACATGGTGATGCGATTGACAATGGACATTCCCGCAATGGCGGCATCGCTAAACTCTCCGGCATATGCCCCCGCCGAGTGATTCATACATATCTGCGCCACGCTGCCCATACCCTGTCGAAACAGGGACGGCAGTCCGCCATTCAGAATTTCCTTCAAATAATATCCTGTAGGACAAAATTTTGAAACTGTATTTTGATGTTTTCTCCCTTATTGCACATGAAAAACAGTATGATAAAACTTACAAATTGGCTCAGAATCGTAGCAAGAGCAGCTCCTGCGACTCCCATGCCGCACTTAAAAATCAACAGGGGATCCAGCGCAATATTAAGCGCTGCGCCGGACACAATGCCCACCATGGCATAGGATGCGCTTCCCTGAAAACGCAGCTGATTGTTTAACACTAAGGAAGACATCATAAACGGCATCCCCACCAGGATAATCCCCAGATACTCTTTCGTATAAGGAAGTATAGTGGGCGTAGAGCCCAAAAGCAATGCAAGCGGCTCCAGAAAAATCAGCCCCAGCACTCCCATGACAACACCTATAATAAAGGCACAAAAGAATCCGTTTGCCGCCATTTTATTGGCTTCCTCGTACTCCCCCGCCCCCAGCCTGCGAGAAATATAGTTGCCGGAACCGTGCCCAAAAAAGAAACCGCATGCCTGAATCAGCGCCATCACCGAAAACACCACGCCCACGGCCGCCGTAGCCTGTGTATTTATTTTGCCCACAAAAAAAGTATCCGCCATATTATAAAAGGAAGTCACAAGCATACTGATAATCGTGGGCACCGCCATCTGGCAGACCAGATGCGGAATCGGCTCACTCTGCATATATGCCACTTTTTCCTGCGGATTCATATCGCTGATCTTCATGCTGCCTCCATTCTGAAACATTCCTTTGAAAAGTATATCACATTTTCTTTCTTGCTTCCATTAGGATTTTCACACTATACTTTATGAAAAGAAGCTGTCACATTATGAGTGAATGCCAAATTCCATACCATAATGTGACAGCCCTGCCCTATCTTATACTCTTATACTAATTCCTTGCCTACTGTGCCGCATTGGTACTTTCCTGTGAGTCTGTGGCTCCTTGAGAACCATCAACATCTTGCTGGGTTTCCGACTCTCCTTCAGAATTCTCCTGTTGGCCTTCTTCTTCGGCTGCCTGCACCTTTAAATAATTTAAGTGACCCTTGGGATCTTCAACCGTAACCTTTTCCGTAATATTGGCAATATAATCCGACATAGTCTGGTTTAAAAGAGCGCTTCTTACATCTGCCTTCCACTCGGGATCTCCATCCCCTATGCCCACATAATAAATGACATATGTGTCACCATATTCATCCGGCATGGTGGTCACATCCCCATATTTCCTTGATTCGTCAAACAGCCATGCAGCAAGCTCTTCGTCCATATCCGTCCCCGTAAGGCCTTCGTACAAACCGCCGTCCTCTGCCGTATTGTCAGTACTGTATTTTTTGCACAATTCGGCAAAACTCTCCTCCGTAGCCTCGCCGGCATTCCACTCATCCAGAATCGCCTGACCGTCCATGGTATCAGTAACCAGCGCCCGAATATTTACAGGAAGCTTTTCATTACGGTAACGAGCTTCAAATGCCACCACATAATAACTATGATTCGACATATCTTCGATAATCGTAGTGTCCCCCGGTTTCCGAGACTCCTCAAAAAGCCATATGCCAACTATAGAATTAATCCGTCCTCTCCGAACCCCCTGATTTCGCTGGCCATTCGTTGCAATACTTGTCTGCTCTATGTCCGCCAAAGCTCTGGCATCCGCCATAGCCTTGGAAATTTCCGCCTGTGAAGGCTCATAAGGCTCGGTCGTTGTATTGCTGCCATCTGTAGCTGCAGTCTCGCTGCTGTTGCCAGCCACATCCGCCAATTCTGTAGGCTCTGTAGGCAATTCAGCCGTAATTGTGGACATCCGATAATCCACAGAATCATAACTATCCTTATTTTCCGCATAATAAGACTCTATTTCCTCATCAGAAGGATTCTTCACCTCCGTCAAATGCTCATAATAAGCACTTAAGTAAATAGATTCTTCAATATATTTCTTGACCCTGCCCAGGGTAGCATAAGCTCCATACTGCTGCTGTACATATTTTTTTACGGAAGTCTCATTTGCTGCCGCCGCCTCCTTCAAGGCTCTTTCAAACTCCGCATACTCCTGTGAGGTATCATAGGAAAAGCCCTCCGCTTTTGCCTCTGCCAGCAATGCTTTGTTTTGCTTCATGGCATCCACAGTCATACTCTCATAATAATCCTTAAAGGTCAAGGTTTCCGAATACATCATTGTAGCGGGATCTGCATTGACATCATACCCTATCATGCTAAAATAATAGCCATATTGATTCAGATAATTGGTCTTTGTCAGATTATAGTAGTAGTCAAACTCCATTCGGTTAATGTTTTCCCCGTTAATCTTCACATAGGTCTCATGAAGCGCCAGATAAGTGCGGATGGGAAAAGAAGCCACCAGACATATCAGCGCCACAACCAGCGCTATGCCAATCACATGCTGAACGCGCTCCTGCTTCTGCTGCTGCTCCTTTTCTTCCTTTCTTCTCTGCATCTTCAAATCATATTTTGTAACAACCTTCTGATCTGTATTTTGCTGTACATTTTTCTTTCCAGACATTGGAAAATATCTCCTTCCTCATGCGTATCTTACGCATACCGCCTTATTTTACAGCATTTCTCTAAAAATGTGAAGCCTTTTCACACAATTTTAACTTATTTTTATCTATTTCCCTTTTCTGTACTGCAGAGGAGTCATACCATAAAGCTTTTTAAAGAGCCTGTTAAAATGCTCCACATTATCGTAACCTGCTTTTTCTGCCACAGCCTCCACGCTCTGGGTAGTTTCCTTTAACAGGGTGCAGGCCCGCTTCATCCTCTCCTGCTTCACCGCCTCCTGAAAAGTCATCCCTGCCTTTTCCCGGATATACTTGGAAAGATAGGGTTTGGACAAATGGAATTTGTCGGACAAAGCATCCAAAGTAATATCCTCATAATGCTGCTGGATGTAACTGATAATTTCCACAAGCCGCTCTTCCCTGCCGTCCGTGATATGCTGTTCTGCAGTCAATTTGTTAGCGGCGGACACTAATGCTGCAATGGAACTCTTGATGATATCCTCGTCCACGCCTACGCCCCAATACAGCTTTCCGCCCTGCATAATGCCCACATAAGCGGCAGCTTTGGATGCGGAACCCTTGGAAATAGCGTGTTCCTCATATATGGACAGCTCGTACTGTATGCCGAAAAAGGTCTTAATGGCATTGCTGACTGCATCCAGACGGCCGTTGCCCTGAGTGGTAATCACCCGGCTTACGCCGTTTTGCTCCATTGTTACCTGGGCCTGAATCCCGTTTTCCTGCTTGAAATGGCACTCAGGGATATTAAAAATGGTTCTGGGATGAATGTAATTTTCTTCAAAAATCGCAAAAATTTCCTTGGGCAGCAATTCCTGATGCCTTCTGTCAGAAACGCCCTTGATCAGATAGCCCACCTCTTCCTTCATGGCGACAGGCAGAGTAAAGCCAAACTGCTGCTTCAGCACAAACGCTACACCGCCCTTGCCGGATACGCTGTTGATGCGGATAACATCGGACTCATATTCCCTGCCCACATCCGCCGGGTCAATGGGAAGATAGGGAACATCCCAGCGTTTTCCGCTCTTTCCGTCCTTTAACCACGCCATGCCCTTGCTGATAGCATCCTGATGGGAGCCGGAAAATGCAGTAAACACCAAATCTCCCGCATAGGGCGTGCGCTCATGAACCTTCATTCCTGTATATTCCTCATAAGCCTCTCTCACTTCCATAATATGGGAGAAGTCCAATCCGCTCTCTACCCCATGGCATACCATATTCATGGCTACTGTCACAAGATCCACATTGCCGGTGCGCTCGCCGTTGCCAAAAAGGGTTCCTTCCACTCTGTCAGCCCCGGCCAAAATACCAAATTCCGCATCGCTGATACCGCAGCCTCGGTCATTGTGGGGATGAACGCTTAAAACCACATTTTCCCTGTATTTCATATGCTTGCTCATGTACTCTACCTGGCAGGCAAATACATGGGGCATTGCCACCTGAACTGTGGTGGGCAGATTGATAATAGCCTTATGGTCAGCATCCGGTTTCCACACATCCAGCACCGCATTGCAGACCTCCAAAGCATAATCCACCTCTGTCTGGGAAAAACTCTCAGGGCTGTATTCAAAAATAAAATTGCCCTCCGTTTCATCAGCCAGCTTTTTAAGAAGCGCAGCGCCGTCCACCGCCAGCTTTTTGATTGCCTTTTTATCCTTTTTAAATACCTGTTCCCTCTGCTCCACGGAAGTGGAATTATAGAGATGAACCACTGCCCTAGGGGCGCCCTTTACCGCATCAAAAGTCTTGCGGATAATGTGCTCCCTTGCCTGAGTCAGCACCTGAATCGTCACATCATCGGGAATCATATTCCGCTCAATCAATGCCCGGATAAAATTATATTCTGTATCAGAAGAAGCCGGAAATCCTACTTCAATCTCCTTAAATCCGATTTCTACCAAAAGCTTAAAAAACTTAAGCTTCTCCTCCAATCCCATAGGATCCACCAATGCTTGATTGCCGTCGCGCAAGTCCACGCTGCACCAGATAGGGGCTTTTTCAATGGTGTCCTTTTTCACCCAATCATATGTCACCTCCGGCGGCATAAAGTAAGTTTTTCCGTATTTTTCACGAACGCTTGGTTTTTTCACAATATTACCTCCCTCGTCTGCTTTAGCAGAACTTATTGTTCTATGCTAACACTTGGAAGGCAGTTCTGCAAGTATCTATTTTATCCTTTTGATTGATTTATTTTAATATTGCTTTCGGTAGATTGTTATCTTATTTGGGGACAATATTGTTGATTTTATGCAGATTTTCATATGATTTATTTGATTTTATGTGTCAGGTTTTATGGCTTTTATGATGATTTATTATATGCTATATTTTATGATTTTTCTGACTTTACCAATCGGTTTTTGAAGATGGCAGTGATTATATCAAGAACAGGAGAGCCCTCAATGACAAAAATACCCAATGCGTAGAGAATAAGCAGAAATGCCTATTCTCCATAACTTAAAGCATGAAAAACAAAAAAAGCTCAGATAATCTCCACCCTCTCAAAGTACCGGATCATAATATCTGCACAGTTCTCTATTCCCAAGGTAGTCGTGTCCAGAATCATATGATAATTGTTCACATCACCCCAGACCTTGCCTGTATGCTCATAATAATAATCAGCTCTTTCTCTGTCATTCTTTTCCAGCATTTTTTTTGCTTCTTCATAGGAAAGGGTTTCCTTCTTCATAATCCTCTGAATGCGGTCTTCCTTAGCTGCACTGACATACACATTAAACACATTCATCTGATCTTTCAATATCTCAGACGCACAGCGTCCCAGAATAATACAAGATTCCTGCGCCAGCTTCTTTATAATTTCCGTCTCGGAGGCAAAGTCATTACCCTGCAGTTCATGTTCAATATAAGCCTTGTCATACACGGGAATTCCCAATTTCTCTGACAACTCTTGCGCAATCACACTAGCACCCGTTCCAAATCTGCGGCTCATGGTAATGACTAAATTCATAACGCTTCCTCCTTTGAATAGTTCTCATACTCAAATTATAACGCAAGGTGATATAGGTTGCAATTAGAAATATATACCTGCATGTAAAATAAAATCCGTCTTCTCCTATTACTTATTTCTACAAATGCTTGATTTCCTTACTTTCAAGAAATGTCACCAACTCTTCCTTGCTTCCTTCCAAGTAGGCATCGTCATCAAGCACAAGATAATATTTTGATTTATAGAGATTCAGCTTTATATATACTGCATTACTTTTTTCTATATAGCCATCCATAATGGAATATGCATATCGCATTTCCGCCGAAACACCTTGCTGAGATTGCTTAGCAACAACTCCTTCTTCCTCAAATTCTATTCTTATAACACTCGTTTTATCAGATTTTTTATAAGCCCTGCGTATCTTATATCTTGTTATGAATGGCATCAGAAATATGCCAAATGCATACACAATGAAAAATAATGCTACAGCCAGGAAAAACCACATAAGAATCGTATCTTTCATGCTTATCTGCATATTATAAACGAATCTTGCCTCAAAAAGCGGAAAGATTTCTATGAGTACCCAAACCATACATATAACTATCATTATCCCACCTATTATGTTGAATAATTTAACTCTTCGAGATGCTGGTTGAAGTATAAAATCATTTTTAGAAAGAACTATCTTGTTCTCTGCCATCTTCCCTCTCCATATTTTCCATTATAAAATAATACTTTTCAAAAGCTCTACAATTTGATAAACAAAACCACCACCTCATTTATTCTATCATAAAACGGTGGTGATTTCTACTAACCCTTAATTATATTTTTAATCTGATATCATATCATCCGCACCACCGCAATGGGCGTGGACTGCGCCGACTGCCCCAGAGGATTGTCCCCAAAGGCCTGCCTGCAGAAGGCTGTGGGAATACTTATGCTGCTTTTTCCAAGCACTTCCACATTCAGGTCATTGGCATCTATAATAACCACCGGGCAGCCAATATATGCAGAAAGCCTTTCCGCCACCTGATTGGGTTCCGCCGGTGCCATTTTAGCATAATGATTGTAAGGCGGAATGGTGCAGTCGCAAGGACCATCAATGGCTCTTGCCTTTGCTCCGGCAATCTGATAAAAAACGCCCCGCATGCCAAATACCTTGGTGATGGCGGAACAGACCGAAGCCGCCAAAATTTTGAGAGTTCCCGCATCCCTTAAAGCCAGCTCCATAGTCCACGGAGAACCCAGCCCGATGCCGTAGGGAGAACGATAAACGAATCTGCAAAGGAACTTTGCCAGAGGCCGGGGATGAATGTCCTCTATAGGAAATGCCCTGCCCTGACAGATTGCAATTAATTTCTCGCTGATAAATACATAATCCTCTTTACACACCTTTCCCACCACATATTTGTCCATCAGCTGAAACAAGTCTTCATTGCTCATCACCACATGGGTTTTTATGGGATATCTTGCAATCATGCCATAATCCTTTGTGCGAATCATAATTTGCTTGCCTTCATTGGGTTTGCAGGCTGCAATGTTTGTCATAAGTATTGCTCCCTTCTCTATTGTTTTATCTTAAGCAATTGCGAAACTTCATTTTTCGCTGCTACTCATGTTTATACTTCAGAGCTTGAATATATCATCATCTTATACTGACATTCTCCAAAACATCTTTTAAACACATTAAGAAAAACTAAATATGTATGAAAAGATTCTTAATTTAAGAAAAACACCCGAATAAGATATCTCTATCTTACTCGGGTGTTGTGTCCTGCTTTCAGCAAAGTTGTGTTATTGCTGTAAATTTTTTATGGGAAAAATAATTGATAACTTCTATACTGTGTGGCTTTGTTCTCCGATGTCCGCCCCCCCGTCTCAAAATAATCCGATTCCACAAGCTGGCACTGCATACGTTGGGCATACAAATTGTTTCCTTCTATGGGAATCGTAATCTTGTTATACCGCGTATCCACCATAATAATGTTTGCTTCAAGCTGCAGCCCTGCCAATTCCACAAATCGCTTCAAGTCCGCTTCCCCATCATCATCAGAGAATACTCCTTCCTCTAAAGTGATTTGAGCGCCCCACACTCTTCCGGTAACGGCATTCAAATCCAATCGGACAGATATGGTTTCATTTAAAAACCACAGACTCCACATACTGTAATACGCTTCCAATGGTGTTCCTACACCGCTTTCCCCTACTCCTATGGCAAGCGTTGCCTTGATGCGAAAAGGTTTTTCAGATTCCTGTTCTTCCCGAGAATATCCCATCTCCACCAGCCAATCCGTCCCTGCCTGGATTGCCTCTTCCATAGTAAGCTGCCCTTCCACGGGATTGTGCAAAAATAGATTCTTACGGCTGTTCCAACTTATGACCACATCCTCCACCTGTTCCATGGTAAGCTGCGGCCTGAGGACTCCGATTTCTCCTTCTTTCTCACCTTCCATATTGTCCAAAGTTCTCTGCCATGCCAGAACAGGGGAATCCATCACCACCTCACCGCTCCGCCCAAGGAGCTGTTTCTCTCTTATTTTCAAAATGAAACTCATTCCCGCCATGCTGCACGCAATAAAAATAAGGGCGGCAGACAATGTGATAACATTATATTTATGATTCATGAAAACCTCGTTTCTAGGCTGTCTTAATACCCCGTTTTTTAATGTGAAAATTTACTCTGACTCAGAAAATCGCTGTAATACAAGAGAAACTCTGGTTCCGCTTTTCCCATCGCTCTCTATCTTCATCTCCGCCTTGTGGATTGTCGCAATTTTAGATACCAATGCCAGCCCCAGACCTGCGCCATGCTGTTTCCTTGCCCTTGATTTATCCACCATATAAAAGGCTTCTGTAATCCTCCCTAGTTCCTCGGTGGGTATCCCTTTTCCGTTGTCCCAAATCACAATCCGGTATCTGTCCTTGTCCGCCTTCCCCTCTATCCAAAGGTCGGTGCAATCCGCCTTAATGGCGTTGTCCGCCAGATTCAATATCATGGTCTTAAAAAGGTCATAATCCGCCTTGATACAGCTCTCCTCCATATCCATATGCAGCCGTACTCCCTGCTTTTTGCACAAAGGCTCCATACCCTGGGCGAAATTTTCAAACATATCCCTTACTGATATCTCCTCCAATACAAAATCCTGCTTATCCAACACAAACAAATCCATCAGCTTTAAAGATAGGGCTTCCAGCCTCATGCCCTCGTTCAGAATATACTCCGCAGCCCCCTTCACCTGCTCCCTTGGCAGCTCCCTCTGGTATAGCATATCTGCATAGCCGATGACGGATGTCAATGGCGTCTTTAATTCATGGGCAAAATTTGCTGCAAAATCTTCCTTCTGCCTTGCCATCTCGGACAATTCTTCAATCTTTTTCTCCACCTGCTCCGCCATCAGGTTAAAGTCTGCTGCCAGCTCCCCGATTTCATCCGCCCTGTCCACAGGGATTCTCTCGGCATAATTCCCCTTTGCCATCCGCCTTGCGGCTTTCCCCACTTTTTTGATAGAGCCTGTAAACCACTTTGTCAAAAGAAAAATAATGGGAAATCCAATGCCCAGAATGATCAGATAAATTTTTTGAAAATAGACAATCATATTTCTCTGGGTATCCACCGCCAGACTGATATCCGTTTCCGTCACTAGACCAATCCTGTCCTCACCCTGACTGACGCATGCGGAAACATAAATATAAGTGTTCTCATCCTTTTGCCACACTTTACAAACCATGCCTTCATTGCCCCAAAAACTCCCATCAAAACCAACCGTATCCGGCGGCACAGCCGTATTGGACACGAGACATTCTCCGTCTGTCCGATAAAGAGCTAGCGGAGTGGTAAACTTTTCCGGTTTCTTAAAAAAACTGCTTTCGTCCTACTCAAACAATCCCGCATTAATATATAAAATTGACTGCAAAATATATTTTTTGTGATGAAATTCCTGAAACGCTTAAGTATTTTCTCGTTCAATGGCATTATCATAAGAAAAATTAATCAGCAGATAACCTGCCCCCTGAAAGGCAAGCCCGAATATCACTACAAAACAGAGGAATATCTTGTGAAACAGCTTCATTTTCCTTCCTCCAAACGGTATCCTATCCGAAAGACGGTCTTAATGTAGTTTTCCCAATTCAGCTTCCTCCGAAGCCTCTGAATATGCGAATCCAAAGTGCGGGTATCCCCCATAAATTCCTCGTCCCAGACTTTCTCATAAAGCCGCTCCCGGTACAAAGCAACATTTTTATTCTGCACCAGCTCCACAAGCAAATCAAATTCTTTGACGGTCAAATCCACCTGTTTTCCCGCCTTGGTGACAATCCTGGAAACCGTGTCAATCTCCACATCCGCAAAAGCCAGCCGCTTGTTGAGCTTGCCATATCTCCTGAGCAGAGCTTCCACCCTGGCAATCAGCTCCCCCACCTGAAAGGGCTTGGTAATATAATCATCGGCTCCCAGCTTTAACCCTTTGATACGGTCGTTTAATCCACTCTTTGCGGTGAGAAAAATCACCGGCGTTCCCATAGGCTTTACATACTCAAGGAGCTCATAGCCGTCAATCTCCGGCAGCATAATATCCAGAAGGATTAAATCAAAAATTTCCTGCTCAATGAAGTCTGCGCCGCTTTGCCCATCATAAGCACAGACACAGCGATACCCCTCTGCCTCTAAGTTAATTTTTATTAAATTTGCAATTGCACTTTCATCTTCCACCACAAGTATTTTCTGCATCTGCATTGTCCTCTGACAACAGTATACCATGATTACTTCGTAATCATGGTATCTATGGCCATCCGGCCGTTTCCTGCCACGAATATGTGCTTATTATAGCATACAAATGTGTCAAAGTTGTAATTTTTTGACTTGTGGGATTTTTTCATTGATTGCCATATTACTTCTGCTATAATATAGTAGTGGAAATCATTCTAAAGAGCGCAAAAGACAGCGCAGAAATGTAGATTAAAATGAAAAAAATCGATACCAGACCCTTTGACAGAAAACGGGTGCCTCCGAAACAGAATTTGTTTTTTATGCCCTTTATCTGGGCAATCTGTTGGTGCATGACCCGCAGCGGAAAACTGAAAATATATAAAGAGCGCATGAAAGGGCTTAAACCGCCATTTCTAGTGCTGGGAACCCACCAGGCCTTTATGGATTTCTGTGTGACACCTCTTGCCCTGTTTCCCTACCGCGCCAACTATGTCTCAGAGCTGGAAGGTTTTGAATTTTATGGGGAATGGCTTTATCGGCAGGCAGGCTGTCTCGGAACACGAAAATTTGTCAATGATATTGCGCTTGTGGAAAATATCAAAAAAGTCATAAAGCGAAAAGGCATTCTGGTGCTATATCCTGAGGCTCGCTATGCCAATGTGGGAACGTCCTCCATGCTTCCTTTGGCCGTGGGCAAGCTTGCCAAGCTTTTGAAGGTTCCGGTGGTAGTCATCAACATGAAGGGCAATTATCTGCAGTCGCCCATCTGGAATTTGAAAAAGCGAAAAGGAGTAAGACTCGAGGCCACCGTCACTCAGGTTTTTAGCGGCGAAGAGCTAAAGGTGCTGTCACCTGTACAGATTACAGAAACCCTTTCCAAGTATCTGGCATATGATGAATATGCATGGCAATATGAAAATCAAATTGCCATTGCCTGTGAAAATCGGGCAGAAGGCTTGGAATTTCCGTTATATCAGTGTCCGGTCTGCAAAGCGGAGTATCGGATGAAGAGCCGGAAATCGGAATTATTCTGCACAAATTGCCAGAGCAGCTGGCAGATGACTATTTACGGAAGACTAGAGAACACACGGAAAACCATGGATTCGGAAAAGGATTTTGCCCACATACCGGATTGGTATGAGTGGGAACGGGAAAATGTCAAAGCTCAGATTGATGCGGACTCCTATGAACTAGACTGCCGGGTCCATATAGAATCGCTGCCCAATGCGGTAAATTTTATTGACTGCGGAGGGGGGCGGCTTTCCCACAAAAAAGAGGGGTTTTACCTGACCTTTACGGAATATGGGGAAACGGAAGAAAAAACCTTATTTTTTGCATCCTCGGGAATGTTGTCCATCCATACGGAGTATGATTATCGCGGCAAAGGACAATGTGTGACTCTTTCTACGGTGGATAACACCTATTTTCTGTTTCCGCTGGAAGAAAATTTTAACGCTACTAAAATACAGTTTGCAACAGAATATTTATATGATTTTGTCTTGTAAGACGATTACCTCTAAAATATAAACGGCTGCACAAATCGATATTACAATTTGTGCAGCCGAATTTTATTACTGTTAAAACACGAATACCGCTGCGCTGTAAGGCGGCATATCAAAAGTAATCGAATATTCCTGATTGCAGCAAGGCTCCTTCTTTGCCGTCAGTTCTTCGGGAATCGGGGTGCCAAAGCCTCCAAACCTTTCCTCATCGCTGTTTAACAGCAGCTTATATTTTTTCTTCTTGGGCACGGGAACCTGATAATTCTCCCATTTGATGGGGGTCATGTTTAATACAAATAACAGGTTATTCTTTCCGCTTTCTGATTTGCGAACAAAGGAATACACGCTTCTGTCCCTGTCATCAGCATTCATCCATTCAAAACCGTTCCAGCTGTCATCTATCTCATGCATAGCCGGATACTTGCGGTAGAGCGCCAACAGTTCCTTCATATAATCATGCATGCCGAGATTATTTTTCTCCCCCAGCAAAAACCAATCAAGCTCTCTTTCCTCACTCCATTCGCGCTCCTGTCCAAAATCCTGCCCCATAAACAGAAGCTTCTTACCGCAGTGTCCAAACATGTAGGTATATCCTGTGCGCAGATTTGCATATTTGTCCACTGTATATCCCGGCATCTTATTGACCATGGAACATTTTAGATGCACCACCTCGTCATGGGACAGAGGCAGAATATAATTTTCGCTCTCGTTATAGGTCATGGCAAAAGTCATGCCATAATGATTCCCCTTGCGGAATATGGGGTCTAACTTCATGTATTCGCAGAAATCATGCATCCAGCCCATGTTCCACTTAAAGGAAAATCCCAAACCGTCCGTGCCGATATCGCTTGTCACATTAGGCCATGCGGTGGATTCCTCCGCAATGGTCAAAAATCCGGGATAAGTGCCCCTCACCACGGAATTCATATGTTTGAAAAATTCAATGGCATCCAGATTCTGGTTGCCGCCAAATTTGTTGGGCACCCACTGTCCGTCCCTCTTTCCGTAATCCAGATACAGCATGGACGCCACCGCATCCACACGGATGCCGTCCACATGGAACTCCCTCAGCCAATACAGCACATTGGCAATTAGGAAGTTTTTCACCTCTGGCTTTTCAAAATTAAATATTTTGGTGCCCCAATCGGGATGCTCACCCTTTCTGGGGTCGGGATGCTCAAAAATGCACTGTCCGTCAAAATTTGCAAGCCCATGGGCATCCGTGGCAAAATGCGCCGGCACCCAATCCAAAATCACACCTATCCCCGCCTTGTGCAGCTCGTTCACCAGATACATAAAATCCTTGGGAGTGCCGTAACGGGAAGTGGGAGCATAATAACCCGTAACCTGATATCCCCAAGAGCCGTCAAAGGGATGTTCTGCAATTCCCATCAGCTCTACATGGGTATATTTCATTTCTTTCATATATTCCACAATTTTAGCTGCAAATTCCCGGTAATTATAAAATCCTTCCGGCGTACCGTTATTGGGATGCTTCATAAAAGAACCGATGTGGCATTCATAAATTGCCATGGGCTCTTTCTTTAAGTCCACAATATTCTTCTTATCACGTTCTGCAATCCACTTGCTATCTTTCCATTCAAATCCTGACAGGTCTGTCACAATTGATGCAGTGCCGGGACGGTATTCCGCATAATTGGCAAAAGGATCGGCTTTATAAAGTCTGCTGCCATCCTTCGCCGTAACAAGGAATTTGTACATTGTTCCTTCCCCCACACCCGGGACAAACAATTTCCAGATGCCCACGCCTTCCAAACGCTCCATGGGATGAGATTCCTCATTCCAATCGTTAAAAGAACCGATAATATGTACCGCCTGCGCATTGGGCGCCCACACTGCGAAATAGGTTCCTTCCTCACCATTCTCCTCGGATAGGTGCGCTCCCAGCTTCTTGTAAATATCATAATGAGTACCCTGTCCAAACACATATTGGTCCGCATCGGAAATAAATACGGTTTCCCTCTTTTTTGATGCTGCTTTCATCACTGCTTACCTCTCTTTCTGACCAAAATCCTTCTCTCCCAAAATAATCATATCTTCATCGTCATATCGCTTTCCCAGAAGCACATCAAAGAAATGACCTACATTTTTTCTCTTGGAATGGCGAATGGCTTCCTCTACTATGTTCTGCACATCAATCACTGTGGCCGCATGATTTATGGTTTGCAGCTCCTCAATTCGGGTGTGCAGTGAAAGTATGCCTACGGCATCAATGGAAAATTCTTTTTCTTTTGCGTACTGCTTGCCATAGGCCACTAGCGCATCATTGCTCAATGCCTCCACATCCATGCGGTTGGTAAAGCTGCCAAGAAGCTCCCCATTACGCTCAAGAAGCTTTTCCATATTATGCTTGGTATCCTCTAAGATAATCACTATGCCATGCTGCTCCTGCTGCAGGGATTGATGGAGCTCCCTCGCGGTATCGACGGACATGTCAAAGGCATGCTGGATAATCAGGGCACCGTTTGCAAGCTGCGTAACTAATTCTGCTACATTCTTGCTGTTCAAAGCTTTTCCGCTTATCTTAGCCATTCTTCCGGAAAAATTGCTGTCGGTCTGCTTGATTTCTTTCACAATATTTTTTGCAAGGGACAGGGTATCCGTACCCTCGCCGCCGGTAATAATGATATTTCCCGTATATGCAGCCATGCTGATATTATCAAGCACATTTATCAACTGTTCTTTTGCCCGTTTGCCATGTATATAGGGGGCAAACAGTTCTTTTTCCTCTTCGGTCAGGCTGCGGATTTTCGCCTTCTCTCTCTCTACGGCTTCCCGCACAGGTTCTTCCGTTACCGGAGCTTCGTGTACTTGCGGCTCCACATTGTTTTCCACTGCAGCGGGTTCTTCATAAGGTTCTTCATAGGTTTCTTCGCGGATTTCCTGCTCTGTAGTTTCCTCAATTTCAAGACTCTCTTCTTGGGGCTCGCTTTCTTTAGAAACACTATTCTCCTCAAGGGCTTCGCCTGCTTCAAGGACTTCATTTTCTTCAGGTTCTTCGCTTTCTTCCGTTTCAACAGCTTCATAAGCTTCTTGCTCTGAGATTTCCTCAAGTTCAAGACTCCCTTCCGTTTCTTCCTCAAGGGTTTCATTTTCCTTAATCTCGTCAAATGTCTCTGCATCTTCTTCAATCCCTTCTGTTTTACTCAACTCCTCCAGCTTGAGAATTTCCTCATCTATATTGAAGTTGACATCCCTCTCAATGCCTTCGTCCTTTTCCAGCTTCTCCAAAAGACCATCCCGGATAGAAGCTTCAAATTCCGTAAACATATCTCCTGTCTGAGCCAACACGTGCTTGCGGACTTCTTCTCTGCCTTTCTCTTCATTCTCCCGTTTCAGGCGTTCCCATTCGGTAAGAATATCTTCTATGCGCAGCTGCCCGGTAATCTGTTTCTCTATATTGGGTTTATCCGGCATAACCAAGCTGAGCTGTCCATCCGATTCCTGTGCCAGCACTCCTGCCATCTCTTTGGGAGGCTGTGCCGCCATGGCCTGTCTGGTACTCTCCGCCAGATTTTCCCACTGCATCTGCTGCATAACCGTTTCTGCAGTAACATCAACAGTTGCTTCCGGGGCTTCAGAAGACTGTGAATCTTCTTGGAGTGATTCTTTTTTAAGCAGTTCCTCCTTAGCAGCGAAAACAGTCTCTCCTGCCTGTGCAACATCAGAAACTTGAGTCTCTACTTTCAGCGCTGCCTGTACCTCATTCATTTCTACGGTTTCACCGAAAAACACTTCCGATTGTATGATATTTTTCTGTGCAGTCTCTGGCTCCAGATCTTCTTCATCCACTTCATCAATTTCCGGCATATCCAAAGATTCTGTATCGGATTCCATCATGGACTGCATAATAGACCGTGCGAAGGAATCTTGACTAACAGCTTTTTCATCCTCTCCCGTCACTTCCCTCAAACTTGCCGCCAATTCTTCCTGCAAGTTGATGGTATTGTATCTTCCCATATCCATGATTTTTACTTGAATATCTAAATCGGAATCCTTTTTCTCTTTTTCTTCAAATCCTTCTTCAAAGTCCTCCTCAAAAAACGCCGCATCCTGAGAGATGTCCTCTTCTGGAAACTCGACTGCCCCGTAAATCTGAGTGTCACCGGTTGGTACATCCAGCCTATAGGGAATCTTACCATAAGAAAATTCTGCATCCTCCTGGTAGTCTGCAGATGCCTGAGAATGCTGCGGTTGGTGAAAACGATAATCATAAATTTCCTGCTGCTGAGGCGTGAGGGGCTGGTGAAGCTGCTTCAGTTCCAACGCCTTCACAACATATTTACCCTCACCAAACCAGAGAGCCATCTCGTCACATTCTTCTACGCAGCGGGTGGCTAATCCTATTCTATGATACAAATATGCCAGCTCATAAGCCCATTTTTCCCGATAATCCCGCTTCTTCAATTCTTCCAGAACTTCGATTCTCTCTTCCAGACTCACATTCTGCGCCTCGAAAATTTTGTACTGCAGAATATAACGCCCCGGATCCTTTGGCGCCACAGATATAAACTCTTTATAGTATTCCACAGCCTGAACAAAATCTTCCGTTTTCAGAGAAAGTTCACACAAAGAATAGCAGATTGTCCGTCCCCCGGGTCTGCGCTCATATGCCAATAACAGTAAATCTTTGGCATCCTCATATCTTCGGTTGATTTTATACAAATCGCTGATGGTACAAAGCATCATCACGCTTTTTACCCGGCGCCAATCTATAGAATCAGCAAGCTCTGCAGCCTGGGCATAATTTTCTTGTGCTATCAGCTCCTTGATTTCATCTGCTTTTATCTTGTATTCATATTTATCCAAAGTATTCGCATCCTTTACTTATCTTGCGGCTTTCGCCGGCATGGTATTATAATTGTTGACTCTGCCCTTTTGGGACATTATACCATACCATGTATGTGTCTGTCA
>VIDL01105308.1_pt1 | contig 24064 bp, 25 predicted proteins | sample 5025111 | NCBI WGS metagenome assembly VIDL01 (sample SAMN11851957, study PRJNA449069) | gut metagenome | isolation source: stool from female vole | host: Microtus ochrogaster | place: USA:Florida | collected 2017
CCTTAATCTGAGACTTGTTTGCTTCTGTGTGGACAAAGAAAGTATATTTCTTATCGCTCATGCCGGCCATGCTCTTCTCAGTGATAACCGGTTTGAGAATCACATCATAATATTTAAGGTCTGCCATTATGCGTACACCTCCTCAATCTTCACAACCGCATCCTTGGTCAGGATAATCTTCTTAGCTTTCATAATGTCATATACATTGATGGTGTTTACCAGAGCGGTATTTACCTTTTCAATATTTCTTGCAGACATTACCACATTCTGATCATTATCGGCAATTACAACCAATCCATTATCGACATTTAAGTTGTTCATCACCTTCACAAAATTCTTGGTCTTGATCTCATCAAACTTTAACTCATCAAGCACAATCAGGTTGCTGTTCTGCACCTTATCCGTGAGAACGGATTTGAGAGCCGCACGCTTCTCCTTCTTGTTCATCTTGAAAGAGTAATCTCTGGGAACCGGTGCAAACACCATTCCGCCGCCTTTCCACTGAGGAGCTCTGATGGAACCCTGTCTTGCATGACCGGTTCCTTTCTGCCTCCAAGGCTTTCTGCCTCCTCCGGACACCTCTGAACGGGTCTTTGCTTTCTGAGTGCCCTGACGCTTATTTGCCAGATGCTGTACGACTGCCATATGCACCAGATGCTCGTTTACCTTTGCACCAAACACTGCATCACTTAATTCAATCGTACCAACTTCTTTGCCTTCCATATTAAAAACAGATACGCTTGCCATCTGCTTGGTCCTCCTTTCGCTTTGCGCAATGCGCAATTTTATGCCTCCGCCTTAACGGTTTCTTTGATGGTTACTAAAGATTTCTTGGGTCCGGGTACGGAACCTTTGATAAGAAGCAGATTCTTCTCAGCATCCACTCTCACTACTTCCAGATTCTGAACCGTTACCTTTACGCTTCCCATGTGACCGGGCATTCCTTTGCCTTTAAACACACGGCTGGGCGAGGAACATGCACCGTTAGAACCCTGATGACGATGGAACTTGGAACCATGCTTCATGGGACCTCTGTGCTGTCCCAATCTCTTAATAGCACCTTGGAAACCTTTACCTTTGGAAATTGCAGTTGCGTCTATCTTGTCGCCTTCCGCAAAAATATCAGCCTTGATTTCTGCGCCCAAAGTATATTCATCCGCATTATCAAACTTAAACTCTCTCACATACCGCTTGGAGCTTACGCCAGCTTTCTTGAAATGTCCCTGTTCTGCCTTGGTTGCACCATGGCTGTGAACAATTTCCTTCCTGCCTGCTGCATCCTTGTTGATAATTTTGTCCTTCTTGTCTACAAAGCCCACCTGCACTGCACTGTAGCCATCGTTCTCCACAGTCTTTAACTGGGTAACTACGCAGGGTCCTGCCTGAAGAACTGTTACGGGAATAAGCACGCCGTCTTCATTGAAGATTTGAGTCATTCCGATTTTTGTTGCCAAAATTGCTTTCTTCATTTTTACCTCCTGTTGTCTACATAGAGGACCGGGGCAAAGCCCGTTCTTGTCTAGTAGAGGTCTTATTTTATTTCTGTTACTTATGATTCATTAAAATGAAGTGACTTATTATTTGTTCTTCATTTTGATGTCAATATACACACCTGCAGGCATTTCCAATCTCTGCAGCGCATCCACCGTCTTCTGGGTCGGTGCAATGATATCGATGAGTCTCTTGTGAGTTCTCTGTTCAAACTGTTCTCTGGAATCCTTGTACTTGTGAACAGCTCTCAGAATAGTGATTACTTCCTTTTTAGTAGGAAGGGGAACGGGACCACTCACCTGTGAACCGTTCTTCTTAACTGTTTCGATAATCTTCTGGGCAGATGCATCCACAAGCTGATGCTCATATGCCTTCAGGGTGATTCTCATTACTTGATTTGCCATAAAAAAAGCCGCCTCCTTTTCGCACTTTTGCAAGCGAGTTCATCGCTTTCGTACGACAAGTGGTGACTGTACACTCTTCCGTGTGTGTCCTAAGCATTTGCAACGCTTCCTTCTTTCTGCTTTGAACTTCACACGCTGTTTCTACTGCTAAGTAGACCTTGTTTGGGTACAGTGACTTGTCGTCAGTTTCCTAACTTGACATTCGCTCCACGGAAAACCTGCTCTCGATTGCCCGAAAGCAGCAACCTCACGCTTCACAGCTATCATGCCACAGCAAATAGTAGTATACAGGATGAAGGAAAATTTTGCAAGCTTAAAATTGTATTTTTTTTAGTACAAAGTTAAAACCGCAATTTTCCCTACATCCTATTTCATTATTTCATGGATTTCACAGACTCAAATTCCTTTACAATTTCCTTAGAAGGCGCCGCCGTCACCAGCGATACCAACAAAATTACCACACTGCCTATCACAAAAGCAGGAAGCAGCTCATAGATATCCCACAAACCACCCAGCGGACGAACCAGATACTTCCATACAAATATCATCACACCGCCGGAAACCATACCCGCAAGAGCTCCTGGGAAATTTGTGCGTTTCCAGAACAGAGAGAACAACATCACCGGTCCAAATGCTCCACCAAAACCAGCCCAGGCAAAGGATACAATGTTAAACACAGAGCTGTTCGGATTCCACGCCAGAAAAACTCCGATAATCGCAATCACTCCAATGGTCAGGCGCGCCACCAGCATAGACATCTTTTCGCTCATCTTAATCTTCAGAAAATCCTGCATCAGATTCTGAGATACGCTGGATGCTGCAGTAAGCAGCTGGGAATCCGCCGTTGACATGGTACAAGCCAAAATACCTGCAAGCACTATACCGGCAATAATCGCTGCCAGAAAACCATGCTGTGAGAGCAGATTTGCAAACTGTATGATAACCGTTTCCGATTCGGAAGTATTATTAAAGGAAGGAATCGCACCTGCCGCTGAAGCAGCACAGCCAATTAACCCGAGCAAAATGGCAACCGACATGGAAATTACCACCCAGACGGATGCAATTCTGCGTGCAAGCTTAATTTCCTTCTCCTCCCTCACTGCCATGAAACGCAATAGGATATGAGGCATACCAAAATAGCCAAGTCCCCATGCTGCTGTGGATAAAATAGTCAGTAATGTATAGGGCTTTGCCATGCCTGTTTCTATATCATAGGTCTGATTCATACTCAAATATCCAGGAAGCGCATGGGCGTTATCCATGACAACCGTCCAGCCCCCTGCAACATTAATGCCAAAAAATACAATGACTATCAAGGCAATGGTCATCACTATACTTTGAATCAAATCCGTGGTTGACACTGCCAGAAAGCCTCCCAATGCAGTATACCCTACGATTACAAGTGCACCAATCAACATGGCAACATGATAGTCCACACCAAACAAAGTGGAAAACAGGGTGCCAACTGCCTTAAAGCCGGATGCAGTATAAGGAATAAAGAAAATCAGGATAAAGATGGCCGCAATACATGCCAATATATTCTTATTATCTCTATAGCGTTTGGAAAAGAAATCCGGAATTGTGATGGCACCGCAGGCAGCCGAATATCTGCGCAGCTTCTTTGCCACCAACAGCCAATTCAAATAGGTTCCAACCCCAAGTCCTATAACCGTCCAGCCCACATCTGCAATACCTGATATGTATGCAAGTCCCGGAAGCCCCATCAACAGGTAACTGCTCATGTCAGAGGCCTCTGCGCTCATTGCAGCCACCAAAGGTCCTAACTTTCTGCCTCCCAGATAAAATCCCTCCGCAGAATTGTCTCCTTTTCTGCTAAAATACACTCCCACGGCTATCATTGCCGCCAGATAAACCACAATTGCCAAAATAATTCCTGCCTGTGCACTCATAATCTCCTCTTCCTTTCTGTTCTTTCCTGCCTCTTAATGGTATGTCTATACACATTTATCCATTAGTCTACTAAGAATTTTACAATTAGTCAAGTATCTTTAAGCTTCCTCCCCAAGCTTTTCGCATTGCACAAAACCCAAAAATCCTGTATAGTAATGGTGGAGGATGTATACCTATGTGGATTGCAGATAATTGGAAAGACTATGAAGTAATAGACACCGGCAACGGAGAAAAATTAGAGCGCTGGGGAAAATATCTCCTTGTGCGTCCCGACCCTCAGGTTATCTGGAGCACAAATTACACAAACCCTGGCTGGAAAAAGAAAAACGGACATTACCACAGAAGCGCCAAGGGTGGCGGAGAATGGGAATTTTTTAAACTTCCGGACGAATGGAGCATATCCTATGACCTTGCAGACGCAGACTGCCATTCCCTGACTTTTCACCTGAAGCCTTTCAGTTTCAAGCACACCGGTCTGTTTCCCGAACAGGCAGTAAACTGGGATTGGTTTTCCCGCATCATCAAAGATGCCCGCCGTTCTTCAGACAATCCCGTAAAGGTTTTGAATCTGTTTGCTTATACCGGCGGTGCTACCATTGCCGCCGCTGCCGCAGGTGCTGCCGTGACCCATGTGGACGCCTCCAAAGGCATGGTAGGATGGGCAAAGGAAAATGCGGTCTCCTCCGGACTAAAAGATGCACCCATCCGTTTTTTGGTGGATGACTGCATCAAATTTGTGGAACGCGAAATCCGGCGCGGCAACAAATATGACGGAATTATCATGGATCCGCCATCTTATGGGAGAGGCCCCAAGGGTGAGACATGGAAATTAGAAACCAATATATGGCCTTTCATCGTACTGACCACACAACTGCTTTCCAAAGATGCCTTATTCTTTTTGCTCAATTCCTATACTACAGGACTGCAGCCCGCAGTGCTCTCCTATATGCTGAACTCTGCACTTACCAAGCCTCTGGGCGGTCATGTGGATGCAGATGAAATCGGTCTGCCTGTCACGGAAAGCGGTCTGGTGCTTCCCTGCGGCGCTTCCGGCCGATGGATGAGAGATGCTGCTTCTTAACACTATCTTTATACCCATTGCTATGCAAGTAAGGTACAATATAATCATATAGTTGTTGTGTATTCATTTACAAAGGAGATGTCATGCATCAAAAATTACAGAATATGCCTGTTTGGAAGCAGCACCTCTACAGCTTTCTGCTTTCCGGCATCTGCATGGGTGCCGCCATGGCTGTTGCTTTTATTTATCATGCCCTGCTGCCAGAAGGTCCCTTTGCGATACTGCTGTCTTTCCTGTCAGCAGTTTTTATTACTTCACACTGTATCATATTTTTCCGCGTAATTTTATTAAAAGACATTTCAGACCAACGCCGCAAGCTTCTCTCAGAATCCGAGATTGAGAAAATGCGCGCAAATCTGCTGCGCTCTATCTCCCACGACCTAAGAACTCCTTTAGCTGTCATTATCGGCAACAGTTCTCTCTATTTAGAAAGTAAAGACCAATTAAGTGAAAAGGAAAAAATGGAACTTTTGACCAATATTCATGAGGAAGCAGATTGGCTTTTAAACATAGTGGAAAACCTTCTTGTCATCACTCGCATTCGAAAAGACGATTGTTCCATTGTCACCCGTAGTGAAACCTTGGAAGAGGTAATTTCTGAAGCTCTGCAAAAATTTAAAAAACACTATCCCGATGTTACCGTCAAAGTGCAGATTCCTGAATCTTATATTTCACTTCCCATGGATGCCATTTTGATTGAACAGGTAATTATCAATCTGCTGTCCAATGCTTCCATCCATTCGGGAAGTTCTGCACCTATTGAACTGACCGTGCGGGATACCCGCCATGCCATATCCGTCTCCGTAAAGGATTATGGTATCGGCATTCCCCCTGAAAAGCTGGACTGCCTCTTTGACGGCACATCTTATTCCAATGATTCTTGTAAAAACGCGCCTTATAAATGTGTGCCTTATAAAGGCACTGGTATCGGACTTTCCATCTGCCAAACCATCATCACCGCGCACCATGGCACAATTCTGGGACGGAACCACAAAGCAGGCGCCGAATTTGTCTTTACACTGCCCAAAAGCTGACTCCCGTAAAGCGAGTGCCTTGCAGCCCAAAGGAACCATAGTCTGACCGCACAAAAGAAAAGAGGGATAAATTTCATGAATCCAAAGACAAAGATATTATTAATTGAAGATGACAAAAACTTAAACAGTATTATTACCTCTGTTCTGGAGTCCAATGATTACAAGGTCATGACTGCTTTTTCCGGCAGAGAAGGCATCAGCCTCACCACATCCTTTTGTCCCAATGTCATTCTTTTAGATTTGGGACTTCCCGACATGGACGGACTTGTTGTACTGCAGCAGGTTCGCAGCTGGAGCTGTCTCCCTATCATTATCCTGTCCGCCCATATCGAAGAAGAGGAAAAAGTCACCGCTCTGGATATGGGTGCAGATGACTATATCACCAAGCCCTTCGGAACCAACGAGCTGATGGCACGCATCCGCACCTCCATCCGTCACAGTCGCAAAGAATCACCAGGCCACATATACAGGGCTCTTGACTTGGAAATTCAGTTTGACAAACGCAAGGTTCTGCTTGCAGGAAAGGATATCCACCTGACTCAGATTGAGTACCAGCTTCTGACTCTTCTTGCGGAAAATTCCGGAAAAGTGCTGACTTACAGCCATATCATGAATACTATCTGGGGTCCCTACTCCGATGACAGCAATCAAATCCTGCGGGTAAACATGGCAAATATCCGGCGCAAAATCGAAGTCCAGCCTGCTCAACCCAAATATGTGTTTACGGAAATCGGTGTAGGCTATCGGATGCTGGAAAACGAAAACCAATAACTCTTGCTATGGCAAAATGCGCTTCTCGTTCCATGCAAGAAACGGCCGAATGGCCATCCAAACCATGATTACAAAGTAATCATGGTTTAATGGATTCAAACATCTCCCAGATTTCCTCTGCGCTTCCCCTGCCGGAAAACTCTACCATAATACCGCTGTCATACAACTCCGCATAATTTCCACTGGGGGTATCCGTATCTCCCGCATCCGGTATGGATTTCATGCGCGCCTCCACCATTTCCAGAGAAAAATCCGACTCTTTAAACACAGGATGATCAAAAACCTCAAAATACTCCCTCGGTACCGTATCGGCGTAAGGAATTTCATATAGACTTACATCATAGGTCTCTGGTTTTGCAGGATCAACTATCCTCTTTTGGAAAGTCTCATACACATCCTTGGGCATGCTTGCAACCGCATAAAATTCCGTAATATGCAGTCTGATATCATCCATGCCTTTGCACCAGCACAGACTCATATCCAGATAGCTGTTGGCAGGCGAGCTGCCCCTTGCCGATTCAAACTGATATCCTGACGGAAGCTTCTCCGGCACATATCCTCCGATTCTTTCCATCTCTTTTGCCGCCTGTAAGGTAATCTTAGCACGGGCATCCACCGGACTCGACTCCAGCTTTTCAGAATCTACTGCTACGTGTTTGTCCTCCTGCGGCGCATTTGTGACGCCTTCCGTTTGCGGCATCTGTAAACCATCCTGTCTATTTGATTGACCCTGCATACTATGCATACTGTTAGATGCATCCGTAAATTGCTCCTCCATGGCTGCCTTTCCATTCTCCATAGCCGGCACTTTTTCAAGAGACTCTGCTGCCTGTTGATAGTCCTCTTTCGGCGCCATGTCCGCATTTATCCCGTCACTACCGCCAGACATAGAAAGGTTCTTATCCATTGCCTGAGGCGTAAAATTATGGGCATTGCCCGTAGCATTTTTGTTATTTCCTGTAACACTGTAAACCCCAATAGCGCAAGCTCCCATCACCACAAGGGCAAAGCAGGCCGCCAACTGCTTTCCATATCTCCAAAAAGGAATCACTGTCCTGACACCTTCACTTCTCTCTAACAATTCCCCGTCCACTCCCGACAAGGCTTCCATCAGACGCATCGCTTTCTGTCTGTCATCTAAATTATACTCTTTGCTCATAACACAATTCCCTCCTGTTCCAAATATCCCCTCAGCTTATTTCTAGTGCGAAAAAGAGAGGTTTTTACCGTGTTCAGATTCATGTGATAACGCTTTGCTATCTGGGCGTATTCTTCCACATACCAATATCTCCTGAGAAACACATTACAGTCCTGCTCACTGAGAGTATGTAAAAATTTATTCAACATATGCTCCAGCTCCGCTGCCTCCACAGCTTCCTCCGTGTTGTGGGACGCCGGGATGCATTCCATCAGTTCATCCAATGCAAACTCCATTTCTCCACTTCCTCTCTTGACTGCATTTTTAAGTTTCCACTTATCCAAAGATAAATTTCTGGTAATAGTGCCCAGAAAGACGGACAGCTTGTCCGGACGCTTGGGCGGCATGGCATTCCATGCTCTCAGCCAAGTGTCATTGACGCACTCATCACAATCTTCCCTGTCATGAAGAATGTGTAATGCGATACTGCGGCAATATTTGCCATAGCTCTTTTCACTCTCCGCAATGGCCTGTTCACTTCTTTTCCAATATAAATCTATGATTTCCGTATCCTTCATACTTTGTCCTCCGCCTGCTCTCTTATCATTTCAAGCGCTCCTCCTTTTTTGCTGCCGTCTGGTTCCCTTCTTTTATAAAGACGAAATCCCTTTTAAAAAGTTTTGACTAAAAAAAAATTTCAAAAAATAAAGTTACAGTTCCATCCCAAGACTTCCCTGTAACTATATCTTATCATATTTTTCTGCATAAATCTCAGCCTGCCAAATCCTTAACCACTTCTCCCGCAAGAATCAGTCCTGCCACAGACGGCACAAATGCAATGCTGCCGGGAATACTGCGTTTTCTGCAAGGAACTTCTCCCGCAGAAATTTCCTCCTCTGTGGAAATTCCTGCTTCCATAAAATGCGGCTCTTCCCTGGAATAAACCACTTTTAATCTTTCCACACCCCGCTTTTTCAGTTCCCTGCGCATAACCCTTGCCAGCGGACATACGCTGGTTTCATAAATGTCCGCCACTTGAAAAGCAGAAGCCTCCAATTTATTCCCCGCTCCCATGCTGCTTACCACCGGCACACCTGCCGCCTTCGCCTGCATGATAATCTCAATTTTGGCGGTGACGGTATCCACCGCATCCACCACATAATCATAGTTTGCAAAATCAAACTGCCCCGCCGTCTCCGGCAGATAAAAGCACCGATGCGCCTCAACCGCCGCATCCGGATTAATGGACAAAATGCGGGCTCTCATGACATCCACCTTATACTGCCCCACCGTGTCATTGGTGGCAATAATCTGCCTGTTGATATTACTCAGGCAGACCTTGTCATTATCTATCAAATCCAAATGCCCAACGCCGCTGCGGGCAAGGGCTTCCGCCACATACCCGCCTACGCCGCCGATGCCGAATATTGCTACTCTTGCTTTCCTTAAACGCTCTATTCCCTCTTCGCCTATTAACAGCTGTGTTCTGGAAAACTGCTCTGACATAAGTTTTCTTCCTCTCGAATTTCCATTCGCCTATTCTGTAATATCCTCCAAGACGCCAAAAGTATACCCCATTTCCTCCCATTTGGTGAGCAATTCATCCAATATTTCCCCATTGGTTTTTGAGGTGTTATGTAACAGGACAACGGCCCCCGGATGAATCCGGGTCGTCAGCTTCTTAAACGCCTCCTCATGGCTGGGCTGACTGTCTACATTCCAATCCACATACGCCAGACTCCAGAAAAAAGTAGAGTAGCCCATATCCTTTGCCATTTGCAGATTCTCCGTATTGTACTTTCCTTGGGGCGGCCGATAATACATTGCCATCTCCTTCCCCGTAACCTCCTTAAACTTCTCGGATACATCCTCCATTTCTTTTCGGAAAGTCTCCCTATCGGAAATCGCAGACATATCCGGATGGTGATAGGTATGATTCCCCACCGTATGCCCTTCCTCCACCATGCGCTTCACCAAATCCGGTGCCGATTCCAGATAATGCCCTACCACAAAAAAAGTAGCCGACACATTATGTTTTTTCAGTGCATCCAAAATTGCTTCTGTATTACCATTTTCATAACCGCAGTCAAAGGTCAGATAAATTACCTTTTCACTATTATCACCTACAAAATAAGCATTGTATTCCTTTAACTGCTCCGGGGTTGCGTTTCCTGTAGGCTGTGCGCCCTTTGCTCCAAAGCCCAGGCCCCAATTCTCCGAATGTAAAACACCTGCGGATGTCTGCTGTATTTTGGGGGAATTCCCGGGCACAGTCTCCGCCACAGCCCTCCCCAAAAAATACATGGAGCCAAAAAACAATAATGTGGTTGCCAGAAAAATACCCTTTTCCACATCTTCTTTTTCCAGCCACTTCCTGAATCTCCGCTTCCACGAATCTACATCCGTCCATTTCCTATTGTGGTTATTTCCTTTGTTGACAGTATCTTCTACCCATTCTGATTTCATATGCGCTAGCCTTTTCCAAGAGGGCAAGAGGGTGTGTAAACCCCCTCTTTGTAAACACCCTCTTTGTAAATAATCTTATTACACTATATGAAAAATCTGCTGTTGATAGAATCTGCCGCTTATTTACACAAACTCATCCCTCATGGGTGTGAAGATATCCAACAAAATTCCCTCTTCCAAGCACACGCAGCCATGCTCCACAGAATCCTTTTTCAACATACTATCCCCTGCGGCAACCACCTTCTTCACCCCGTCAATAGTAAACTCAAACTTGCCGGACACCACATAAGTAATCTGGGTGTGCGGATGATGATGAAGGGCACCTACGCCTCCCTTTTCAAAATGATTCTCCACACACATAAGTTCATCCGTGTAACACAATATTTTGCGCTGAACTCCTTCTCCGCATTTCTCCAAATCAATCTCTTCATTGAAAGTCCATACCTGATTTTTTTCTGTTTTCATGTCCGTTCTCCTTTCAAATCCTATGTCATCGCTGTTTTTACTCTGTCACCTGCAGTGTACTGCTCCCGGTTATGATAAACCCGATATTATTTATGGAGCCACCCGCAGGGATGCTGCCATTATAGTCCTTGTTAGTAATATGCAAGGTCTGACCGTAAGCAGAATACTCCCCATTCCAGCCATCCTTAAAAGAAATCTCTTCGTTAAAAGACAAATCTATGCTCCAACCGCCGCAGTCCGTAGAAGATGTATTCTGTATCGTCAACTCATACTGATAACAGACTTTTCCGTCCGCCTCCCAGTTGTTTTTCACTTCTGCCGTACAGGAAAGGTCCCCATTACCCAAGGTCACTGTGGGTGCCGGATTATTATTATTTTGATTTTGCTGCGCGTTCTGATAGTCGTTATTCTGATTTTGTTCATTTCCCCAATTAGAGCCATTGTTCTGCCACTGCCCCGCATTACCGTTTCCTCTATTATCACCGTCATCCTGCGCCCGCACCTCATTGCTGTTCCCCATAACAGCCTCGCCGGTCAACATCTGATACAGCCATTTGCCCGAAGTGCTTAAATCACTGTCCGTAAAACCGGATAACTTTCCGCAATTACTGTTAATAATAGCGGAAGTTTCATTCTTATTGGAAAGATTCCATGCAACATAACTGACGCCATAGGAATTCATGGTATCCACCCACTGATTTGCCTGACTCTCGTTGATTCCGCCGTTTCCGCTGGCATCACAGATACCATACTCCGACACAAAAATCGGAAGTCCTGCATTAATGGCCGCTGTCATGGTATTGCGCAGGGAATCCGTATGAGTTGCCGCATAAAAGTGCAGAGAATACATAATATTATCATACCCTGTAATAGGATCCGCCGCAGCCTGATCCACAAACTGACACCAATTCGGCGTACCCACAATAATCACGCCGTCCTCGTCATAAGAACGGATAATCCCTATGATTTCCTCCGCATAGGATTTCACTTCCTTCCAGCTGGTGCCGCCGTTGGGCTCATTGCAGATTTCATACAAAACATTGTTATAATCCGCATATTCCTGAGCCATCTCCGTAAAGAAATCCTTTGCTTCCCCTATATGCATATTGGGGTTATTGTCCGAAAGAATATGCCAATCAATAATAACATACATGTCTAATGCCGTTGCATAGTCCACACCGGACTTCACCAGATTCTTTAAATACTTCTTGTCTCCGCCGCTGCAATAACCGCCGTTTTCGCCGGTATACATAGCCAGACGCATCACATTGACATTCCACTCTTCCCGAAACTGCCGGAAACAATCCTCATTGATATAATCCGGATACCACGCAATCCCATGAGTGCTGATACCCTTTAACTGCACTGCATTGCCGTTTGCATCCGTAAGCTGCGTTCCGTCCACCTGAAGCGCTCCCGCCGTAGCAGGAGTTGCCAATCCTGACATCACAGGAAGCTTCGGTTCTTTCTTTTGTGTTCCTTTCATCGTTCCCTCTTTCTTTTGAGTATCTGGTTTTTTGGTATTCTGCTTTTCGGCATCCTTTTTCGCAGAAGTTTCCTGTTCTGCAGAACTATTCTGTTCTGTGGAACTATTTTGTTCTGTGGAACTATTTTGCTCTATGGAATCATTTTTGTTCATAGATTCACTCTGTTTTGTGGAGCCATCCTGTTCTGCAGGTTCACTCTGTTCCATGTTTTCTCCTGATTCATAACCGCCCTCGACATCTTCTGCCTTTTTTCCACAACCCTGCAGACAAAGCGCCATTACCAACAACACCGCCACCCCTATGGCCATTCTCTTTTTTCTCTTCATAAGCAATCCTTTCTTTATTTGATAATATAAAAAGTTAATTTAAAAACTTCCCTAGCACACTCATAAAGACCTCAATGTCCAAAGGCTTTGCAATATGAGCATTCATTCCATTCTTTATAGCCGCTTCCTTATCCTCCTCCAAGGCATTGGCGGTCATGGCAATGATAGGCAAATCCTTCACATCATTTCTCGGTAAATTCCGAATGGTTCTGGTAGCCTCATAACCGTTCATAATGGGCATCTGTACATCCATCAGAATCACATCATAATAATTTTCTTTCGACTTGCTCACCATTTCCACTGCATCCGTTCCATCCGGCGCAGACTCCACCGCAAAACCGGCCTCCGTTAATATCACTTCCGCAATTTCTCGATTCAGCTCAATGTCCTCTACTAAAAGAACTCTCTTCCCGCTGAAATCAGCTAATTGCCACACATTGGGCTCCTCTTTTTCCTTCAGGTTATTGGCTGCCAGCAATGCGGATTTTAAATCCGACATAAAGAGCGGCTTAGAGCAAAAAGCGGTAACACCTGCACTTCTTGCTTCCTCTTCACGATCAGTCCAGTCATATGCCGTCATAATGATAATAGGCGCATCCTGACCCACCGCACTGCGGATTCTTTTTGCCGTCTCCACACCGCTCATTTCCGGCATCTGCCAATCAAGAATATAGGTATGGTAAGCGTCACCTTCTTCATGTGCTGTCTTAGCACGGCATACCGCCTCCCTGCCGGAAGTGGTCCATTCGGAACGCAGACCTATCTGCTTTAACATCTTGCTTACGCTGTCACAAACATTAAAGTCATCATCTACCACCAAGGCGCGCAGTCCGCCCAATTCCTTTATCTGCTCCGCATTCTTTTCCACATCCTGCAGCCTCAAAGTCAGCTCTACTGTAAATGTACTTCCCTTTCCCACTTCGCTTTCTACGGAAATCGTGCCATTCATCATTTCCACAATATTTTTAGTAATCGCCATGCCAAGACCTGTTCCTTCAATTCCGCTGCGGGTCGTGCTTGATGCCCTTTCAAAAGGTTCAAAGATATGCTGCAAAAATTGAGGTTCCATTCCAATACCATTATCCTTAATTATAAATACATAATCCCCATAACCATGCTTGAAGGCAGCCTTTTGTATAATGCGGAAGGAAATACTGCCCTTTGCAGGGGTATATTTTACGGCATTGCTCAATATGTTGATAAATACCTGATTCAGCTTTAACGGGTCTGCCATCACATCCTCATTGACGACCTCAAAGGTATCAATAAACAATTCCAGCTGCTTCGCCTTTACTTGCGGCTGAATAATATCCAGCAAATTGTGCATTAGCTCAGATATATTACACTCCTGCTCTTTAATCTGTACCTTCCCGCTTTCAATCCTGCTCATATCCAGAATATCATTAATCAGGCTAAGCAAATGATTGCTGGAGGAAAGAACTTTTTGCAGACAATCCCTGACCTGTTCTTTATTGTCAATATGACTCACGGCAATCGTAGTGAATCCTATAATGGCATTCATTGGCGTGCGGATATCATGGGACATATTGGAAAGAAATGTGGATTTGGCTGCATTGGCGTGCTGCGCCTGCACTAGTGCATCCTGCAGTGCCTGTGTCTGTTCCCTCTGTTTTTGAACCTGTTCCGTAATCTCCTTCGACACTACCATGACCATAATGTCGCCTGTATCATAATCCGGAGTCATGATAAATGACTGCCTTACACACATCTGCTTGTCAGCAAAATCCCAGCCCCAATAGTCAATATTTACTTCCGCATCTCCCTGCTCAAAGCGCTCCTTTAAGTATCCAATATTTACGGTTTTAGAGTATTCCTCCAGGGATTCTTCCAAGATAAACTGCTTCCATTTTTCAAAACACTCTGATGCCTTACATCCAATCTCCAGCCCTACTTCTTCAAGCAATGATATCTTTTTGCCGCCTATCTCGCGTATGATGTCGCTCTCAATAAGGTCTTTTGTCAAATTAAACTCATAGGTGCAAAAAGCATTGGAAGTAATCGCTATCCTGTACTGTCTTTCCTTTCGGTCTGCACGGGATATTTCCGCTTGAATCCGCAGTTCTTTTTCTTTTATTTCCGTAATATTCTGTCGGATGAACAAAACCTTAGCTGCATTGCCGTCCTTTCTTTCCAGACAGATGATATTAATGTGTTCCCATTCCGGGCTGCCATTATGCCATAACCGGGATGCAAAACGCAAATCATTATGCTCTTTCATGGCTTCGATGATGGCATTTTTTTCAAGGAATTCTGCAAATTCCTGACGGTTCTTTTCATCTGTTTCTACTAATATGCTGCGCAAATACTCTGATAACTCTGCATAATTTCCACTGACAGAAAGTTGGCTGTCCTCCGGTTTCGTTCCTGCCAGATAGAGATAAGTATCCGCTTCAAAATCAACCATTGCAAAACGGGAAAACAGGGTATTGACACCACTTATAATATATCCCATCTCCTTATTTTCCTTCTGTAAGCGTTTTCTTTCCCGTCCGCGTTGAACTAACATCACCACAATATAAATAATAAATAATACAATCAGTCCAGCTTCTAATTGGATTCCTACCAGATTTTCGGCTGTAATCATGTTCTCCGTGACGCTTTTAGGAAAGGTCTGTACCAGCACAAATTCATTGTCCGAAAGATATCTCACACAAATATTGTCCGTTTTGCTGCCGGGGGCACAAATAAACTCTCCCTGCCCATGGCTCTCAAATACCATGCCGGTCTGCTCTGCGGTCTGCTTATCAATCATCCCCCATTCTACCAGCATATCAATAATTTTTCCTTCATGCCCTTTAGCATCGGAGCAAGCCAGAATTCTTCCATCCGGCATACACAGATGTACGGATGCTGCCTCCCCAAAATAGGTGGTAGCAAGCATATCTTTTAAATACTCCTCCGCCAGATATGCTCCCCTCAATACGCCAATCACCTCTCCCTGATACCAAACGGGAGAATAAAAACAAAGCATGGTTTCGCCATAAAACTCGGAATCAAATACCACGGAAATACCACTTTTCCCCTGCATACCCAGAACATAATAATCCCTTCCCACAGCATCCGAAGTGCGTCCGTCAGCAATATGATTGACGCCTTCCTTATCCGTAAACAGCAAAGCATCAAATAAGGAATTACTTTCTAGTTCTTTTATCTCTCTTACGGTTACTTCTGGCTTGGCAAGACTCTCGGCTACAAAATAGGAATAAGTATCAATCAAATCTAGTGCATTATCTAATTCCTTATCAATCCGATTCGCCATTTGATGTGCCGAATCGGATGCATAATTCTTATTTCGCTCTTCCATGCGCTCTCTGTTCTGTGCGGTGTACCAACGAAACAGAGTAATAATCGCCAACAACAACAGCGCAACTTGAATTGCCTCGCGCAGATATTTCTTTGTCTTCATAAAACCGTCTCTCTTTCAACTGATTTACTTATCTGCTGTTTTCTTTCATTATACTCGACAGAAATCTAACTTTCAAGAGACACCTATATATTTCTAACCTCATACCATACCTCCGCAAATATACTGCTTGTATTAAGTGAAGGGATGTTTTACAATATAAAAAAGAATCAAAATTATATAAAGGAGCCCAAAATGACCAAAAACCTTATAGAAGAAATTGCTGTATGCAAGGAAAAATATGAAAATATGACGGCAGATGAAACGGCAGCAGAGGTGACCAGGGAAGAATTTACCCTACTGCTCAGCGGGATTTCAACCTGCAGGAAAGTACCTGGAATTCCTGTACATATGGGATATGAGAAGTTGTATTTTTGTGAGGACGAGGATGCCGCTGGACAAGTGAAGCAGCATTTGAATAAAATGTACAATGTTAAGGATAAGGATTCCCTTATGCAGGCGTGTTTTGGTATGTTTTCGGGAAGCCGACAATATGAGCAGTTTATGACTTTTTGGAAAGGTGCGCCGTTATTTGACTTAAAGGAATTGAATCCTGATGGGCGGAAAGGCTTTGAACACTGCAAAGAGCTGGCAGAATGGTTTTATCCTCTTGTGGAGGAAAAAGGGTTCTATGCATGGGACATTAATGAGAGAATCGGATTGTGCAGAAACGCAGCCTCCTGCGGAATTATTTCAGAAGAGGAATTCTGGCAGATAACAGACGAATGGGTCCGTCAGGCGCAAGTATTTTACCATTCCTATGGTGAGTTTGCACTTAGCTGTCTGTGCGGCGCTCTTTATGATATGGGCAGGTATGAATCAGAGCTTCAGGGATTTTTTGAAATTAACAAAAATCTCATTGATAGTCTGCTAGCGGAGGGCGGAGCATGGCACCGAAACGGCTGGTATGTGCCCAAGGAGAGAGAGTGGGTCGGATTGTTGAATAACAATCTGGGCAGTCTGGGCAGTTTTATCACCAAAAGGGCATTGGATGAAAAGAATATCAGCTACATGTATCGGGATGAACCTCACCCTGATTATCCTGACAGCGGGTGGCGCTTTTTTGTGGGAGATGAACCAGAAGATTATGTGAATGATCCGAATAACACCGTGGTATGTGCACTGAATACCATTTGTAATATATCCCCCGATATTATGGCTTATGTTTATGCAGATGTAGGCAGGCGTTTTGGCAGACAGACAAACGGATGGGAAGAAGAATAAAATGTGTCGCTTGAGCGGCGGAATGGAGGCTAAATATGGATTTAAATCACATTACAGTCAATACACAAAACAGCATCCGGATAGAAGGTTCTAAAATATTGTATTTTGACCCTTTTCAAGTGGAAGATGCACGCCATGATGCAGACATTATTTTTATTACACATGAACACTTTGATCATTTTGAACCGGACTCCATTGCAAAGGTAAAGAAAGAAGATACCCTTCTAGTAGCGCCGGAATCCATGAAAAAGAAAGCTCTTTCCGAGTCAGGCATGATGCCTGATAAGTGTGTTTTTTATGGACCGGGAGAAACACATGAACAGGAAGGCCTGATGATAGAGACGATTCCAGCCTATAATAAGCTAAAGCCTTTCCATCCCAAAATGAAAAAATGGCAGGGATATATCGTGAAGATGGATGACATTCGCTATTATGTGGCGGGCGATACGGATGTGAATGAGGATATTAAGAAAGTACAATGCGATGTAGCCCTGATTCCCATTGGGGGACATTATACCATGGATAAGAAACAGGCAGCGGATTATATCTCAGAATTAAAACCAAATGCAGTAATTCCGACACATTATGGAAGTGTGATAGGTGATAAGGCAGATGGACAGGAATTTGAGGATAGTGTAAAAAAGAAATGTCCGAATATTCAGGTGGAGTTAAAGCTGCATTGAGCGGGCATAGTAACTTGGAGGAGTACAAGATGCTTGAAAGGTTTAAAAGACACTTGACCGGATACACAATCCTAGTGTTTATGCTTGTAATAACAGTGCTTACCGGCTGTAAAAACGATGCATACATAGAACTTTCCGAAACTGTGAAAAGGAAGAATATGATGAGGTTGAAACGCAGGAGCCTGAAGTCGTAAATGATTCTGAAACTTTAAGTTCTATGGAGATTTATGAGAGTTTTCTGAAGGGTGAGCTTACGGTGGAATGGAAGGGGCAACCGGTTCACATCAATGAATTGTTTTGGGATAATGATATCGAATATTGCTTTTTTGATATAGACGACGATGGTAGTGAAGAATTACATATCAAGGACAGTGCAATATATTATGCGGTAAAGGTACAGGAGGAAACGCCTCAGGTTATTTTTGAAGGCTGGGGGAACTATGAACCAATTGCTACAGATAAACTATGTGGAATTCTAAATTATTGGCGCGGATATGGCTCTGAAGAAATTGAATTTATTAAGATTAGTACTGATGGCAGCACAGAAAGCGAAGGATTTCATTGGTTCGACAAAAATAAGAACGGAAATATAGACGACGAAGATTCATTTATCGGTTCTGGAAATACAGGTATGGAACAGTATGTTCAATGCAGGGAAAAATATACTGCAATGCAGGCAGGAAATGAATTGGAATGGTCGGACAGGCAATTCAAGGATTTTGCAACGTGGCAGGAAGCATATATTGATTTTATTAAAAAAATTCATATTACAATACCAACGCTTAACAGTGGATTTCGATATTCATTAATTTATGTGGATGCTGATGATATTCCCGAACTTTATGTTTTTACGGGAGGCATGGCGACCGGAGAGATTATTGTCTCATTTTATGATGGAAACATAGGAACTATGAATCGTGATAGAGTCGGAATTCAATATATGGAACATGGCGGGCTGTTGTATAATGCGAATGGTGCAATGGGATTTTATCCTTGTAATGTTTATAGGCTTGATAAGGGAGGATTTTCAGAAATCGGGACGGGGTGGTATTCCGAGTATGGGGATGAGCAGGGGAATCTACATGAGGATTATTATTGGGAAGGCAGCGCAGTGACAGAGACAGAGTACAGAGCACATATTGATAAACTGATTGATACATCAAAATGCACGGAACCTTCTTTGCTGTATTCGGAAGATGAAATGTTGGAAATATTGGTAGATTAGGAGAGGCGTGATGGATGTAATTTTTGATATGGATGGCTTAATGTTTGACACTGAGCGGGTATTTGTGAAAGCATGGGACTATGCCGGAGAAAAAATCGGTGTTGGGAAAGCCGGGTATATGGTTTACAAAACCTTGGGAATGAATATTAAGGCATCTTATAATGTTTGGAAAACAGTTAAGTCTTTTCGCTGTTAATAAATTCATTTCCATGATTCTTTCCGACATATATCAGTTCTCCGTTGCGGTATGCAGATAAGACATTCATAGGTACTTTTTCCCAAGAATCCCGATTTAACGGTTTGGTGGCGACAAAAAGCGTTTGATTCTTTTGGCATTGATACAGAGTGTCCTTAAGATTAGTGTGAACATAAAACAAATCGCCGTCATAAATCAGGAGATTTACCTTATTTTTCGGCGTAATCGTATGAACCACTTTGTCTGCCACAACAAAGCGTTCTTTTGGAGAGAGTTCCCTATGAACTTCTCTTTGTTTGGCATTGATTTGGTCTACCAGATAATATAGAATTCTTTCGCTGTCCGTATCTCCTTTTTGCTGCTGGATGAAAGGAGACAGTTCGGCACTCTCAAAAATGGTCCCATTATGAGCCAATGTCCATAAATGTTCGCAGTTATCCATCAAGATAAAAGGATGAGAATTTTTGTATGCGATGTTACCCACAGATGCCTTTCTGATATGCGCAAAAAGGTTTGAGGCCACAATATCTTCTGTCAGACGATTTTTCAGATAACTGCTGGTAATGGATGATTCCGGTTCTTTTTCCAAAGAAACAGCGTTATTGTACAAGATAGCCAAGCCCCATCCATCAGGGTTATCAACACCATGGCTGAAGAATTCTTGTAATATTTCATTGCATTTGATTTTGTTTGCACTGCTGATGCCAAATAATTCGCACATTTGTGTACCCTGCCTTATACTGTTAGATTTTTTAATGATTAGTAATGGAGTTAAGAAATTCTTGCGCACGCTGCGTCTGAGGATGAGCAAAGAACTCCTCTGGTGTGTTTTCTTCAATAATACTGCCACCATCCATAAAAATAACTCTGTCAGCCACTCGTCTGGCGAAATTCATCTCATGGGTGACAATTACCATTGTCATGCCATCCTTTGCAAGTTCAGTCATAACATCCAAGACTTCACCTATCATTTCCGGATCCAATGCGCTCGTAGGTTCATCAAATAAAATTGCCTTTGGATGCATCGCCAGAGCACGTGCAATAGCAACACGCTGCTGCTGACCTCCGGAAAGCTGGGCAGGCACTTTGGATGCCTGACTGTCCACACCAACCCTTTTTAAAAGGCTCATTGCCTCTTCCTTGGCTTCCTTTTTGGGTTTATGAAGCACATCTATTGGACCGATGGTGACATTGTCCAAAATGCTTTTATGTGCAAACAGGTTAAACGACTGAAACACCATTCCTACTTGTGAGCGTAGCTGTGCAAGCTGCTTTCCCTCTTTTGGCATGGCAGTTCCATCAATGATGATTTCACCGGAATCAATGGTTTCCAATCGGTTTATGGTGCGGCAGAGCGTGGATTTCCCAGAGCCTGATGGTCCTATGATAACCACCACTTCGCCCTTTTTCACCGAGAGACTGATGTCTTTTAAGACATGCAGCGTTGCAAAGTATTTATTAATATGCCGCAGCTCAATGACAGGAGTCTGCTCTGAAAGATTGGTGTTATTTTGTGCTTGTGCCATAACTGTTGTTTGTTCCTTCCTGCTTTTATTGTATCATAATGCTCTTGCTGCTACTTGTGATATCTGTGCTTATAGTACAATGAGACTATATTTCCGGCATGAAACGTCCAAATGGCCATAAATACCATGCTTGAACTATGTTAAAACTATGATCATGGAATCATGATACCAGAGATATCCTTTCGTCTTGCTACTGCAACAGACACTTTGTTTAACAAATAATTGATAAGAATATAAATGACAGCCGTCATCAGATACACGGATAAAAGAGCATCATAATTGCTGATAAGAACACGGGCATTCTGCATCAAATCCGCATAATTCACCACATAGGCAAAAGTGGTGTCTTTTAATACAATGACAAGTTCTGATATCAGCGCCGGAATAACATATTGGAGTGCCTGTGGGAATACAATTTTAAAAAATACGCTATTGTCACGCATTCCGAGGGAAAGCGCAGCTTCTGTCTGTCCCTTGGGCACAGCATTTACTCCAGAGCGAAGTACCTCTGCAACCACGCCTGCAGCAGAAATTGCAACAGGCACTGATATCTTCCAAAATGCCGACATCTTCAACCCAAACTGTGGAGCGACCAGAAAGAAAAAATAGATAAAAAGCAGGGTGGGAACTCCTCTGCTAAATTCAATTAATGCAGTGCTGATTATCCGCACAAGTTTGTTTTTACTGATTCTGCCGAGCATCAGCAAAAGACCGGCCGCAAAGGCAATGATACCTGCGGTAAGCGCCGTTTTTAATGTGCCTGCAAGCCCACGGCCGAGGAATTTCCAAGTGGTAGCCTTTGTAAAAAATGACCAATATTGGGGATTCAATTGTCTAGTAATATAAAATTGCCGGATAACTAGAATCAATAATGCGCCAAGGGCTGCCAGCGAAATTGCTGTGGCAAGGACAATGCGCTTATGTGCCTTAGGACCAGGCGCCTCATAAAGGGCATCCCTTATGGAAGTATTTGCAGTATTCATCGCAGAATCCTCACTTTCTGGTCAATCAAATTGCCCAGCTGGCCAATTACTACGGCAGTGCCACAATATAAAAGCGCAGAAATCAAAAATGCCGTAACACCACCCACTGCATGCGTATTGATATAGGAAACAATACCAGTAAGGTCTGTGGGATTGAGCGGAACCTGCGATGCCAGCGCTGTTGTCAGCATGGTTGCAACTAACAGATTTGTCAAAGGCAGCACACTAGAGCGCAATGCTTGTGGAAGCACCACATTTTTAAGCATCTGGGAAAATGTCATTCCAAGAGAACGAGCTGCTTCAATCTGCCCAATACTTATGGTATTCATTCCCGCCATCAGGTACTCTGAGCAGAAAGCAGCCGGAATCAGAGATGTTGCAGTTAAAACACACACATAATATGACAACACTAAATTCAGGTAGGGCAGTGCATAGACAAGAAAAATCAGCAGTGCGGCTCCAGGAATATTCCTAAAAATCTGCACATATAAATCACCTGCAAACCGCAAAGGTTTGATTGGCGATATACGCATGATGGTAATAACAATTCCAATAAAAAATGCGAATGCAAATGACAGAACGGTAAGTTTCCACGTTGTCAGCAATGCCAGAAAATATTTATCTCCAAATTGGGTCAGAAGCGTGTAAACACTCATAATAATCCTCATTTCTGTACTTTGTTTTTGTGTATGCCAATCACCATGCCGTTTTTGGAGGTTTAAATTTCTATAAATACGCCAATTTCGTTTGTAAAGGGGGCTCTCAAGACATTCCGTCTTGAGAGTCCCTCATAATTAATGAATCGCCGGAGCTTTCGGTGCTGTATCAATGCCTGTACGGTCGCCCAGACTAATCTTCCACAGCTGTTCCCAAGTACCGTTTTCTTCAATTTCCTTCAAAAAGTTATTTACAAATTCAACGCCGTCAGAGTCAAGAGGAAGACCAATGCCATAATTATCTTCGGGACCGAACACATCTCCTGCGATTTCATAAGTGCCAGGATTTTTAACAATAGCATTTAACAAAAGTGTGTAATCGGTGACATATGCATCCACACGGCCCTGCTCCAAAGCGGTGCGCGCTTCCAAGTCATTTGCAAATTCCTGAACAATGGCCTTCGGCGCATACTGAGCCAGAATATCAGGACCGGTGGAGCCGGATTGTGTTGCAACTGTTTTGCCTGCCAGACTTTCCACGCTAGTGATGGTTGTGTTTCCGACTTTCACTAATACGGCCTGCTTGGAAGTATAATAGGGACCTGCAAAAGAAATCACTTCTTGGCGAGCGGGGGTAATGGAATAAGTTGCAAATACCGCATCCACCTGTCCGCTTTGAAGGACGGATTCACGGGTGCTGGAATCTACCTGAGTCAATTCAAATTTTGTCTCATCGCCAAATATGTAATGTGCAAGCAACTGATAAAGACCTGCATCAAATCCACGGAGACCGTTGTCTGTCTCGTCGAGCTGGCTGAACAGAAAAGAAGTCCGAGTGCCGCCAACTTTCAGCACACCTGCCTTTTTCACGGCTGCCGCCCAGCTGTTTGCCTCAATGTCAGCATCATTGGCAACAACGCCGGAAGCAATCAGTTTGTCAAATGCTTCTTTGTCAATGGCTACTGCAACAGGTTCCTCTGTTTGGTCGGAATCGGACTTGTTAGAACCTGTCGGATTGGAATCTGTTTTTTGGGCACACGCTGTCAAACTCAAGGTCAAGGTCAAAACTAATACAAATGATAATACTTTCTTATATGTTTTCATAATTTTCTCCTCCATTTTCACATACATTTTACTTTACTTACATTAATTACTTAAGATATTTGAGGGTGCCGACGGATTTGAGCATAAAAAATCCCGGAGTCATTTCCTACAAACTTCCGGGCAATTGGCAATGATAACAACTTTGAATCAACTGTTATCCACAGGCGCAACAACAATGTACATCACAGCACCTAACCATGTAATATGCCCGGAAGAAAACCATTCGGCAACACAGGATGGAATTTTTGCAAAAGATGGTCTGATTATTCATTGCATCTGCCTCCTTAAAAAATAATAAATAGGATTGCTCAAGTCCGATGATGCTATCATAAACCTTATTTCATAGTTTGTCAATAGGAATTATATAAATTAAAAAATATTTTTTAATCTCTTTTGCAATTTATATTTAAAATGATGAAAAAGTAAAAAGGTCGGACGATAAGATATGCGAATGATTACTAAAGGGCGG
>VIDL01159927.1_pt1 | contig 19616 bp, 27 predicted proteins | sample 5025111 | NCBI WGS metagenome assembly VIDL01 (sample SAMN11851957, study PRJNA449069) | gut metagenome | isolation source: stool from female vole | host: Microtus ochrogaster | place: USA:Florida | collected 2017
TCTCTTGCTCATCGGAATAGAGATCAAGCTTGCAGGAGTCAAGGATTGATGGGAGAGGCATAGTCGAATGATAAATTATGAATGATCAATGATAAATTATTATTCGTCGTCCTCCATATCGAGTATGGCATCGTTCAGCATGTCAACGGCGGCAGGGGAACCAACACGGGCAAGCATCACCATCTGTTTGCGGATCTCGGTCTTGGTGGAGAGTTTTCCCTTGATATATGCATTGCGGGCCGGATGTCCTGCAATGGAGATATCGGATTTAAATTGCTCTTCAGGCACCTCGATAGTGATAGCAATTTCCGTGGGTTTTGTGCAGATAGCTGCAAGTTGCTCAATCGCGAGCAACTGTTCTGGAGAATACTTCATGGAATGGGACGGATTGATGTTTTATTACATACTGCAGCTGCTCCTGAAGAGATGCAAAAATATTTGGATCTGTCGTAATAAAACCGGACTCGTAACGGTTGCCACGTGTCAGGTTCTGACTTGTCACCATAGCCACCACCCACTGATCATTAGAGACCAGGATCAGCTTTGAATGGTTCGTTGTCAGATAGCAGTTGCGGACAGTCTGGGCGATAAATGGCCATAGAATAAGGGTTTTGTTTGTCGCCTTATGGTCGAGAACAATATCGAGCGAGCGAACCAGCCCCTTCTTGCCGATGAAATAGATACGCCGGAGGAACTCCTCTGAAATTGAGAAAGAGGATATCCGGATATCTGCGGGACCAGTCTGATCAAGAATCCACTGCAGCACGTCCGCCACCTGAAGAATATCGTTGAGATAAGCCTGGTGCGGTCTTTCTGCAAGAGGATGGAGGATATCAGATATGTCTGAGGATCTTTTCATCAGAGCAAACCAGCTTTACGCATCTTATCAGTCAAGTTGGGAGTAGGAGAAAACACCTTGGCATAAGCCTCCCGTATGCGCTCTGCAGTCTTGGCGTCCGGAGACTTGACATATTTGCCAAGGAGCATATTTGCGGTCTTGGCGGCATTACGTGAGACAGTGCGAGGGTCTACGGCCTTTTTTGTCTCAAGAGGATTCGTGCCCTTGATGTAGTGGTCATAGAGATTCCAGTTGTCACGATATCGCTTGTCATACTCTTTGAGTTGCTTAGCCCATGGATATCGGTCATTGTCCGGGCAAGTGGAGTTAGTAGGATTGATCAGGCGCAGATGGGTGTGGCAGTCACGCATGCGCTGACGGATATCCTGGTTCTCTTGCCACAGCCTTTGCACCTCCGGCGGAAGCTCGTCATGGTCGGCACGCTTACCCTTCTGAAAATTTGATTTTGATGATGCCGGATACTGCAGCCCGTGAGCCTTTGCGATACGTTCGCAGTCCTGCATCATTTCAGCCACCTGCTCATGAGTGATGTCTACAAGCCGCTGCTTGTAGATCTTCTCAAGATGATATGTTATCGCCTTAGCCTGACCCTTGGGATTACGGCTAAGGTTTTGGAACAATATACGGTTGCGAGACACACGCCCCACGAGCAGGGCGCCTTCTTCATAGTCGCGCTGCTCCGGCGGGGTGTCGAGCCAGTCTTTGATTTTCGGGGTAAGTTCGAGATTGATCATAATTTATTGTTTATTCCGGTGACAAACAACAGATTTTTGCCGAGTGGAGCCAGCAATCGGTGCATAGCTCCAAGAGTGGATCCAGTCGTCACAAAATCATCAAAGACGATTACATTTGGCTCCTGCGGCAGCAGATTGAGGTCGAATACTGCATTGACACGCTGACGGTTCCGGCACAGTGCCACATCCTCGTAAAATGGTATGTTGAGATGCCTGGCAATCTCGATACTAACGAGGGTCGCGAAATTGCGCTCCTTGTGTCGGCGTTTGGGAGTGGTGCAGATACACCATTGCCCGGCGCCCATGGATGATCCGATAAGCTCACGAATAAAGTCCGACACGGCATCCGCGAAATGCGGTATTTCAGCCGGGTCGGACTTGATTTCCGTGAGAGTGCGACCCATCAGGGACTTTTGCCAGAGCGAGAGGAACCAGACCCCGGCACGCCTTGTGAGACGTGGCCGGTAGTCGAAGTTGCATCGAGCCTCGATGGATTTGTCCCATCCCTTACGCTCATGCACGGCGAAGATGTCGCGGGCAGGGGAGACAGGATCTAAATCCGGAGAACAGTCAGAGAGGGTGAAGTCAGCAAGGATATCCTTGATGGAGTCAAACATCAAGCTTCGGAATCATTGATGGTGCCATCCTCTGTCACTATCTTTCCGGTATAGAAAGGAGCGTCAAACTCCATAGAAGCCTCGATGCTGATGGTGGTTCCGGCTGTTCCTGTTGGACCTTGGCCGTTGTCGCGGCTCGACGTGGTGACAGAATCATAGTCTTCAGAACCGATGAGACGGAAATTGCCATCCATATCTTCCACGAGGAAGATGCAGTTGGAGTTAAGGAAAGAGGCAGTTGCTTCGGCTGCTTCCTTTCCGACTCCAGGATGCACGAGCGATACATTAACCTTGAAGGTCTGCGAGGGGTATTCGCCCTGTACCTCAGATTTGAACTCAGCTTTTGCAGGGAGATGCTCAATGACAGCCCATTTGGCATCTTCGGCGAGCTGGAAATCGCCCTGAAGCATTGCAGATTTCACACGACCAAGTTCATCACGTGTGTAAGAAGGGAACTTGATCACCTGATCAAGGGAAAGGGCAAATGCGCGACGCCGGATGCCGGGCTTGACGGTCTTGCCCTGACACCATTTCATCGACTTAACGATGAGCTGGCAGATATTGGTGGTTGTAGCCATGGTAAATCAGGATTAAGTTACTCGTTGTTGTCGTTTTCGCCCTGCTCAGAACCCTGCTCCGGATTCTTTTCAGGTTCCTTCACATCGGAAGAATCTGCGAGCTGTATGAACTTGATCACGCGCTTGTCGAGAGTACGGTAGTTGAAGCCGATCCACATGTCGGAAGCCATCGAAAGCTCATAATGGTTCTTGCGCATGATGTCGACGAAGCTCTGGTCGCTCTCAAGATATGTGCCGTAAAGAAGGTTTTGCTTCTGAGTAGCAAACATGATCTTTGTGCCGGCGAGCTGCGGAAGACCGATGAGAGTAAGCTTCTTGGAAGTGCCTTCCACATATGGCTGATCATACTCTTTGTTGTATGGTACAGCCTGATGGGTTAACAGATACGACTCGTTGTACATATCGACCACTTCCGGGGCACAGAAAAGGTAATTGGTCTGCTTGCGGAGGAACGGATCCATGGAGAAGAAGAACTTTTTGATCTCATCGCAGGCATTCTCGAAAGTGAGCGCCGGCATCTTATAGAGATTGCCGTTAGCCTCAGAGATATTGCCGGCTTCTATTTCCTTCTCGGCAATGGTGATGACACCGTCGGCGATATCCTCTGAAGTCTCGCCGTCAGGATCATATTTGCCTGTGATTGCAGCCTGGGCAAGACCCTCGCCACGAGATGCAGACAGTGTAGCCATGATCAAGGCTGTCTGTGGAGCATTCTTGAGTTTCTCGCCGAAATATGAGGAATCGTAGCCGAGAGGCACGTCCACATAATCCACCGGAGCGAACGTCTCCACCACATTTGCGTGGCGGGTAGTCAATGTTCGCCAGTCGATTTTGATTTCAGCGTCAGACGACTTGTCTTTCTTGAATGGAGAGAATTGTGACTTGCCATAGATAGAAGGCATTTTCTTGTCGCCACGGAGCTTATTCACCGGAGTGAAGAACTTGAGTACATCTTTAGCTGTGGCGATTGGGAGACGAAGGTATACGGGCGACCACTGGGTGCAGGTGTCTTTGTATTTCTGGACTTCTTCGTCTTGGAGAGTAACTTTAACGTCAGCCATTGGGAGAGAGAATAAGAGTTAATAGTTGATATTCAGGAGCAGAAAGCGTTGGCGAGCTCTGCCACTACAGAGTCGATATCATCGCCGGGACCGTCGGTGTCCATGGATGCGGAAGTCTCCTTGACATCCTTGGTGTCTTCAGCCGGAGCTTTCTTAAGGTCTTCGACAGTGGCATTGAGGTCGCTGATAGACTTATCCTTTTCGGCAATCTGAGCCTTAAGGGTTTTGATTTCGGTATCCTTTGCAGATAGGGAATCCTCGATTTTGTCGAGCTGCGCTTCAGTCAGCTCAGCCTTGGAATCAGCTAAGGCGATAGCCTCTCCGAAAAGAGTGGCAAGCATTGCAAATTTTTTCATGGTTTCTGGTTGTGGGTTTGTGTGGTTGTCTGGTTGTTGGGATGTGACAGACTTGGACGCGGACTTGTACAGATTGTCCAAGTTATTGTCCAAGTCTGCAGATTCTGCTTGGAAGAAACGACGGAGACGATCCATGAAAGAATCCTTTTCCACCTTCATCGGAGGCATCGGCATACCTGCAGCGCATATAGCAGAAGCGAGAGCCTCGGTGAGCTTTGGTTTTTCGTCTTCCTCAAGGTCGGTGATCTCATCGACAAAGCCCCATTCGAGGGCTTGCTGAGGAGTGAGCCAACCTCCAGTCTTCATGAGCGCCATCATCTCATCCTTGGTCTTCTTGCATTTACGGGCATAGATGCCAGCCACTACGGAGTCGATGGCGTTGAGATCATCCTTCAGTTTCTGCAGCTCAGCGATGCGTGCTTCCAGCTGATCGGCATTTTTCCAATCCCAATCGCACACAGCATTGAGGCATTTATGCACGAGGAAAGAGGCGCCTGAGTCAATGGTGACTCTCTTTGCGCCCATTGCCGCTATGGTAGCAGCTGAGGCGTTCATGGCCACAAAATGGACATGGACGTTACCGTGGATCTTAAACAGGGAATTGATGGCAAGGCCTGAATTTGCATCACCACCGAGTGAGTTAATTAGCACATTTACTTCGCTGTCCTTGTATTTGTCAAGGATATATGAGGTATATTCCTGGTCGAAATTCCAACCGCCTACATATCCGCGAAGGTGCAGATGATAGTTTTTGGGCATAATGGGAGAGAGAATTATGCCCAAAGGTAATACCAATAAAATTGTGGATAAAAGACTATAACAGCACAGGAATGCCCGATCGGATGTCAGTATGGGTGATTTTGTAGGTGCGCACAGCAGGGTCTCCGGCAGGATCTCCCGATGAGTCGGAGTATTCGATGAGCGGATAATTGGGTTCGCGGGTGCCGATGAGCCATACCTGTCTGTTTACGAGCTCAACAATAAATGCCATGCGCACACCTTCCGGTGCAATGTAGTTGCTCCTGAACTCAAGCGTGGTTTTTTGTGCGCGAGAGCCATTAATAAGTGAACCCTCCCTCTTAAATGAAGGAGTGCCGGCAAAAGGAATTTCCTGAAGATAATTCCGGAACATAGTGCATGATCCTCCGCAAATTGCCGTGAGCATGAGGTTGGGTGGAAGCGAGGAGCATAGCACGGTATAGATCCGGCATACACCAGGGAGCGATTGTGGTAACATAGATTTACGTTTTGTGTCGTTTGTGTGCTTTGTGCGGTTTGTAAATTTCAATATTTCAAGTCAACACGATTTAACATATTTTAACCATGATTTTGGGCAGTTTTCTTTCGCATCCGGTAAAACATCTGCCGCACCGTCTCCCAGTTCTTAGCAGTCGGCTCTATACTGTGACGGTCCAGAAAGGCATATATGACGTCGGTGATCTGGATATCGTGAGAGAGCAGGGGGTTAAGTTCTTGCCATACCAACCCTGCAAAATTTTTCTTGAGGCAAGAGATCAGGGCTTTCTTTCCTTTGTCGGGCAGATAGCAGTATACTTGCGGATTGATGCCCTTGAAAGTGGGCACCTCGATAGGGATTTCGTTTATTCCGGGGAAATGGGGCAAAGTGCCGCGAGGAGTCTTTGTGAGGCATGACTGGAGGATGGCACGTGGAGCGGATCCGCGGGGGAATTCCACTCGGGAGGTCTCAGGGTTCCAGTATTCGCTACGGAGCCACTGATCGAGATAGTCAGGCAGCGTGATGAAGATGGACAACTTAGACATTTTTAGATAAGAGAGATAATTTGGGATTAATAATGTTCAAATTTACGAAAATTTATTCATATTATGAAATAAAGAAATATATAATTGATTTGTGTATTATGTTTTTGTGAAATTTTCAATCAATAAGTGGGTATTTTTGCTAAAAATCGTACGGTTTTATTTAATTGCATTATATCTCAAATAGTTATTACGCACTAAATGCAATTATTCTCTTTGTCGGAATCGTACGCAAAAAAACCAAAAATTGTACCACTGTGCAATCGTGCGGAAAAGTACGGAAATAGTACGCCTTTAAATTGCTTATTTTAAGTCAAATTTAATGTCTTTGTACTTTTGTACTCTTATTTTCCTTTCCTTATACACAAGAAAAAGTAAAAATAAAAATAGTTTTTGCGCGAAAATATTGCTTTATGTGATAAGTATTTATGTATATGCATAAATTATACATTCCCGGTATGTATGGAGGATCTCCCCACACCCCTCTGAAAATCGTACGGTCGGAAGCAAGTCAGAACTATTGGTCAAAATGTCAGATGTATGGCGTACAATCGAGCTAAAGTTCACTCCAATATTTCTTTCTCTTGGGGGCGCGGGGGATTTGAACAAAGCGATATAATCAAAATGATGATATATTAACATTTTGTGTTATACTATTTGTTAATATCAAGACTTTTTATTAACTTTGCATTAAATTAGGCAACATATACGCGTATGCGTATGCGTAAAAAGATATTTACAATCTAATATATACTAAGATTGTTCGGTTTCATGGTATTTAAAAGGATACTTATGTCGACATAAAGAGAATGCACCGTGTCGTGATGACAAGGTGCATTTTTTAGTTACCATCGCCTGGTATTAGAAAGTTACCATCGCCTGATCAATCGTCTTCCGGATCTTCGTCATCAGGATCTGCAGGGCGTATGGTGTGGACGGTTCCGGGAGCCTTCTGCATCATCCATCCATGGGGACCACCATCGGCAGAGTAGTGTGCCCGGAAACCGAGCTGAGACATTATAGAGGCGAGAGTGAAGGTGTCTATCTCCACCATATCCTCGAGTTCGTTAGCGATCTCCTGAGAGGTTTTGAGGATTACTCCTGGACAGAATTCTGCTGCAGGAGCCCATCCATTGAGATATCCTTGGAGGATGGTGCAGTAGCCGGGGGCAGGCTCAGTTTGTGACTTGCGCTTCGTATTTTTCGATTTTGAGGACTTTTTCATTTGACCGGTGGTGTTAAGTTGTGTTTGTTGATAAAGTTGTCGATGGCGTCTCTTAGGATGAAGATATCGTCTATCTCGTCGAGGAAGATGAATCCGTTTGAAACTTCAGTGCCGTCTGCAGTAGTATATGCTACAGCGTCGATGACTACGCCTGTATATGTCACCGTCTTCACGTCGATACGGTTTGGAGTGTCCTTGTAGAGACGGAAGCGCGGGGTTCTCCTTGGCGGCCGGTTGCGTCTGCGAGTGCGTTTCATTGGTCGCCTCCTTTCGAAGATTCCATAATTACCTTTTGGTATATCTCCGGAGCTTGTTTGCGGATGACTTCCCCGATGATCGGGAATACCGTCAGTTCAAACAGACGATCCTTGACCGGAGCATAAGATATAGTTACAACGTTTTGTTCAGATCCTGTCTGCTGTGGATGGACAGATATTTGTCCGGAGTCACCGTCGCGATGCCAGGATAGACACAACTCTGCTCCCCGGTAGTTTGCATTGCAGACTCTGACGAGTGCCCTGAGACGCGAGACGAGTTCATCCAGGGTAGAACCGGCTGTGAGGAGTTTATGCTCGAATGGTTTGGCTGCTGCCTGAATGATTGCCCCCTTGCGTGTCTTTCCGGAAGTGGCATAGGTTGTAACAGTCTCAATGAAATAAGTCATGACTCACCTCCTTCCTTGTCAATGGGTGCGATAGCTGCCATTGTGAGTGCGATGAGTCCGGAGACGATGATGGTGGGGACGTGCATCATTCCGAGTCCGGCGAAGAAGATGATGATGGCGATGATCGCCACTGTGAGGCATGCCCGGGCGTCGATGCGGGCACGGAGGTTGGAAACTGTCACGCTGATGGAGCGCATGAGCTCACGCATCGATGGGCGTGAGGCTGGGATGGTTAATGCTTTCATTGCATTTGGTGGTTATAAGCAAGGCAGTGGTAAAAACACCAAAACGGCTGCCGATACCGTTGCTTATAACCACCAACAGACCTGTTCCCAGGCTGAAATGATTCGGTATGGCAGCCGTATTGGCTGTGTCAATATGTCTGCAGTCTGCATGCCCCTGGAGAGAGGTAGCGTCTGCTGGTCGGGCATAAAAAAAGCCCGGACTATGTCAGGCAATAACCGTTGCCTTGCGGAACAGAATCTCTGTCAGTAGTTATAAGCACTGCAAAATTAGGAAATAATTTTGGATTGTGCAAGAGGGGATGCTGAAAATAATTTAATTTTTTGATATTAGTTTCGATTTCATAGATTCAAATTCCTGATCTGTAAGCAGACCCTTCTCTTTCATCGATACGAGTTTTTCAAGAGCCTCGATATCTGAAGAGGAGGACACCGAAGCAGTTGCTTTTGAGTCAGCTTCCTTTTGCTCACGGTCATTAGCATCAATGACAACGCCAACAAGTTCCACAATTCGGTTTGCATCCTTGAGACCTTCTCTGTATACGTCTCCCAACGCAAATTCATCTGATTTAATTTCTTTCTTGCCATAAAACTCTTGAGCACTGAAGCAGTTGATTGTGTAAGTTGGCTCGGACAGACCGCGAAGTTTTAGAATTACATCTACCGACGAAATTTTTTTCTTTTGCTTCGAATCTCCAGACAGACCCCCGATAATTGCGCCGGCTCCACCTGCTACCATATTTCCGACAATGGCTCCACCGACAGTTCTCATCATTGATTTAGATTGGAGAATGGTTCCGTCTTCGACAAGCTCCACTCCCCGAATATCTGGGAATTTTATAAATTTTACGTTTGATCCAGGATAAACAATCACAATCCTTTTCTGCTGATCATCAAAAATCATCTTGAATCGATGTTTGATTCCTGTCACTTCAGCAGAACCATGATAAGCTTTGGCGGCTTGGTTTAGTTCCTCTTTAATCGATTCCTGTTTCTTTTCTTCATCCTTAGCTGCTACCGATCCAAAAAGCAAAGAAATAAGCACCACGATAAGGGTTAGCCAGAAAACCCAGGTCAGATGAAATTCACCATTGTCATCGACACTGCAAGATGTCAAGGAAAGCATCAACGCTGGAAGCAGAAATAAGATTTTTCTTTTCATAAGCTCGGGAGTTAAATTATGTGTAAAATTATACCACAAAATTATATATAATTTTAGATATTTCCAAGCAAAAAAAAGCACTCCGTGGCGGAGACCAGGAGTGCAGATACCGAATATTGAGAGTGCCGATGCTGGAAGAGCCGGAGTTCAGCCGATTTCGTCGGCGAGCTCGGCGATTTCAATGGAGAGGGTGTAGAGTGCGTTGCTGAGGGTCTTTAATTCCTCTTGGGTAAACTGGGCGGGCTGCCCGTTCTTCAGATGATTGTTGAGCTTTTGGGAGAACCAGCTTCCGGACTTGCCGAAAAAACGCTGGGCTATGTAGGCGCAGTTGAGCACATTTAGCAGGTCGCTTTGCTTGAGTGTCTGGATCTGACTGAGGATCGTCTGCCTGTCAGCATCCAATTGAGCTTTTGTTTCGGTCATATTCAGGGTTTTAATTGTTTATCAGGTCAGGATCCCCTCCCCTTATAGGGGAGAGGGAATCGAGGTTGTTGTCATTCGCGGAGGAGAAGGTTGACTGACGTCCTTATCTCCCTTTTCAAGAACTGTTTCCGACCTTTGTCCGATATCCGGCGGAAGGAGTGGAGCATTGCCACAAGGTCTTCGACTTCCTTTTCAAATTCTGATTCTTCCAGCATTTTTGAAATTTTGGGGTTAAACATTCGGGTTAACACTCTCGTAATTCGGTACTGCAAAGTTAGTAAATAATTCTTTACTATGCAAATTTTGAGGCAATTATTTTCAGAATTTTGCAAATTTTTCTCATTCTTTTGCAAATTGAGAAAAATACCCTCTCGGCCGAGTGGGTTAATCCTGGTTAATCGAAGAGCGATGGCTGGTCATCGAGACGCGCGGCCCGGATCTTGTCGATGCGCTCCTTGGAGTCTCGTATTTTCATCTTGATTTCCTTCTCTTGAGTCATCAGAGACCGGAGTTCCTCCAGCTCATGCATCTCAGCCCGGTTTATGTCCATCAATTTTTGATTTTTATTGAAGAAGTAGTCATAGAGGACATCATTGCATTGGTCCCGATACTTCATGACGGACTCTCTTGCTTCTGGAGCGACCTTGCCAGGATTGATGGTATAGAGCCATCCGTATACACGTCTGATGGGAAGACACACCATATCATACTGCTTCCTGTCAGCTCCAGTTGTGGTCATTATGACCATAACTGAACTGAAAGAAGGGTCGTCCTCAATCTTTCGGTGTTGAACTTTGAAGTCTATTCCAAGAGCCGTACAAATAGGCTTTATAGGGACATAAAAGTCACCGGCTTCGTTTTTGACTGTGGCGATTTCCACGCCATTGATTCTGCCTATCGACAGGCGGTTTTCTGTTTTTTCTTTTTCCATGATTATTTATTGGTTAAAATGGTAGATCATCGGATAGATTATCAAATGGCAGAGGATGGCCTGGATAATAGTCTTCTTCCATCGACATGGTCTTTACGAATGGCTTGAATATAATATTCACGTGGGTGTTGTCACGTAGATCAATGCCGAAAGTTTCTTTGACATTTTCCTTGATGAATGGTAGGATATATCGCTTGGAATATATCGGTTTCATATTGAAAAATCTCCAGAAATAGCTAAGAAGAAAATCATAAGTGAATGGGAAATAGTCTTCTTCAACTTCGCGAGCCCAGTTTTCGAGATATCGATATTTTAGAAGGAAATGAACGAGGTTGCGTTGCCTTGTCAATGATCCAGAATTATACTCGAAATCAAAAAGCTGGTCAGAATATTTGGCCTTCCTATCGATGGTATCCCAATCTTTATAGAAAACTTTCTCAAAATCTTCTTTCGATGATTTTCTATAAAGAGATTCATCGGGAACCATATCTCTAAAGAAGATATAGTCCGGTCTGACTTTTTTTAAGAAAGCTCTAATTTGATCACAAGGATTTTCAGAGTAATTCATGACTTCATGAATTACTGACGACATGATGACAATCTTTGTCTTATCAGGGAAATGGAGGCTGGTGAACCTTGATGTTTCAACGTAAGATTCATTAGCAAAAATTTGCTTCTGTCTCGCGAGGTTGACCATTTCAGACGAATCGTCTATACCGACAAACGGGATATCTGGGTATCTGGGGGCAAGATGGCGAATAAGATTACCATCAGCACACCCAAAATCATAGACAATGCTGTTCCGGAATGTAGGCATGTCAAGAAATCGAGTAAACCAAAGTTTATCTTCAATAGCCTGGGCCATCTGCTTATTATAAATATTGATATCGTTCATTTAACTCAGTTTATTTCTGCTTGCTTTCGGCTTCCTGTTGTGCCAGAAATTGATCCTTGGCTTGGACAAGGAGTCTTGACCAGGCATCAGCCAGATCCTGGATTCGATATGCATTCGCGAACTCTTCTTTGTCGATATTCCCTTCCGGAAGTCCGTCGAAATAATCGTCGGCCAACTCGATTGTCACAGTAATAGGCCATTGTGATGCTGTTGATTTAATATTTTTTAATGATTAATATGGGTGTTGTTTGGAGGAATGGTTGTATATCCTTGTGTTCGAAGCCAATCGGCAACAACTTCCGGATCGTTGAGTTCATCAAGGACATCGAGGATGTATGTTTCTGCATATTTAACGATTGCCCGACTGGAGGCATAGTGTAAGTTCTCCTCGATAAACGCACACTTGTCAGTCATGCTCTGGCTGCGGAACTCCCTTATAAGCTTTGGATTTATTGCCATGGTTCAATAGTATTTTGGAGGGTTCTCGGTAGCCCAGTGGTAGCCGCTGATGCTCGTAGACAACTGAAAGATATTTAGCATCGGGTCGTGTTTTTTTTGCCTTTGACTCGACTTCTTTTATGTGCTTATCCATTTCCTTATGGAATGCATCGAACCTGTCTTCTTTAGAATTGAATTTAGATGGTTGGTTGTTGTCTGACCAAACAGCCCCTGACACGAAAAGCAGTTCTATTGTAAGATGAAACAACATATCATAATTTCCTAACTTCTTAGCATCATTGACAAGCTTCTGAGCTTCGTTATGAATCTCCTTGGCACGAGCATATTTATCGTATTTGGGTGCATCCTTAGTCTTTGATTGCTCGGTTGGCTTCTCGTCTGTGATTTCCTCATACTCCACGTCCTCGATGGATTCGGATATCGTGGATCTGAGGGTATCCTTTTTCGTCTTGATATCGAATACGGATTCAAAGGGTGGCATATGGCCGGCCCCGAATGTTTCATGATTAAAATAACTCATTTTCTTATTGCTTTTTTAGATGATTTTTTATCTATTACCAATGTTATCACGCCACCTCCTTCGGTGTAGATACCGTCGATGTTGAGCCCCATTTCGCGGATAGCCGCCAGTTCTGTCGGCAGTATATGCCAGTTGTTTGTCCTGATGAGCAACTCGTTCTCTAAAGTCTTATCCAGTATCACTCCCGGAAAGAGACTCTCGAGACGTTGCTCAATATTATTGTCGATGGTCATGGCTAGTCGAATAATGGAAGCGAGGTCTTGTTGTAGCGGCGTTCGGCCGCCTTTATATTGGCTAATGTGTCCGGAAGAAAATACTCGGCATACGAGAGCATGAAACCGATGGCATAAAGTATCGCATCGCGTTCTGAAAGGAATACGCCTATACGGAAGGATGGGTTACGGTAAGAACTCTGGCCGTTAGCCCAGTAGACGCTGTAGCCCCATGTCCACCAGTCGCCGGCACTGGAAATTATTATTGCGACTGATTCCGCAGGACGCTTTGATATTGGATACTCAATGCCGGGAAGGAGATCAGGAGCATCATCGATGACACGCTGTTTAAGGGATTCATATTTGTTATCTGCCATAGTGTGGATAAATGGTATTGGGTGATTAAACATTTTTTCAAATGGGCCGTACAGATGTCGGAGTGGCTGTCTTGTCGGAGGTATAGACCGTAAAGAACTCCTTGCCTCCGGATTTGTCGTTGATTCCGATAAAGGAGTCGTCAGGATTGGTCTTTTTCCATTCAACATAGAATTGTCCTTTCCCATTAGGTTTGTTGATATTGAGGTCATAACCTTTGAATTTACAGAATGCCTGAATGCGCTTGAGTATATTGGATCGAGTGACTCCATGTCCGGATGTTCCAGCGAATTCGAGGAAGGAAGTAAATACTTCATTTCTGAGCTCGCGCTCGTTGAGATGCGTGCCGGATGGATCGTAGTATTCTTCAGCCCACTGCAGGAATGTCTCTGACATTTCCTGACGGAGCGTGCGGAGCTCAATCTGCTTCATAGGAGGTGGCACGACACCGACTCCCTGATCCACCCAGTGCTGCTCATAGGAACGGAGATAAAACATCACGCATTCAGCCATGAGATTATCAAAAAGGTTCCACTGCTCAGCATCCCAATCGGCAAACAGCATGTGGTTGAAGTCATGCGCCGGAGTATGATCCGGATTATACCAGCTGGAGTATTCCATGTAGATGATTCTCCTTCTGGTGGATCCTTCGGTGGCTCCATTGATTGTGTGATTGGTAGTGATAAGAATTTTTGGCGATTGGTCTACCTTGATTGAGTAACGGTCCTTTCCTTTCGGATTTATCTCCATGTCGCCGGTGATCAGCGGATAAATATGTTTAAAATCAAAATTCGGCTTGATGTCATCGATAAATATGTTCCGCGTGGCTTTGGTTACAGATGAGAATGCAAATTGATCATCTTTCTTAAACATCGATCCTGCAATGGGAACCTGAGGTATCACGTATGAAATGGCATTGCCCACAAGAGACTTCCCGGCACCACCGCTGCTTTGACCCACTTCAGACATAAGATGATCCTGCACCACCACGGCCTTACGTTCTGCAGATGGTTTCCATTCTGCAAGCAAATATCCAATGGCTGTGATCTTATTCACTATGTGCTGATTCCATTCCCAATATTCATCTTCGGTTATATCCCGAGGCGCGTTGTGAGGATAGTAATTGTTTGAAGTATTACGCAAATAAGCAAGAAATTCGCAGCGTTTCGCGGCTTCAGACAGCCGGATTGTGTAGCAATTCCCGACTTTGGAAATTTCTTCAATTATCGGGACCCTTTGGAAATTGCGTGGCACGATACGCGAGCGCCAGACATTGTTGATAGCCTTTCCCGGAGTAATCGAAGACGATGATATCTCCACTTGTCCATTATTGTAGTACGTACGCTGAAGGAATGGCTCGATATTGGAGAATTCGTCTACAATAATGGGGAGACCTTCCAACTTCTTATCAGGGAGCAGGACATCGAGCTTTGAATAAAAGAATTCATGCACCAGAGGATCCTTGGTGTTTGAGAGTATGTATTGTCGTACGAAGTCACGCACCCGGAAAGATGGGACTCTGTCGACAATGCCATCGTCTATCTGAACCAGCTCATAGCTTGTGGTGCTGATTTCTGCATCGAGCATACGATGGAATCCGGAAGCTCCGAGAAACTGCATCGTCTCAAGATAATTCAAAGAGACTTTCTTGGCTCCTTTTTCATTGACAGTAATTGAAAAAATATCAACGTCTGAAGAATAGCGCAAAAGAGCGATAATCTTGTCGTCTTCGACCTTATAGCGGACTCCACCAATCCGAAAAGAGGATAGGTCGGCAAGCTGCTTTTTATGCCGATCATAAAAAGCCTGATGGTCGTTGAGACACCAAAGGTCGCGGATCTTCATGTCGGTCATAGTGGAAATCTTCCGGATTGACACATATTCACCGATGCCATTGGTTGAATTCATAGCATGAATGGCATCTGCGATAAGCTCATCCTCACGAGTCTTGAGAGTATTGCACAAAAGGTCGTCGATACCCTTATCGCAGAAAGTATTTTCCTTGTTGACGTGACCCCACCAAGCGTCCACTTCGATCTTTATATTCCGGAGAGACTTCATGAACTGGTTGAACTTAATCACTGCAGCCACAAAAGAGCCGGGACGTTTGTCGACACGGTCGCCGACGGTGATGTTGCGGTGCAGATCATCCCAATCGGAATCCATCATGAGCACCACATTCTGCACCTGGCATGTCTTGATCACATCCAGGATATCCTGAAGCAGTCCACCGTCGACCGTCCCGATATTGTTGATCCCTTGAATGCCAATGGAAGGCATACCATGTTTGCAAGCCTTTTCAGCCTTCTTCTCTCCTTCCTGCAGGAAAAGAGTCTCGATCGGCTCTTTTTTCTGAAATCTATCACGGATATATTGAGGAATGTAAGCGCGCGATGGAGCTCCCGTAGGAGTCTGATATTTCATCGCCTTTCCTCCGGACATATGCAGATCCGGATTGAAAAATCTTACCCGGGCATAGATTTTCGGTGTGGAAGAGCCTTTGGCAGTGTATTTCACCGGGCGTCCATGAAGGTCATAATATCTGATGAGCATGTCGGACCCCTTGGGGTCGATTGTGAAGCCGGGACCAAATGTGCCTGGTTGAAAAGGCGACTCCAGAGACTCGTGCTTGCCATCGGTGACAGTGGCCATCACGTCTTTTATTTTCAGACCTGACTCCTCCAGCTGCTTGGAACAGAAAGAGTCCTTTATCCTGTCGCCGGCATTCCTGATATTACCATCGTGGATTTCTTCCTCCGTCTGGATAGTCATATTCGCCATCTTAGCGACTTCCTGGATTGCCTGAGGGTATTTATCTTTCCCATATCCCTGATAATGCATCCACGCAGATATCGGATTGTCAAAACCTTCTGTGCATACGAAGCATTTTGCAGAATTGTAACGGGAATTATGCGTGATGCCAAACTTTTTCTTTGCCCCACAGAATGGGCAATCTATGGTCTGTTTTGTTTTGGAATTGTCTGCGCCTGGGATAATGTCCCTAATGTCCGCCTTTTCGTTTACGTCCTTTATTGTTTGCTTGCTATACATCGCCGAAGAGTTTATGTTGAGCCGCATATCTCATGAATTCAGCCCTCGAGCGAAGCTTAAGTCTTACAAGGGCATTTCTGATATGCGATCTCACTGTTAGCACTGACAGGCACAATGTGTCTGCAATATCATTCTCAGTGGAGCCTTCATAAAGCATCTCCATGACGCGAAGTTCGGAAGAAGTCATGCTATGGTTAAAAGACGGACGACAGACTATCCCATCATAACGGCATTCGCCACGCATAGGACAAGCAACAGATTCCAAATTTATGATGCCGCTTGATGTAATGTCAGGCACATGGTCGAGATTTGAGAGGTTGCAACGTATAAACCTGCATACAATGCGATATCTGAAGTATTGTATATTGGTGGATGATGCCTTATAAATCTCCTTCAGCTCATTGTATGCTTTCGGATAGAATGTCGATATCAAATCATCGACATTTCGCACGAGATCTACGTCCGATTCCAAAAGTTTTTGGGTGGTGCCGTCGGCAAGTCTCACCCACACTTCATCCTCATAGCAGAAGAATTCACAATTTGATAATACCATAATTGTGGTAATTTAATCAATCTACGACATCGGCAAAGATGTCTTTCCCGATAATATTACTAATTTCGTGTCGGTAAACATTCTTGATGCGAGACTTGGAATTTCGCCATGCTGAGATTGTGGCAAGAGATACCTCTAAGGCTAACACCAGTTTAGCCTGGAACTCGGAACGGTCTTTGTAAGGAAGAGACCTGATGTAAGTGTCAAGAGCGACGTTTGATGTCATGATTTTTTGATATTTCAGAAATTATGATTAATTTTATGGCACAAAATTAACAATAAATTCTAATAATATCAACATATCGCGATATGTTAATATTAACAATTAACGATATTTAACAATTTAAGAAATGAAACCAGTAGGACCAATATTGAAGCGATATATAGAGGACAATAAGATGGTAAAGACTCAAGTGGCTAAGAAACTGGGTATTTCCTATAATTATCTTTCTACAATTTTTATTAAGGAATCTGTTGATGCACAGCTTCTCGAAAGAATATGTGTCGCAACTGGATTACATCCTATGACATTCTTTGAATGTGAAAAGGAAGGGGAGACGGTAAGTTATTCAGACATCAAGGCCAAGGCGAATGTCGGAAATGCTGAAGTAAAGATAAATCACAATTCAACGGATTACGAGAGAGCTCTCGCTGATAAGGAAAGAATCATCGAAGAGAAAAATAGACTAATAGAGGAAAAGGAACGCACCATTCAGATCCTGATGGCTGCGAGCGGACTGCGACCAGGGGCAGATTCGGGACATAATGGAGAGAAGAAATAATAAATGAGACATGCGATTAAAGCCGAGTTGGACCTAAAAGTACGTCGGATTCGTCGCCTCACCCCGACAAATAACTTATCGGAAGGTCTGACTCTTGGAGTTAGACCTTTTTTTCATAGTATATTCAGGTTGTAGAAAAGCTGTAGATAATGTTTGGAAACAAATGATTGATAAGAAAATAAAAATTCAAGCTGGTAGATATCGCAATGCAGTGATGTGGTACTTGACTGTGTTCCTATGCCTATGTTTTGAATGGTGGTTAATGAAGTGGAATCTTGGCATTGGATACTCAAGCATAGTCGGTACAATAATCAAGGTTGTTGGCGATACAGCCTTAATATTGTTGCCATATTGGTTTATAACACCTAAATGGAGATGGACAGCTATGCTGCCATTATGGATATTTTCGGTGTGGTGTGTCGGTAATCTAACCTATTATCGGTTTTGGGGTGACCTTATACCACCGGCATCTGTCACTATGGGAGGAAATGTTGATGGTAATCTCATGGAATACGGTGTCTCTTTGCTTCATTTCAGCGATCTTTTGTTTCTCCTTGCTCCATTGGCATCTCTGGCTTTGTATTTTTTTATAAAGCCATCTGAATCAGCCTCATTTGACGTCAGAAATAAGGTGATGCTCGTAGGGATATCCATTCTGATAGGGGTGGCCGGTCAATTTTCCTATTTCAAGACTACATTCAGCTGGAGAAATTCCATTTCGGAAAGGAGTCTGAATGACGGGTTATATGATCATTTCATAGGGGGATACACCGGGCAGAAACAGTTGTACACATATAATGGATTGGCATATTATGCAGTGCGGTTCATTACTGATATATTCGAGGTCCTTTCCAGTTCGGTTAAACTGACAAATGAACAGGCTCAAGAAGTAGAAAGATTTCTTGAGATTTATCAGCGCAACGAGGAAAGTAGCGCGGCAACGGTAAATATTGACTCATTGAATGTGGTTTATATCATAGTCGAATCCCTCAACTCGGAAATGTTGCATAAAAAGGTAGGAGGAATGGCGATCATGCCATTTCTTGACTCCCTGGCAGATGCGGAGGGCACTGTCCTGTTTGACAAAGTAGTTAGTCAGACCAAAGCCTCAAGTTCTTCTGACGGACATCTTTTGCTGATGACCGGACTTCTTCCACCTGACAAAATTTCATATTCCATAACATTTGGGAGCAAAAACACTTTTCCGTCGCTTGCAGATGTTTTGCCAAATCATCACAAATATCTTCTTCTTGCAGATGACGGGGTGTGTTGGAACGAGGGCAATACGCTGCACAGTTTCGGGCTTGGTGATCCGAAGGCTATAGCCGACAGACCGCAATACAGCATTGCTGAACTTGGACGGGATGGGGCAATGTTCAGGCAGGCAACAGAATTGATAAAAAATGCTGAACAACCATTTTTTATGACGCTTATGACTATTTCCATGCACATACCATTTAAAGAGGAGGCATGGGAAGTTCCCGATGTAATAGAGCAGGAGAAAGGGTTGGGCAGGATGGAGAAGGATTATGCTAATATGTGTAATCACACGGATATGTATATCAAGGAATTTGTGGAATCATTGCCTGAAAATACGATACTTTTCATAGCATCCGATCACAGTCAGAAACTCACATCAGGGAAAGGAGACGAGCCAATGGCACTGTTTATGGCTGTAAATACCGGGAGAACGGCACATATATCACGCGTGGTGGGTCAGGTGAATCTTTTCCCTGCTACCCTTGATATTCTTGGCAGGAGCAATTATTATGGCGGACTTGCATTGTCCGCTTTCAATCCTTCGGTTGATGGAACAATGGATTCCTATGGAAAAATTTACGGTAATCCTTCGCAATTAGCTTTAGATTCCCTAAGGAGGGCTTATGAAATATCCGACCTTATAATAAGATCGGATTATTTCTCTAAAAAGTAGCTAACAAAAATTTCACGAAGCTCTTTCACTACGCAGTCAGACTGACTCAAAAATTCTCACATTTGTATCTTCATTGTTTTTCACAAGCTGAATAGAAAAATTAGACTAAGACCCCGTCTCATAAGATTTGAGAGGCCCCGGGGAAGCTGGGTTGGGATGATTTTCGGCATGCAGGCTCGGGAGCATAGCGGGCTATGTGACTGAG
>VIDL01401851.1_pt1 | contig 19024 bp, 14 predicted proteins | sample 5025111 | NCBI WGS metagenome assembly VIDL01 (sample SAMN11851957, study PRJNA449069) | gut metagenome | isolation source: stool from female vole | host: Microtus ochrogaster | place: USA:Florida | collected 2017
GCGAGCTCAAAATTCTGGAGAAGGTATAACCCATGGGAATACAGAACACTGCTCCTGCTCGCGCCTCGTTCCCAAAGGCAGCCGACAGAAGCAGGTAAACAATGCCGTAAATACATGCAAATGCCCCCATATGGGGATCTTTCAGGATCTGCAGTTTTTCTTCCATACTCTTCCAGGAACTTTTTGCATCAATGGTATCTAGATAGCCATCCATATGAATGCCCCCTGTCACCAATATGGGAACCACCGCCAGAACCAGCGCCCGGGAAATCCCGCCAAACTTAAGCGCTTCCAATCCAAAATAGACACCTGCGCTACACATGCCCAGCACTGCCCCCACCAGGGGGAAAAAGCACATACTGTACTTCATGCCCTGCTCGTCCCACTCACACATGGGCATGGGTATTCTGGAATACATGGAAAACGCTATGATCAGAGACCGCATAACAACTCCTCCCCCTTATGTATGACGGGAATCGTAAATACGACTTCTGTCACTGCAGCCGCCTGCGCCGCTAGTATCGCATTTACCTTTCCTAAAAGAAATCTGTATTTTTCCGATTCAGGGTCATATCGCACCCCATCCGAAAAAACTTCGTTTGTTACCACCACCAGCTCTCCAGCCTGCGCCGCCAATTCCAGCAAAGGTTTCACCACACTCTCTTCCAGCTGTTCTTCCGCCTTGTCTCCCCTGTCTTTGATACTGCCCTCAGGCAGATACATTTCATTAGTAAGCAGATTCGACATACATTCCAGCAGCAGCACATCTTTTCTGCCCGCCTGAACACGGGAGATGCCGCAATAACATTCGATGGTGGAAAAGCCTTTATCCCTGCGCATCAAACGGTGCCTGGCAATCCGTTCATCGCATTCCCTGTCATAGGAATACATGGTAGCCACATAGTACAGCCTGCCCGCCTTGGTTCCTAGTCTTTCCCTGAGATGCATTGCCAGATTCTCCGCATATTCCGACTTGCCGCTTCCGCTTCCTCCTGTCACCAAATACAACATACAGATAGGCACCTCCTCATTTTTATGGAATCCTTTCATAGGCTTCTATATCATAGTCTTTAAAACTTCCCATACAGGCATAGACCTCCACCGCCATGTCCAGCAACGGAAAAAGTGCTACAGCGCCGGTGCCCTCGCCCAGATGCATCCTTCCGTGGAGAATCGCCTCCGCCCCAAGAGTTTTCAGCGCCAGCTGTCCCGTAGGCTCCTCGGATATATGGGATGCCAGCAAGAAGTCCGGCACTCTTGTGTCCAGCTTCGATGCAACAAGCGCCGCCACCGCCGAGATGGCTCCGTCTGCCACAATGGGAATGCCATACCGCACCCCACCCAGAAAAACCCCCGACATCATGGCAATTTCAAAACCACCTGCCTCCGCCAGAAGTTCCAGGGGATCTTTCAATCCTTTCTGTACCGCCCGCTCACAGGCAAGTCTTACCGCCTCCCGTTTTTTCCTGAGTCCCTCCTCATTAAGCCCTGCACCCCGCCCGGTAACGTTCTCCGACTCCTCCCCCAAAAACAGGGCTGCAAGCGCGCTGGTTGGTGTAGTATTGCCTATCCCCATCTCTCCGATGGCAATGATGGTATATCCCTTTTCTTTCAGCTCTCCTACCAATTCCTGCCCAACCTGCAACGCCTTCCGGCACTGCTCTACTGTCATTGCCGCTTCCTTGGCGATGTTTCCGCAGCCTTCTCCCAATTTTCTGTCCACCACTATGCCGGGCATCAGCTTTTTCTCAGGATAGACAATCCCCTTAATTCCCGCATCAATGGCATACACATCCACCCCTGCACATTTCGCCATGATATTCACGGTGGAGCGGTTCCCTGCAAGATTGGCGGCAACTATTTTTGTCACCTCGCTGCCGCATTGGGTAACGCCTTCCGCCACCACGCCATGGTCACCACAGAGTACCAAAAGGGCACGCTTTTTGATATCCGGAGGAGCCGGATTAGCGGCTATCCTGCACAATTTTGCTACATAGCTTTCCAACAGTCCAAGCCCGTCAATGGGCTTTGCAATGCCGTCCCAATGTTCCTGTGCCCGGCGCTGTGCCTGATATCGCAAGCAGTACTGCATAAAGCCAAAAACAGCCTGGGGATTGCTGTAGTAATACAGGTGGGGAAAGCCAGCAGCCATATGAGCCGTGTGTACCATGCAGGAATAGGGCTTCCCGCCCACAGGTTTTGCCGCCACACAGTCTGAGCCATTTTCTGTGGAGTCCCAATAATGAAACTCATGCCCCTTGATAAGCTGTCCCGCATCCCCCAGGAGGCCTGATGAACAAGTCTCAACTTGAATATATCCAAACCGGCACAGTCTGCCGGTGGGGAATCCTTTTCCCGGCAGGGCTCCTGCCATTGAAAAGCTTTCTGCCATGGCTTGATTTTCTATTGTTTCCAATGTCTGCTGTAAATAGAGGAACCCACCGCATTCTGCCAGACATGGGATTCCTTTCTCACAAAGCGCCCTGACTGCTTCCCTTACTTCCCCTGACTGCTCTAGTTCCCGGGCATAATTCTCAGGATATCCCCCGCCCAAAAGCAGCCCGTCCAGCTGCGGTGGAAGCTCTCTGTCATGGAGAGGCGAAAACTCCACCAGCTCCGCTCCCATACGGCAAAGCAGTTCCAGATTCTCCGTATAATAAAACGAAAAGGCTTCATCCCTTGCCACACCGATACGCACCTTTCCCGGCAAGACGGGGATGGCAGGGCCGCTCTCTTTCAATTCCGGCGCTTTAGCACCAATGGCAAGCAGCATATCCAGCTCCACATTCTTTTCCATCTCTACCGCCACCCTGTCCAACCATGCGCCAAAATCCTCCAATTCCTCCGGTGCAGCCAACCCTAGATGCCTTGATGGCACTTCCAAATCTTTCATCTCTGGCAGAAAGCCCACTACGGCAATCCCGCACTCCCGCTCAATCAGTTCTTTCAGCCTTGGGTAAAAAGCTCCCGTGACCCTGTTCAGCAGGATTCCCTGAATATTGCTGTCTGTGCGGTAATTCGCAATCCCCTTGATCAGCGCAGCCAGAGAGACACTCGCTCCTTTGCCGTCCACCACCAGCACCACGGGGGTCTCCGTCACCTTTGCAATCTCGTAGGTACTTGCCGCATCTGACTGCCCTCCCAGACCGTCATAGTAGCCCATAACTCCTTCCATTACGGTAAAGTCCACATTTTCCATCCGTTTCCGCAGCAGGTATCTGGTGGTCTCCTCCTCTGTAAAAAAGGTGTCAATGTTGCCCGACGGCACCCCCAATACGCTGCGGTGGAACATGGGATCAATGTAATCGGGACCGCACTTTACGGCAGACACTTTCAGCCCCCGCCGTTTCAATATCTCTATCAAACCGCAGACTGCCATGGTTTTACCGCTTCCGCTTTTTGGAGCAGCGAACAAAAGCCTGGCCATACTCTTATCACCATCAACACTCATAACGCCATCTCCTATACAGGTGTATCATCAATCGGAGTCATTTGGGCTGTCTCCAACTACCAGCTATTTACATTTCTTGTTTTCCTGACAAACACACTGCACCTTCTCTGCTATTTGGGGTCTGCCATCCAGCCATTCCCCAACACTCCTGTATACAGGAAAACACATTTCTTCCGCCAATTCCAGCAGCCGTCCGTTCATCCTGTTCGTGCTTCCTATAGGGGTGCCTGCATGGATCAAGGTCCCCGCCTTTTGCATCCATTCTAGTGCCTGCTTAAGCTGCTCCTCTGTCATTTCCTCAAAGGCAGGCGCTGTTACCACGTGCCCGCTGAGAGCGGAAGCCACCGGGCAGTCAATGTCATTTTCATGAAGTATGCCCGTTGCAAAGGGAATCTGGCACTTTTGGAGCAGGCGGTACATTTCTGTGCCATATCCGCTGCCTGCCACCACAAAAACCCTTGGCTCCCCTTCAGGACGGCCAAACTCCACACTGCCATAGAGTTGGTTATAGTTTCCTTTTTCCAGCCCATACAGACTTTCTATGACACCCTCCTTCATGATTTCCTCTGGAGCGCCAAAAGCCGCTATGGTATCCCCTTTCACACATACCATATAATCAGATATCTTTGAAGCCAAGTCTATCTCATGGAGCGACATCACCACGGCCGTTCCTTCTTCATGGGCCATTTTCCGCAGGATGCCCAGCAGTTCTATTTTAAAACGGATATCCAGATACGCCGTTGGCTCATCTAGCACGATCACCTGCGGTTCCTGACAGATTGCCCGAGCCAGCATAATCCGCTGACGTTGGCCGTCACTCAGGGTGGAAAAGTCCTGCTCTTCCAATTCTGTGGCATGAACCCTCCGAAGCGCCCGCGAAACTGCCTCCCTATCTGCTGCTGTCATCTTTCCCATGGCATTGGTATAAGGATAACGGCCCATGGCAACCACTTCCCCACAAGTCATTAACTCAGGGCGAATGCGATCTGTCAGCACCACCGCCACCTGACCTGCCATCTCTTTTGCACTCCAGCCTTTTATATCCTTTCCGCCTATCTCCACTGTCCCGCCGATTCTGGCCAGATGCCTGGTAATCGTTTTCAGTATGGTGGACTTTCCTGCGCCATTGGGACCAATCAGGGTGAGGATCTTCCCCTTCTCCATGGCGATGTTGATATCATGAATCAGGCTCCTGCCCCGATACCCTACCGCCAGGTCTTCTGTCTTAAAATACTCCATATGTATCTCCTGCAATTCCAAAAACTGTTCCGACAATTCCTTACATATCTGCAGAACGGCGTTTCATCATCATTACAATTACCACCGGCGCCCCGAATGCTGCTGTCACGGTTCCTATGGCTAGTTCCGTTGGTGAAAATAAAGTCCGTGCAATCAAGTCGCAGTAAATGCAGAATACCGCCCCGCTTACATAGGTCACGGGGATCACCACTGCCGGACGGGATGTCTTTAACATGGTTTTTGTGATATGAGGCACCGCAATCCCCACAAAAGAAATAGGCCCCGCAAAAGCGGTCACACAGGCCGAAAGCAGACTTGACAACAAAATCAAAACCGCCCGGAACAGCTTCACATTCACACCCAAACTCTGCGCATACCCTTCCCCTAGGGCATAGGCACCAATAGGCTTCGATAAAAGCCATGCCATCCCAAGCCCCGGAAGACATATCCACGCCGAAAATGCCACATTTCCCCAGTTTGCACCAGAAAAACTTCCCATAGACCAGCCCGCCAGATTCGCAATATCATGTTCCTTTGCAAAAGCAATGCAGAAATCCGTGGCCGCCGAACAAATATACCCTATCATAATTCCTATTACCAGCAGCATTGACATGCTATGTACTCTCTGGGAAAACAAAAGCACCGCAGACACTACCAGAAGGGAACCGAAGAATGCTGATACAATCAGCGCTGCCGAGCTGATCCTTCCCATGTACTGCGCCCCGAAAACCAAAGTAATTCCCACAATCAATTTTGCCCCGGAAGAAATACCCAGCACAAAAGGCCCGGCAATAGGATTCCTGAAAAATGTCTGCAGCAGAAATCCGGAAACAGCCAGCGCACCACCCAGAACGGCAGCCAGCATCATGCGAGGCATCCTGATACTGAAAAGAATCTTTGACTGTGTGGATGCCCCGATGACCTCCTCCAGCTGCGACTCATAGGCGCCCCCGGTAAACAGGTTCAGCACCTGATACCGGGCTGCGTCCCACACCATGCGGAAGATATCGCCGGAGGGAATATGTACCGATCCAAGGTTTATGTTAAGCACCAGCCCCCAAGCCAACAGAACAATCAGGATGACCATTGTGGTCAAAAACCTTTTTTGCGTTTGCTTCATACCGGTTGTCCTATTCTCCTGCTTTCTGCGGTATTTTGATCAGGTGATCCGTTGTCACTTCATTCGGGTTCTCGCTGGATAAAATCGTATTCATATCAGCAACAATAGAGGAGATTGCAGAAGTCGCCTGTGTAAAGTCAGGAGATGTGACCCATACGTGTCCCTCCTTTACTGCCTTGAAATCTGCAAATAAAGGCTCATATTCCATCATCTCTTGAATGGAGTAAAACTTGTTCCCAAGATTCCAATAGAACAGATAATCCGCATCCTTGAAGGCTGCATACCACTCCTCAAAAGTCATGGAAGTATTCCCGCTTTCTTCCGGCTCCATATCAGCACAGATATACTCGCCACCTGCAAGCCCGATCATCTGTACCAAGTAGTCCCCGCCGTTTCTGGCATAGCACTTTCCGCTGGATGTGATATAACCCATTGCCACAGTGATACCGGAGCTTTCTGCCGCTGTTGCCTGATCCATCAATGCTTTCTGGTTGTCAAAATATGTCTGCGCCTCTACTTCTCTACCAAACAGCACACCCAGCAGCTTCACCCATTCCACACGGGCTAGGGGATGATTCTCCTTGGAAGAGATTTCAACAAGGTTCGGAATTCCAAGTTCTGTAAATTTCTCGTTTACTTCTGGTACAGAATCGACCATGGCATTGTCAATGTGAAGCTGGATGCCCCGCTCCACCATCATCTCATAATCAGGCTCCTTGTAATTTCCTGAAAAGCCGATGTTGCCATTCTCCACCGCTGTCTTTACCTCATCAATATACCAGCCTTTCGCATCGGTTGCCACCAGCTTGACATAGTCCAGAGCATCAATGGCGTTCATCAGGGAAACCATACCTGTGCTGGCAATATACACATTGTCAATAGGCATCTGAAGCACGGTCATTGTTTTGTCCAACTCTTCTGGCACACTCATCCCCTCCGGCACCACAAGATACTTTGCCGCCGGATCCCCAACGATAAGCATACGGTAACCCCCCTTAAAAAGCTCAATGGAAAAGCCCTTAGCATAGTTCACTTCCATAATGCCGTCCGAAACCAGCTTTCCGTCATAATTTTCCTGCCCTGATTCCGATTTTTGTGCATTACCTTCTGCTTGACTGTTGTTTGAGGCAGATGTTGCAGCATTCTGTGGGTTCCCACATCCTGTAAGCATGGAAAAACTCAATACTGCCGCTAAAATAATTGCTGTTACTCTTTTTTTCATAATCTCTCTCCTGTACTTTTCATTATTTTTCTGTTTGAATAGGGGGGGATGAAAGTCCAATCGATACGACATATGGATTTAGAATGCGTACACAAAAAAACCCTTTTATCCGAAAAAGGGTAAAAGGGTCTAAAGACAATTATAATTTTCTGGTTTTGTCTCTTGATATGTACTCCCAATTACTCGTAGGCTGGAATCATTTATTCCTGTACCACAGCAGGCAGGTCTCCTGACTCATAGATCATCACATCGGCCATCTTCCCAGGCAAGGATTTCCAGAAATCTTATTCCTTGTTCCCAGTGATATAGCGGCTTCTGCTCCCTAAATACAGTGACGAGTTCGTGCAGGATTCTCACCTGCTTCCCTTTTCACCAAATCCTAGTTCCCCGAAAGGAACCTATTTGACACCTACTGTTTTCCGTATTCAATTAAAAGTTAATATATCACATATGCCATAACTGTGTCAACAAATTTCAAATTGTGACACAGTTATAAAATCTATTTTGACTATTAGCCCAAATAAAACAGTGAACTACTTGACATATTTCCCAAATTCCTGTAATATGTATTTGCTTGCTCGGAGGGCTGATCATTCAGGAAGAAATGATAGGCTGGATAAGGCACAGACTGAAATGTCTGCAACTTATCCGGCTTTTTTGTTCTATAGAAGTCTTTGCTCTCACGGAATAAGGCAGCAAATGTTCATGTTAGGAGTGACAAAAGAAATGAGCGATATGAGTGGATTTACAGAAGGCAAAATCATAAAACCCTTGATTGGCTTTGCGCTTCCGGTTCTGCTGGCGCTATGCCTGCAATCATTATATGGAGCAGTTGACTTGCTGGTGGTAGGACAGTTCGGAACACCAGCCGACGTATCTGCCGTTGCAACGGGGAGCCAGATGATGGTGATGGTTACAGCCATTATCACGGGACTTGCCATGGGAACCACCATCCTACTAGGGCAGGCCATTGGAAGTAAACGTAATGCGGATGCCGGAAACATTATCGGCAGCAGCATCTGCTTCTTTTTCGTACTTGCCATCAGCATTACGATAATCATGCTTTGCATTACACGACCTTTTACAGCCATCATGCATGCACCCGAAGAAGCTTTTTCCAAAACAATGGGGTATGTACGGTTCTGCTCTGCCGGAACGATATTTATCGTAGCATACAATGTCTTGGGAAGCATTTTCCGTGGACTTGGCGATTCCAAAACCCCGATGCTTACAGTTGCCGCCGCATGTGTCTTCAATATTGCAGGAGATTTGCTGTTTGTCGGTGTATTTGACTTAAAGGCGGAAGGAGCGGCGCTTGCCACTGTTCTTGCCCAATGTTTCAGCGTTATTTTATGTATTCTCATTGTAAAAAAACAGGGACTTCCCTTTTCATTTGGGAAAAAGAATATTCGTTTCCAAAAGACTATTATTGGAAAAATGATAAGAATCGGGCTGCCCATTGCTTTACAGGATGGTCTTGTAAACATATCCTTTCTTGCGATAAATTCCATTGTAAATACACTTGGTGTCACCGCCTCGGCAGGTGTGGGTGTCGCAGAGAAAATATGCGCTTTTATTATGCTGGTACCCTCCGCATTCTCCCAATCCCTTTCCGCCTTCGTGGCACAAAATATAGGTGCGGGTAAAAAAGAACGGGCGCGAAAATCCATGCTCTGCGGCATGTGTGCTTCCTTAATCGCCGGCGTATTCATGGCGTATCTGGCATTTTTCCACGGCGAAATATTGGCGGGTATTTTTGCAAAAGAAAACGCAGTGATAGCGGCAGCAGCGGACTATCTGAAGGCTTATGCCATTGATACGTTAATCGTATCCTTCCTGTTTTGCTATATTGGATACTTTAACGGATGCGAAAAAACGACTTTTGTCATGCTGCAGGGGATTATCGGGGCATTTGGGGTTCGTATTCCGGTTTCCTATCTTATGAGTAAAATCCCAAATGTGACATTGTTTCAGATTGGGCTTGCCACACCGTCCTCCACTGTTGTTCAGATTATTTTTTGCTCCCTATATTTTGTCATTCTTTTATATAGGGAGAAAAAGTTGTGTTCGCGTTATAACTCTTTACCTCCGCAGCCTTCAGATGAAATTACATCTTCTGTGCTTTGATCTGTTTTTTATTTTCATACATACGGGCGTCCGCCTGCTGATATACCTCCATCAGCGTTTCGTTCTCCTGAAGCTTGTCGTAGACCGCATACCCGCTGGCGATACTGATGCGGAAGGGCTGCCCCTTCACAGAGTTATAGTCGTCCATGGCTTTTTTAAAGCAGTCGATTGCCTTTTCACAGCGGCCGTCCATATCCGCCCCGCTTAAGATTCCTGCAAACTCGTCGCCGCCGATTCTGTAGCAGATGCCCTCCACGGATTCCACCGCAGTTTTAATGATCTCCGCGCTGGACACCAGCAGCTGATCTCCCTTCTGATGCCCCTGATTGTCGTTTATCAGCTTCAGGTCATTTACATCAAACATGATAATAGCAATTCCGGGAATCTGCTTCTTTTCCTTCTCTAATTCCTCTAGCTGCTCCTGAAAAGCTGTCCGGTTGCCGATGCCCGTCAAACCGTCCCGGTAGGCAAGCTGGCTGACAAATTCCGACTGCACCCCAAGCTTTACCGCATTTATCACTTTCTCCAAGCTGGAGCTTCCATAGCACAGTATGAAAATCAGCAGACCAATGCGCACAAACATAGCGTTATCGTTAGTGCGGCCCCGATAATATCTGAAAATATCTATTATTGCGGCAAAACTAAGCCCCATGAATCCAATGGTGCGCAATACCCTATAAATATTTCTTTTCTTGCTTTTGCCCTCCCAAAATGCATTTTTCAGGATAGAATACAACAGTATAAGTGCTGAAATTGCCAGCATAATATGGCAAATAGTCAGTGACTCATGGTAGTCCATCACCCCTGTGAAATGCAGAACCGTACAAATGACAAACTGCGCCGCGGACAGCCCGCAGATAACCGGGACCACCACCCTCCTTTTAAAACCGAAAGCCGCATCCAGATAGAGCATCAGCGGAATAGGGATCATAATCAGGGAGCAACAGGACAAAAGCTGAAGAAGCCTGCTGTCATCCGTGTGAAACTGCAGCAGACTTGTCTCCACCAGGCACCAGACCGCAATGCTTATGGCAAACAGACCGAGATAAAGCAGCTCATGATTCTTATGCATCTGTAAATTGGCTGGAATATCCGCCACAATCAGCAGCACCCCCACAAACAATATGAGCAGGCAAGTGGAAAAAGCCACCGCCTTACCGGTAAATGTGCTGACGATCTCTCCAGCTGCGGAGCCTAAGCAGAGATTGTCTATGCATGCCCGACCGCTCTTATACACGGTATGAAAACGCACTTCCACAATTTTTCCAGCATCGCTATGGTAAAGCGGAACATAATTCCACCTATTTCCAAAGGATTTATTATAGACACGGCTCTCCCGCCGCATCGGCTCATAGCGCAGCTCTCCGTCCACATATACCTGATAATCAATGTTTTTTGTGCGGAAGCACAGGGAAAGCCCTTCTTCCAGATTGTCGGGCAGCCTGTGATAGACGCTCTGTTCCTGATAGGGCACCACAGAGGGAATCTTATTCAAATGGCTGACATCCGCCGCACTGCCGTCCTCCAAATACCACCCTTCGTCAAAGGCTACATTGCCCTCAGAAAGCTGCTCTGCCGGAGACTTCCCTCGATTTGTCACCGCCTCCCATACGATCATAACAAAAATAAATACAATCATAACGGCATATGTAATTTGGTAAATCCTGTTTTTATTTATGGTTTCTGTCCCTGACTTGTTCATCTTACTATCTCCGTTTCATCATTCAGCCGACACGCCATTTTCTCCGTCATGTACTAAATTTTATTTTAACATATTTATTGGGGAAATACAATTTAAATACCGCTCCATTTGGGGGTTACTCTGATAGATTTTTTCAGACTTACAAATCAAAAATTGGCTCATATCAATATCCTTTGTTCTCTTTCATTTTTACTAGTTTTCCTCTTTCCATTTTTCAAAACCACATTCATTCAATCTACATTTTACCTCACTTATTACCTTCTCGGGCAGTTCAAGTGTATGTATTTTGTAAATATCATTTGTTACTACTCCCAACGGTTTATCTATTATACTTGACATAACTAATGCGAGATTTTCGTCTGCCATATAATCATACAACAAATAAATTAATGCCCAATAACATTCTTGGTTTATTCCATTAGGAAATGCTTCCTTTAGCATTTTTTGCGTTGACTTTAGATAATCTGGTACACTTTCTAATATTTTTTCCACTACTTCACCTATCCTCCAAATAATTTTTCAATTATTTCTAATCATACTATTTAATATCCTCAAAGGGAAAATTATATGGATTAATATAATTAATTCCTTTAAACGACTTACTGCTCAACAAATATAAAAGGAGCATTCTTTGTTCCCCTTTGTAATAATACACTAGGTTTACGGAATCTCAAACTCGTATGAAGCTCTATGATGTCATTTTCTTTTACATAAACATCTATCCAAAGCGGATAATATGGCTCGAATATCGAAAATCTCTTTACAATTTCGTCAAACGAGAAAATGTAATTACTTATTTTGTCTAATGGAAAAACACTTAATCTAACAAAGTCATCTTTTGAATTATATTTTTTATCCTTTTCTAGTATTGGAAAAATGACATAATTGCATTTTTTTGCATCAATTCCCTTATCATCTAATACATTAATTAAATGTTCTTCAAAAATTGTTTTGTTCATCATTTTGGGGTTCATCATTCCTTTTCTCCTAACATCTTTACATAATTAAGAAATGTATAGGAACCTCTTGGTCTCCGGGTTGTAGTACCTCTGGCGCATGTAATAGAGACCGTTGGCATCCGTGCTCACCCCGCAGCTTCCGTTATACAGGAACCGGGTAAGCCCGGCATTCCCGCTGAGGAGCTCCCCGTAGGTGCCGTAGGCATAGGATGCCACGGTGCTACCTTCTTCATCCGTCAGCTTCATGGTGCTGCCCAGATGGTTATAGTGGTGGTACAGATGGATATCTCCCCGGAATTCGCTGATGAGACCGTTTCCGTACACGCCGTCATGCGGTTGTTTTCCACATCATAAGTATACCGTATCCCGCCTGCGCTTGCAAGGCGGCTTAGACCCTCTGGGGTGTCGGCAACATGATTTCCCTGAATGGAAGTGATGTTGCCGTTTTCGTTATAGGTGTAGTGGCGCCAAGGCAAAAACATACAAAGAGCCATCAAAAACTCAGGTACGTTTTTGATAGCTCTTTTCATCTGCTCAAATGTAAGCCGAGGTTCCCGTTTCTCTCCCGCTTTTGTGCTACAATGGCTTCATGACAGGATAAAACACACATAAAACCGTGTGCCTTATCTCTATGTTTCGTGAATTATTATTTTGCGGGCCGCATGGATGCCGATTTTATAAGGCAGGGGTCTGAGGTCGCGATCGGCTTCCTTTAGTTTTTCACGGATATTGATATGCTGGGGACAATGTTTTTCACACTTACCGCAGCCAATGCACTGTGATGCAAAACCCGGTTCCTTGCGAAGCCCCATGTTCTGGGCAAACTCAAAGCGGGCGGAGGACTTTTTCTCCATATACATCAGATTATAATAATAGAAATTGCCCGGAATATCCACTCCCTTAGGACAGGGCATACAATATCTGCAGCCCGTGCAGCCTACCTTTTCCCGCTCACGAATAATCTGCTTAATCTGTTCAATAATCTCCATATCTTCTTCTGTCAAATGCCCCGGTTCAGCCTCTGATGCGATGCGGATGTTCTCATTTACCATATCCTCAGAGTTCATACCGGAAAGCACACAGGTCACTTCCGGCTGGTTCCACAGCCAGCGCAGCCCTAGTTCGGCGGGCGTATAACCTTTGCTGTCAGAGGCAAGTACCTCCTTCGCTTTATCCGGCAGGTTAACCAGCTTGCCTCCGCGGAGAGGTTCCATAATAATCACCGGAATCCCTTTCTCTGCCGCCGCCTGAAGGCCCCTCTTTCCCGCCTGGGTATGCTCATCCAGATAATTATATTGGATCTGGCAGAAGTCCCAATCGTATGCATCCAAGATTCTCAGAAACATTTCTGTATCGCCATGGTAGGAAAAGCCGATGTTGCGGATACGGCCTTCCGCTTTCTGGCGCTCTATCCAATCCTCAATACCCAGAGTCTTAAGATGCTCCCATTCCGCATAATCCGTGAACATATGCATCAGGTAGTAGTCAATATGGTCTGTGCGGAGACGGGAAAGCTCCTCGTTAAAGGTTTTGTCAATTGCCGCAGAGGAACGCATGATATACTGCGGAAGCTTGGTGGCAATATAGACCTTGTCACGGCACTTGTTTTCATCCAGAATCCGTCCAAGACATTCCTCACTGCCTGGGTAAATATAAGCGGTATCAAAATAATTGATGCCCTTTTCGATAGCAAGAAAGACTTCCTTCTCCGCCTTTTCATAGTTGATGGCATTTCCTTTTCTGCTGAATCTCATGCAGCCATAACCCAGCTGCGAAATCTGATTACCATATCGGTCAAGTCTATATTTCATATCTATCCCTCCTGCCCGCTTCAACGGGCATTCAATTAAAAGAACTCCCCTGTGATTGTGTATTTATCTAACAATATATGGATTATACTGCCGCTCATATTCCAGCGTGGTCTCCTCACGATGTCCCGTTAGGATTCGGTAGTCTCCTGAGAAATCTTTCGCCAGACGGTTGATGGATGCAATCAGCTGTTCTTCATTTCCTCCGGGCAGAGTAGTCTTTCCATGATTTTCTTTAAGCAGGGTATCCCCCGCAAAAATAACATCATTCAGAACAATGGCCATGGAGCCTTCTGTATGTCCTGGCATTCCATAAAAACGGAATTCCAATTCATCCACAACTAGTACATCATTTTCCTCCACAAGGATAGCTGCTTCTACAGCCTTGTACGGCTTAATCACATAAGGTCTTTCATTTATCAGTTCTTCATCCTGAAGCCTCCATGCATCCATTCTGGAAATCACAACCGGCACCTTAAATTCATTTTTCACCGCTTCCAATGCAAGAACGTGATCTGTATGCCCATGGGTAATAAATATGTATTGGACATTAAGGTGATTATCCCGTACTGTCTGGATGATTGTCTCCGCATCGTCCGCCGGATCGATGATAACGCAGTTTTTCGACTGCGAAGATACAATATAGCAATTTGTGATACAGGCACCAAGCACCAATTTTATAATATTCATGATCTCACGAGCCTTTCTTTTCACATTTAATTCCGTTCATACAAATCTGCAAACTTCTCCAATGCCCCACGGATTTCTATATGCTGGGGGCAGATCCGTTCACACTTTCCGCACTTGATACAGTCCACAGCCTTGCCAAAATTCATGGAATATCTCTCATAGTACATATTCGTCTTCTTGCCGGTGGCTACATACATATTGTACAATCCAAAATAAGCAGGAATATTGATATTCTTGGGGCACTCTTCCATACAATACCTGCAGTTCGTACATGGTGTCATATTGCTATTCACAATATCGGTAACTCGCTGCAGCATCTCCCGTTCTTCCTTGTCAAGGGGCTGAAAATCCCTCATGTAGGAGGTATTGTCCATAAGCTGTTCCAAATTGCTCATGCCGCTTAACACCATCATACAATTGTCCAGAGATGCGACATAACGAATGGCATAGGATGCCAGTGACCCCTGAGCGCCCCTTTTCTCCATCTCGTTTCGGGCTTCCACAGGGAGATTTGCCAAACTTCCGCCCTTTACAGGTTCCATGGCGATAACCGGTTTCCCATGACGACAGGCCACCTCGTAACAAGCACCCGACTGAATTGCCGCACTGTTCCAATCCAGATAATTGATCTGAAGCTGCACAAAATCCATCTCCGGATATTTTGTCAGAATTTCGTCCAGCAGTTCTGCATCATCATGATAGGAAAATCCAATGTTTTTCACCAATTTCTGTTCTTTTAACCTGCAAAGGAACTCAAAGCCACCATATTTTAAAGTGTTGGTATATCTCTCTTTTCCCATATTATGAAGCAGATAATAGTCAAAATATTCTACTCCACAGCGGCGTAATTGTTCTTCAAAATACCTTGGATATTCCTCCGATGCTTTCACTCGCAAAATGGGCATTTTATCCGCCAAAATATATCGCTCTCTGGGATATTGGTCTACCAGACAGCGCTTTACTGCGCCTTCCGATTGTTCTCCATGATAAGGGTATGCTGTGTCAAAATATTCAAAGCCCTGCTCTAAGAAATGGTCCACCATTTGACACATCTGCTCATAGTCAATACTTTTTACATCCTCTGGATCCGTCAGCGGAAGCCTCATCGTTCCAAAACCTAATTTTTTCAACCGTACACATCCTCCTCTTTTTATAAATGTATTTACGACTCGTGCCAAGCCTGCTTCGAACTGCTGATTTTCTTTTGGGATGCGTCCGCTTCCCGTAATAATATTGCCATATAGGCATCCTGCAGTGCGTCTTTTAACGGATATGGTTCTGTGGTATCTCCTCTGGAATACGCAGCAGTGCGCCTCATCAATGATGCAACCGCCGTTTCGTCCTGCGCAAGACCGCACAACCCGAATTCAGGAGTATACACGCTGTCGTCCTCAAAGGTTACGGCAGTGACTTCCTCTACATAGCACAGATTGGGATTCTCGTACTCCGTTTCAATCCCTCTTTTCTCCACTCGGATTTCCGATATTACAGGTTCATTCTTGTCATCCAGATAATACACTGTACGGTCAATGATTTCTCCACGGCACCCCTGCAATTTCAGCGTATTTTTACGGATAGGAGAACGGTATTGTTCCGAATCAAAATCATACAGTGCAACTTTTCCGTCTGCAAACTCAAATGTTGCAACGCATCTCTTCTTATCTGCAATCCTGCCATCCTTATATGAATCGTACCTTGTCAGTGTCTCGGTTGTGGGAAATTGATAAGTTTTGGCTGACACCGTAAAATCCATATCTGATGGTACTTGTAACAAAGCCCTCATAAGGCTTGCACCGTGATATTCGTGGGCAAGAGAAATATTCAGGCAGTCGGGGGCTCCGATTATATTTCGCTCAACTACCTTCAATAAAGCACGGTATTCCGGATAACTTGTATACTGCTCTGCAACGATGAGCTTATAACCCTGATTATGCATATCCCACAGTTTATTCAGAGTTTCCATATCCAATGCTGCCGGTGTTTCACAAAGCACGGTGAACCCACGATACATCCATTCCATACTGACTTCGGCGATGGATGCCTTATTTACGACAACCACTACAAAATCTGATTTGTAGTTCACACATTCCTCTATGGATGTGGTCGTGTGAATATGATGTTCTTTTGCCATTTTTTGTGCTTTTTCCTCAGTCCGGCAGTACATTGCGCACAACTCAAAGATGTCCGGCAGAGCTTTCGCTACCCTGACATAATATAATGACCGCCAGCCGGAGCCTACGATGATAAACTTGATTTTATTCATTTTAATCCCCAATACTTCTTTTTTGTTCCAACCATTTTTCAAATAACCGCTCAAATTCAAGTTCTTCGTCAGTTCCTATATTCGGGATATCCACCATCCTTTTCTCCCATGACGACAGATAAGCCGCATTGGAAAGCAGCAGACTTTTTCTTCCTTCTGTGCCCTGAGCAATGCATTTTCCGACACCCATGCATTCATCGGCAAAGCCCTGTAACACTTTTTCGTATGGCTTCTCTTCCTTTTCTGGAGTTATTTCTGTCCATGTTCCTTTTATTTTCCTGAAATAATCTGTGGAACTCTTGCGATAATCCGCCTCCTTGCCGCCCATTTCCTGAACTAGTTCCCCGATTCGCAGTTTTCCGTTCTCGCAGACAATCAGCGCCTCCTCCAACGATATTTCCAAACGGTTGATACCCGGCGCATCTCCGGTTGAAGAGATAAACGTCCCTGTTGCTCCGTTTTCCCATTCAAAATACGCAGTCACATCATCCTCTACCTCAATATCGTGAAAATGCCCCTCTTTGCAAAAGCATTGAACTCTGACAGGCATGCCGCATATCCACTGCAAAAGATCCAGATTGTGCGGACATTGGTTCAGTAAAATACCTCCTCCGTCCTTATCCCATGTGGCATGCCAGGAACTTGATGTATAATATTGTTCCGGTCTGTACCAATCCGTGACAACCCAATTTACTCTTTTTAGAGCGCCATATTTTCCGCTGTTTACCAACTCGTACAACTGTATATGAAGCGGCAGCGTTCTCTGGTTAAACACCATACTAAATATCTTGCCCGACTTAACAGCTTCGGTTTCCATGATTCTCGCCTGCCTGCTATATACACCTGAGGGCTTATCGCACAGCACATGCAGACCATTCTTAAATGCCCTGACTGCCGATTCCTCATGGGCATAGTGCGGCGTTGCAATCACAACGGCGTCTATCGACAGCTCTTTATTTTCCACTGCCGTAAAAAGCTCGTCCGCAGTCTCATATACGGGCATGCCCGCCTCAATGGACGGCAACAACATCTCCCTGTATGTACCACGCACCCTTGTGATAGCGCTCAATTCCATTCCCTGAATCCTGCCGTCCTGTATGATAGAAGCATATTGACTTCCCATATTTCCCACTCCGATTACCGCTGTCTTTATCATATATTTATCCTTCCTTTCCGCCCGTTTAAGATCACAGGCCCGTTCTGATAATTTCCTTCCACTTTTTTGAGAACACATAATAGCCAAGCATCATGATCATGCCAAAACTAAAACTGATTGGGAAACATAACATAATATAAGTTCCGTCAAAATAACGGGTGATCAAATGAGCACTTGGAATACGCACTGCCCAGAGCATCAGGATATTCACAACCGTTGAATAACGAATCAATCCCACACCGTTTACTATGCAGATAATACCGTTAAATACCGCATACAACCATTGTGATAATAACATAACTACAACATATCTGCTGGCGTACATAAGCACTGCATCATTTTTAGCAAAGAGCCGTAATATTGGCATGCGAAAGGAAATCATACATAATCCGAAAGTCAATGTAACAATTCCGGAAATCACAGGAATCCGAATGTAACCTTGCCGAAGTCTGTCAAAATTCTTGGCTCCGAAATTTTGTCCCGAAAAAGTGGTTGCTGCAGAAGACAATGCGGTAATCGCTATATTGGTCAGTCCCGTTACCCTGCCTGCCACCGAATTTCCTGCCATAAAAACGGAACCCTGGGCATTTACCAAAGTCTGTATTGCTACATGCCCGAGAGAGTACAGGGAATTGTTCAGTCCGATGGGAAGACCGATCATAACAATCTGCTTTAATTCTGTCAGATCAACTCCCTTTCGGAAAGAGGATAATTCCAAATCAGGGAATTTTTTCCTGATATACACGATACTGATCATCCAGAACAAATACATTTTCAAAGTTATGGAAAGTGCCGCACCTCCTGCATCCATACTCAATCCGGCAACGAACACAAGGTCTAACACGATATTTGTGATACAGGACACTACAAAAAACCATAGTGATGCCTTACTGTCCCCCATACCCCGAAGAATTCCTGCATTCATGTTATAGCCTATATTTCCAAGAGCTCCAAAGAATACAATTCTCGTATATGCCACTGCAGCATCCCATGTATCCGCAGGCGCACCCATCCATTTTAAGATCAACGGCGCTGCAAAAAATCCAATCACGCAAAGAGGGATGCCACATACAAATACGAAGAAGGTAGCTGTATCCACTGCACGCCGCATCTTGGTCACATCCCTGGCTCCCACATACTGAGAGACCAATATTGATACCCCTGTGCCAATTCCAAGAAAAACACACAAAAGCACTTCCACTGGCTGGGAGCTGGTTCCCACTGCTGCCAGAGAGGTCTCACCACAGTAATTTCCGATAACTAGTGTATCCACCGTGGTATACATAT
>VIDL01100382.1_pt1 | contig 18665 bp, 17 predicted proteins | sample 5025111 | NCBI WGS metagenome assembly VIDL01 (sample SAMN11851957, study PRJNA449069) | gut metagenome | isolation source: stool from female vole | host: Microtus ochrogaster | place: USA:Florida | collected 2017
GACATCATATCGCAGGTTGCCCAATTGTCCACATAGGGAAGGAATATGTCCAAAGCGGCTATACACTCCTCGCAATCTTTGATCCGCTCAATCCAAAAACCATGCAGATTATTCTCTTCGTAATATAGATGCGGCAGCTCGGACATAAATTCGGCAGTCTCACCTGTCTTCCACAGCTTTCCCGCAAGTTTTCTGAGTTCAGGGGTCCGCACTCCGATGATCAGATTCGGATCCACAGTGGGCATCAGCCGGGAATGAAAGGCCTTATATTCCGTATCCTGCAGCGCAAAGAGTTGCTCTCTGATATATTCCGTGGTCATGTCTCTTTCTCCATGTCGTCAAAATATTCATATTGTCTCTGAATCTCACCCCATTTTGCCACGGGGAGGCATGCCGTCTTGGGCATATCAGATATCCAGCTCTGCGTCCTGCGCATGTTCATAGATATAGGCTCTGCGCGGCAGCACATCCGTACCCATCAGCATTTCCGTCATCTCGCTGGCCATGCGGGCATCCTCAATCTCCACCTTCTTTAACAGTCTGCGCTCCGGGTCCAATGTAGTCTCCCAGAGCTGCCCTGCATCCATCTCACCGAGGCCCTTATAGCGCTGCAGGGTAAAGCTGCCCTTGTGCGTCTTTCTGTACTTCTCCAGCGCTTTGTCATCATAGAGGTATTCCTCTTTGCCCTTGGAGGGCATCGCTTTGTATAAAGGCGGCATGGCAATATACACATGCCCTTCAAAAATCAAATCCGGCATAAAGCGGTAAAATAGAGTGAGCAAAAGCGTGGAAATATGTGCTCCGTCCACATCCGCATCGGACATAATAATAATTTTATCGTATCTTAATTTACTGATATCAAAATCGTTGCCATACCCTTCGGAAAAACCACAGCCAAAGGCGTTTATCATGGTCTTAATCTCTGCGTTTGCCAAAACCTTGTCAATGCTGGCTTTCTCCACATTTAAGATTTTACCCCGAATGGGAAGAATTGCCTGATACATACGGTTTCTCGCCATTTTGGCGCTGCCCCCTGCGGAATCTCCCTCCACAATGAAAATCTCGCATTTGGAAGGGTCCTTGGACTCGCAGTTTGCCAGCTTTCCGTTGGAATCAAAGGAAAATTTCTGCTTTGTGAGCATATTGGTCTTTGCCTTTTCCTCCGTCCTGCGGATTTTGGCAGCTTTCTCTGCACAGCTGATAACATTTTTCAAGGTCTCCAGATTGCGGTCAAAAAAGCGTACAATCTCATCTCCCGTAATCTTGGCCACCGCCTTTGCGGCGTCCTGATTGTCCAATTTGGTCTTGGTCTGTCCCTCAAACCTAGGGTCAGGATGTTTAATGGAAATTACTGCCGTCATGCCGTTTCTGACATCTGCGCCGGTAAAGTTCTGATCCTTTTCCTTTAAGACATTTAATTCTCTGGCATAATTGTTGATCACATTGGTGAACTGTGTCTTAAATCCTGTTAAGTGGGTGCCTCCCTCGGAGTTATAGATATTATTACAAAATCCCAACACATTCTCATGGAATTCATTCACATACTGAAGTGCCACCTCCACTGCAATTCCTTCGCTCTCCCCGGCGTAATAAATCACATCATGGATGGTCTCTTTTGATTTGTTCATATCCTTGATAAAACCGATGATTCCCTCCGGCTCGTGGAAAGTGACAACCTCCTTTTCCTCCTTGCGCAAATCCGTAAAAATAATGGTCAGATTGGGATTTAAGTAAGCTGTCTCATGAAGACGGCTCTTTACTTCGTCCTCCTTAAAACGGGTTCTGTCAAAAATCGTGTCATCCGGCAGGAAGTTGATGATGGTTCCGGTTTCTCTTGTCTTGCCCACCACTGGAAGCAGCCCGTCTTTTAATTCCAGCACCGGGATGCCTCTCTCATATTTATCCTCATAGATGAAACCTCCGTTTTTGACTCTTACGGTCAACCTTGCAGAGAGCGCATTTACCACAGAGGAGCCCACGCCGTGCAGACCGCCGCTTGTCTTATAAGCCGTATTGTCAAATTTGCCTCCTGCATGAAGGGTGGTAAATACCAATCTCTCTGCGCTGACTCCCTTTTCATGCATTCCCACGGGGATACCGCGCCCGTTATCCTCCACCGTTGCAGAGCCGTCCGCCTCCAGAGTCACTTTTATGGTATCACAGGCACCTGCCAAATGTTCGTCCACGGAATTATCCACAATCTCGTATATCAAGTGATTCAAACCCTTGGTGGATACGCTGCCGATGTACATTCCGGGACGTTTTCTGACTGCCTCTAATCCTTCCAGCACTGTAATGTTGGAGGCTCCGTAGTTTTCTATTGCTGCCATATGAAACGATGCTCCTTTAAATCTTATTAAACTGAATTGTTATATGGTAATCTTTTTACAGCAGGCAATGGCAAGGGCGCCGGGACCGATATGACAGGCAACGCTTAAGGACAAGGCATCCACAAATTCGATTTCATATCCCGGAAACTGTTGCTCTACTTCCTCCTTAAACGCCATTGCACTGTCTCTATCATAAGTATAAGCAATCTGCAGAGTAACGCCTTTTTCTTCAGTAAAACCGCCAAAACGGTTGGTAATATCATTTTTAATGGCGTTCATCATAATGCTTTTGCCTTGATTCGTAGTGCGCGCTTTCGCAAAGGCGTCCAGCTTCTCGCCTTGTATCTGCAGGACAGGTTTTAAGCGCAGCATAGTGCCGATTGCCGCCGCCGCAGGAGTAATACGTCCTCCTTTTTTCAAATAGTAAAGAGTGTCCAGCATAATGTAAATACTGCTGTTAAATTTATCTTCCTCCAGAAACTTCTTGATTTCCTTTGCGTTCATACCGCTTGCCACAAGCAATTTGGCATCCAGAGCGGATCTGCGCTGTGTGACGGAAATCCGCTGATTGTTTACCACCTGCACCTTGTCATCGTATTCCTGCGCTAACATCATAGCGCTCTGGCAGGAACCGGACAAGCCGCTGCTCATGGGAATATGCACAATCTCATCATACTCCTGTAAAACCTTATCCCAAAGCTGCATGATGGACTCAGGAGAAGGCTGGCTGGTGCTGATATCTGCACCTGATTTCAGCTTTTCATAAAATTCATCCTGGGACAGATTAATATCCTCAAAATAAGTCTCCGTCCCTATCATAAAAGGCATCGGCACGACAAAAATTCCAAGTTCCTTTGCCTGCGCCTGTGTAATACCGCTGTTACTGTCTGTAATTATTGCTATTTTTGCCATAATAGTCTCCCATGCCTTTCTACAATCTATAAAATTTTGATAGGAAAAAATATCCTCACACCAATATTTTATTTTACTTTTAAATCGTGCGAAAGTCAACACTATTGCCAATCTTATCTTCCATAAAATGCTTTTTTAAGGACAGATGTTCTTCTTTTTCCAGCTCATAATCTTCTTCAAAAAGTTTGTCCACTGCCTCTGAGGCCGCCTTTAAAATTCCGGCATCGGAATAAATATCTCCCAATGCAAAGGAAAACTCACCGCTCTGTCTGACTCCGAACAATTCTCCCGGTCCCCTCAGCTTCAAATCCTCGGAGGCAATGAAAAAGCCGTCATTGGACTGATTCAGTATCTGCAGGCGCTCCATGGTTTCCTTCTGCTCCTTTGCGCTTATAAAAATGCAATAGCTCTGGTGTTCTCCCCTGCCTACCCGACCCCTTAATTGATGCAGCTGGGCAAGTCCGAAACGCTCCGCATTTTCCACCATCATCACCGTGGCGTTGGGCACATTGATACCCACCTCAATTACAGTGGTGGACACCAGCACATCAATATGGCGGGCGGCAAATTCCTCCATAATCCGATTTTTATCGGCCGGACGCATCTTTCCATGGAGATAGGCAACCTGAATGCCGGGAGAGAGAACCGAGCGAAGTTTCTCCGTATAGTCCACTACATTTTCCACATCCTCAAGCTCTCCCTCCTCCACCTGAGGACAAATCACATATGCCTGTCTGCCTGCCGCCACCTCTTTTTCAATAAAGGCATAGGCCTTGGAGCGATAGGAAGTATTTACCACACAGTTTTTGACGGGAAGTCTGTTTGCCGGAAGTTCATCAATAATGGAAATATGCAGATCTCCATACAAAATAATTGCCAGCGTTCTTGGAATGGGGGTAGCGCTCATCACCAGCACATGGGGAAAAACAGAGCCATCCTCACTTGTGCCCTTATCCGCCAGATGCTCCCTCTGCCGCACTCCGAACCTGTGCTGTTCATCCGTCACCACTAACGCCAATGATTTGTAATGCACTTTCTCCTGAATCAGAGCATGGGTGCCGATAATCAGATTCACTTCACCCCCAGCAATCAACTCATAAGCAGCCTTTTTTTCTTTGGCAGTCATGGAGCCCACCAAAAGCACCGGGCGAAACGCCAGACCGTATTTTTTGGTATATTCCGATATCGTCTCAAAATGCTGCAGGGCAAGGACTTCCGTGGGCGCCATAAGAGCTCCCTGATGACCGTTTGCGGCGCACATTAAAAGTGCCAGCACTGCCACAATGGTTTTGCCGGAACCCACATCTCCTTGTATCAAACGATTCATGCAGTTAGGGCTTCCCATATCCTGCTTTAATTCCTGCCATACCTTTTTCTGCGCCTTGGTAAGTGAAAAGGGCATCTGTTCCACAAAACGCACGGTATCAGCCGTCTCAAACATGGGAAAGGCATTGGGCAGCTCCGCCGTCATATCCTTATTCCTGCGAAGAAAAAACAAAAACGAAAAAAACTCATCAAAAACCAGACGTCTTCTGGCTGAGGCAAGCTGTTCCCTATCCTTCGGAAAATGAATGCCCCATAAGGCTTCCTCATGGGAAACCAGCCCCTGTGCGGCTAACAGCTCCTTAGGATAATACTCTTTTTCAAACTCATACAGGGACAATGCCTGCCTTGCGGCTTTCTGCACCGTCTGATTCGTAAGTCCTTTTGTCAGGGCATAACGTGGCTGCAGCACATGAGTCTGTTTTTTGTAATCCTCGTAAGAGTACATTTTGGGCTGTTCCATGATTTTCAAGGCGCCCCTGCTTTGCACCAATCCCCGGAAAAGATAATAGCCTCCCGGTTTTAACACTTTTTTCAAAAAAGGCATATTGAAAAAGGTAAGCTGCATACTGCCGGAAGCATCCTTCACATTGACATTTAAGATGGTCAGACTGCGCACCTTCTTCTGGTTCGGAATGGACACCACCATAACATGAACAGCAGACACCTCTCCGGGTCTGGCCTCCTTTATGGAAACAGGTTCTTCAAAAGTCTCATAATCCCTTGGATAATGGGACAGTAAATCTCCCGCCGTAGCAATATCCAATTTTTCAAAAAGCTTGCGGGTTTTATCACCCACACCCTTTAATTCTATGATGGGAGTATTCTGATTCATGCTGTTTACCTGCACTCTTTATTTTAGAAAGGAGACAGCTTTCGCCGCCTCCTTTTTTGATCCCAGCTTTTATTCCACAGAAATCACATAATAGTAAATAGGCTGACCGCCGTATTGCAATTCCACATCGCAGTCGGAATATTGGTTTCCGATTCTGTCACAGAGTGCCTGCGCAGCCGACTCCTCCACATCCGCTCCGTAATAAATACTGATAAGCTCGGAGTCTTCGTCCACCATTGCGGCAACCATCTCTTCCGTTACAATGGTCATATCCTGCCCTACCGCCAGAATGCCCTGATCGCCAATGCCCATATAGTCGTCTTTTTTGATTTCCTTATCATCAAATACGGTGTCCCTCACTGCATAGGTCACTTCACCGGTCTTTACATTGGAAATCTCCTGCATCATATTGGCTTCATTTTCCTCCAAGGACAAGTCGGGTACAAAATTGATAACCGCCGTAATTCCCTGAGGAATGGTCTTGGTGGGAATGACCTTAAGGGTTTTATCTTTCACAAGCTGTACCGCCTGATTTGCCGCAAGGATAATATTTTTATTGTTTGGCAGAATGAAGATTGTCTCTGCATTGACCTTGTTCACAGCTTCCAGAATGTCCTCCGTGCTGGGATTCATGGTCTGTCCGCCCTCGATAATATAATCCACGCCCATGCTCTTAAAGATTTCATTTACACCGTCTCCGATGGAAACTGCAATAAATCCTACGGGCTTTGCGGGTTCGTCCGTCTTCTCGGCTGCCTGAATCGGCTCTTTAACTTCTTCTTTCTGGGTCTCTTCCTTCTGTGCTTCCTTAAAGAGCTTCTCCTGATGCTCCAATCTCATATTGTCAATCTTCAAGTTGGATAGTGCGCCATACTTCAATGCCTTCTGGATAGCCAGACCCGGGTCATTGGTATGTACATGCACCTTGACCACATCGTCATCCGCCACACATACAATAGAATCACCAATAGACTCCAGATATGCCTTAAAATCCATCTCCATCTTTATATTAAAGGTCTTATTCAAAAGAATAATAAATTCCGTACAATAACCAAACTTGATTTCTGTTTCCTGTGCCTTCTTAGAAGGAGCTTTCCCTTCTGCATCGGATTTTGCCGGAGCCGCATTTAAAGAGAGATCAATTTCTTTGCCCAGATACATATTGAATGCACCTTCCAGCACTTCTACCAATCCCTGTCCGCCGGAATCTACCACTCCTGCCTGTTTTAGAACGGGCAGCATTTCCGGTGTCTGACTCAGCACATACTTGGCATGTTCATTGACTTCCCCAAGAAAAGTCTCCATATCTTCCACGCCGTCTTCCAAAAGCGATCTTGCTTTATCTGCACAGCCCTTTGCAACGGTGAGTATCGTGCCTTCCTTGGGCTTCATAACCGCCTTATATGCCGTTTCCACCGCCTTTTCTAAAGCTTCTGTAAGAATGGGCAGCGTAATCACATTTTCTTCCTTAATACGCTTGGTAAATCCTCGGAAGAGCTGTGAAAGGATAACCCCTGAGTTGCCTCTGGCACCTCTTAATGAACCGCTGGAAATCGCCTTGCACAGCGCAGGCATATCAGGCTCATCTCCCAATTGCGCCACTTCCTTTGCCGCAGACATAATGGTCATGGTCATATTGGTGCCTGTGTCACCATCAGGAACAGGGAATACATTCAGTTCATTAATCCATTCTTTTTTTGCCTCAAGATTCTTTGCTCCGGCTAAAAACATCTTGGCAAACATTTTAGCATCAATTTGTTGTAAACCCACTGTCAAAACTCCTCCTTAATCAATCACTCTTACGCCTTCAACAAAAATGTTGATTTTTTCAATTTCAATTCCGGTAAACTCTTCTACCTTATATTTTACATTGCTGATCAGATTGTCAGACACGGCAAGAATACTGACGCCATATGCCACAATCACATGAAAATCCAAAATCAGTTTATTCTTGTTGAGAGATACGCTGATGCCTCTTGTGATGCTGTCTTTCTTGAGCAGACGAACTAATCCGTCCGCCACATTAACGCCGGCCATGCCCACAATCCCAAAACATTCAACTGCCACACTGCCCGCATATTGGGCAATCACTTCATTGTCAATGACAATGTTCCCCATATGGGTATTCATAGAAGAACCTTTCATATAAATCTCCATTTCTGCGCTGCCTTAATGGCTCAGCTTTGCTGAAGCTTTGTACTTAAGCGACTCTGTGACTGGCAGCGCGTACACACAAGGTCACCCTATGTTATATTTTAACAGCTTTCCCCAAAAAAGGAAACAATAAAATCACAAAAATGAAAAATTATAAAAAAAGATATTTTTCTACTTGCTTTTCTTTCCCTTTTCTGTTAATATAACACTGTTGTGAGTATTTTATGTCAAGGAGGTGTTAAAATGGCTAAATGTGATATTTGTGGAAAAGGCGTTCAGTTTGGTAATAATGTAAGCCATTCTAATAGAAAGACGAAAACAATCTGGAAAGCTAATGTACAGAGAGTAAAGTGTAAAGTGAATGGCGGCAACAAAAAGCTCCATGTCTGCACCAGATGCATCCGCTCCGGCGCTGTAGAAAGAGCTTAAGTTTTAATTATCAACGCATTAAAATCTCCAACCGCATCCGTGGCTGGAGATTTTTTATGTTTTGTCGTCATTCTTCTTGCGCCTCTGGAATTCCTTATTGATGAGCTGCGCAAGCTCCGCATCGCCAAAGAGGTTGTCCGGATGAAATATCTTTACCAAGTCCTTGTACCGCTTCCTAAGTCCTATGGAATTATTAGCGCTCCGAAACAAAATCTCACCAATGTCATTGCTCTCAAGGCTTGACCTGTTTTCAATCAGCAATTTACGCTCTCTGGCAAAAGAGTCCCTGTCCCGTTCCAGATTTTTCCTATCCTCCTCCAAATGCCGGAAACCGTCCTTTAAAATCTCCATCTTTTTGTCAAAAAACAGATTCTCTTCCCGAAGGCGTTTCCTCTCTTGGATGATATGACGGCTTAGCTCTTCCATCTCACTTTGAAAACGATCTTTTTCTTCCTGAAACTTGTCTTGGGATTCCGTCAATTCCTGTCGTTGTTCTTCAATTTTCTTTTGCTCTTTTTGAAGCCGCATATTTTCTTGAAAGAGAAACAGTTTTGCATCCCTTAACTCTTCCACGTCTTCCGCCCTGATAATCTCTTCCCAATCAATCATATGTCCATCTTTTACTCCCTTTCTGCACTGCTTAGTAAGATGAGCAAACATGAAACAAAAACGCTTCCTAACAGCCGTCACAAAAGCAGTTGTAACCCACAAATAGTAATAAGCCAATCACAATGAGACCCAGCAACCGATTGTGTATCATAACCATGAGCAGCATACCGATTGCGATAAAAAAGAAAATCATGCCAATTATCTTCTTCATGATACATCCAAATATCATTCTTATTATACTATATGCAGGAAATCAAAAGCATTCCTCACTTTAAATCAGACTTCGCCCTCAGGAAATGCAATATCCACAACTTCCGCATCGGTTATTTCCTTTTCTTTATCCTTTTCCTGCGGCTTAATCTTGTCTACAAGGTCAGGAATCATATCCAGAATCTTTGTAACCGTATCCTGATTCTTGATATTAACCAGCTTTGTAACGCCGTCCTTGATGACAAGAACTGCACTAGGTGTCATTTTCCCGCCCAATCCGCCGGCTCCTGATGCTGAGTTTTTCTGACCGTTGCTGCCTGCTCCGGCGGCAACTCCAAAGGATACATCCACCAAGGGCAGAATAATGATATCGCCAACTGTGGTAGCTTCTCCCACTACTGTCTTTGTAGATAATACAGAATCCATGCCCCGAAGCAAAGATTCAACCACTCCCTGAAACTGATTTTCCTTATCCGCCATAATACTCTCCATTCTGCACTTTCTGTGCTTGTTTTCTTCATCAGTCCACACTTTTAAGCCGAGGATGCAATGCCGCCATTTTTGCCTTATGCCGTTTTAACCTGTTCCTTAACAGCCTAAACCTCTTGTCCAACAAAACCAAAAGCGTGTTCCAAAGTACCTGAAATACGGTGATATGCCCTGCAGCATCCAATTTTCCCTCAAAAATTTTCTGCGTAAAATCAGGCACCATATCCACATAATAACTTCCAAGGCTTGGACAAATCATGGCATAAATGCCATATAAATATCCTGTGACATCCGGAGTTTCTGCCCCATACACCAGACTGCATTCCCATTTGCGGGGTCTAATGTTCTTTAATATCTTCCCTGTACGCACAAGGGCATATTGAAACACTTGTCTGGTTTCCTCTCTCTCCCACAGACGCTTATAATAAGATATATTTTCCCGAATCTCTTTTATTTTATCACATAATATATGGATTGTGTACTTTAACTTATTAAATTTTGCAAAAATACGCTGAAAAAACCCTTCGCTCCCGCTTTCATTCCCATATTCCGGCATTTTGCCAGAATCATTTTCCTCTTCTGAAGCATTTTCTTCATGGGACTGTTCTTCTGTTGCCAAGATTTTCCTGTCTGACTGCCCTTTCTTTGTTGGCAAAGTATTACTGTCCCACTGCTCTTTCCCGGCTGTCTTAGACTGTTCCTGTTCTTTATCTTGTGCGGCTCTCCCGGGTATTTCCTCATCCGCTGATGCTTTTGCATTTTTCTTTGTTCTGTGTTTGTCTGCTGTTGATGATGCCTCTTTTTTTGAGTCATACACTGTAAAAAATAACGCCTTCACCCTGATACAGGCCGGCTCCGGATAATCATAGGAAGCTCTCACCAGACGAAACAGCCAACTCATCCGTATCTTAAGTACCGTCTCTTCCTTGACTTTATGTCCTGTCACCCGGTAAGATACCGGCACAAACAGGACCAGCAGACAGATAAGCAAAAAAACACCTATAAAGACTAGCAGGACAATACCGATTATGGATAAAATTTTCAGTATTACAGCTAACATGACAAATACTCCTTCAAGGAACAGTCTCCCCTTGACTTCAGGCATTCCTGCACAATCTGTTCCACTAATTCAGCTGCTTCTTCCCAATCGGAGGCGATTCCCACTACATGAAAGGCATAATTTTCATAATGGGGCAGCGCTAACTGTCTGGCATCAAAAAACTCTAGTTGGTCCTCAGGATTATGGGCAAAGGTCAACAGATAGACACCAGCACACAAAGGCTTGGTCTCCAGCTTTTTTTTAATTTTTTCCAATTTTTTCATCGAAATGCTTTCCCCAAGGTATAATTCGGGAGCATACGTAAACTTTCTTGCCATAAAATATTATTCCTTACAGCCTACTACAAGTTACGGGCAGATGCTTCTTTTGTTATTTGACTCTGCCCTTTGCGGATATTATATCATAGTTTATTTTAAAATAGAAATAAATTCTTAAAAATATGTTGACATATTTTTAGAATATTTTATACTTTAATGTAGAGAGAGTAGGAGGTACACTTTTTTGAAAACCATCACAAAGGTCGAATTAACTCCGGGCATGGTGCTCGGCGAAAACATAGTATGCCAAGATAATATACTGTACGCTGCGAATACTACGGTGGATGAAAAGATGATTGACCGACTGAAAAACTATTCTATCGAAGGCGTGACTATCAAGGAAGAGGTAGACTTTGCAAACACTCATAATGAAAGAGTAAGACTCAGCCAGCGTTTCAAGGCATTTGAAGAACGATATACTAACTGTCTGAACGAATACAAAGGGGTTATGCTCAGTTTTCTTGGCACCAATCAGGCTATTTTCGACAATGTCCTGTTGAAGATTTACAATGACGCTTACGAAAATATCTCCACCGGCTCCGAACTTTTAGATTTTCTTTACAACATGGCGCCCAATGAGGATGAGCTTACATACACACAATGCTTTAACTCCGCCCTTCTGGCAGGCGCTTTTGCCGATTGGCTGTCCATGAGTGAGGAGGATAAAAATATTTTAATCCTCTGCGGTTTCTATTATGACATTGGCAAGTGGAAAATTCCCTTTGAGATTCTCTGGAGTCCCAGAAAGCTCACAGATGATGAATATAAAATTGTACAGAGCCATCCCATCACTGGCTATGCTTTGGTATGCAATAATCCTAATTTAAATGATCATATCAAAAATGCCATTCTCATGCATCATGAAAGGTTGGACGGCAGCGGTTATCCCTATCATTCTTCAGGTGATAAAATTGATACTTTTGCCCGCTACATAGCCATTATTGATGCTTATGTTGCCATGGCATCTCCAAGAAATTACAGGGCGGCATTCTCACCTCTGCAGATTCTTGCTGATTTTGAGAAAAACATGGACAAGTATGATGTGGAGCTTCTGATGCCTCTGATGAAGCGCATTGCAGATGTGCAGATAGGCACCACAGTGCAGTTAAATGATAATTCGGTGTGGGAAGTGTTGATTATCAATCAATCCAAGCTCTCCCGCCCCATCTTAAAAAATGACAGAAACGAACTACTTGATTTGTCCCAGAACTCAAAGTATGAAATTGTCAGAAATGTCTGATTATCTGAAAAACAGCCGGAATGCTTCAAAAGTATTTCCGGCTGCCCCATAAATTCGATTTTTTCAAATCCAGATATTCACTGTATGCCTGTTCTAAAATCTGCTTTTCGTTGGTAAATCGCAATAAATGATACGCTTCATGGTATTTATAAAATCCCGAATCCACAAAAAATTCTTCTTTCTGCGGCTTGCTGTAATAACTGTCCGCCATCATAAGATACCAATGCACCTCTTTTGTCACGGTGTCCTCCGGCACCATAAATGTGTACTCGCTTTTCCCGATATATTTTATGATAGTAGCCCTTGCGCCTGATTCTTCCATAACCTCCCGCAGAGCGGTATCCTTGAATTCCTCTCCCTCTTCCACTGTTCCTTTGGGCAGAACCCAGCCCTCATACTTATTCTTATAATTTTTGTACAGCAGCAAAATCTTTCCCCGAAAAATCACCACGCCGCCACAGCTTGTCGCTTCAATCATTTCAGTTCCTCCTGATTGGTACCTTTGTCCGCAAAATATGCATCAAATAATCTTTTTGCTATAGGAAGCGCATAGTCACTGCCGGAACCTCCGCCTTCCACTATCACCGTAACGCATACCTCCGGTTCCTCTGCAGGAGCAAAGCCGGTAAACCACGCATGGCTTTCTCCCTTGATATTATTATACTCAGCGGAGCCCGTTTTACCCGCCGCCGTGTAAGCAAGTCCCTTTAATCTATGAGCATTGCCTTCCTCCACCACAGCCGTCATAAGCTCTTTCAGCAGAGCCGCCTCATCTTCGCTCATCAGACTGCCATAGCTGGACGGTTTAAAAGTCTTAACCACACTGCCCTTGTCGTTTTCTATGCGGTCAATCACATAGGGTTTCATTAAGACCCCTTTATTTGCAATAGCATTGGCAATCATATGCATATGAATGGGCGTAATCTGTGTTTTACCCTGTCCGATGGATGTCTGCATCATTTCATCGGAGGAAAGCTCATCCGACACATGTAAGGAGCTTTTGGAATAGCTCAGAGTAAGGGGCAGTTCCTTATTAAAAAGTAATCCATCCAAAGTCTTCTGAAAAGCGTCTCTGTCAAGTCCCATGCCGATATTTGCAAAAGAGGAATTGCATGAATTGGCAAAAGAACCTCTCAAATTTACCCGTCCATGGCTGATGCTATGATAACAGTGGATTATATTTTCGTCCCTGCGGTAAGAACCGTTACAGTTAAAGGAATAATTCTGATAGCTGTCCTTGTTTTGTCTGTAATACTCAAGCGCCGTGACAATCTTAAAAGTAGAGCCTGGAGGATACAGTCCCTGTGTGGTACGGTTTAACAAAACAGAGCTTGTATCGCTCTCCACTAATTCATCCCATATTTCCTCAATTTCATTGGGGTCAAAATCCGGATGAGACACCATGGCAAGAATCTTGCCAGTGGACACTTCTGAAACAATCACCGCTCCCTTAAAAAAACTCAGCTGCTCCGATGCAACCTGCTGAATCCTCACATCCAGAGTCGTATATACATTATCCCCCGGATTCTTTTTGCCCGCCATGTCATTTGCCACTTTATTGGACAGAGATGTATGAGTATTGATGAGATAATAATTTGCCAGAGCTTCCACACCCATTCTGCCCTGAGTCGAATATCCCACAACATGGGCAAAGAGATTCTTAAAAGGATACACCCTTTTCTCATTCTCCTCTTCGTCCAATATTGTCTCCGCCAAAACCTCACCGTCTCGGGAATAAATACTTCCCCTGTAATTTCTGGAAAGCAGGATTGCCTGTCTGGAATTGTAACTGTTATTTATCATGTCCTGCTCTTTCGTAGCCACAAAGTGACCCAGATAAACAATCATCCCCAGAAAAAGCGCTGCAAAAAGACAGGCGGAAACTATAATCTCATTCTGATTTTTTGGACGTTTTTTCTTATCCTGTCCGGTCATTTCTTCTTAGTTCCTTCCATTTTTTGTAATCTGATATATATGCCCTGAATAATGAAAAACATTATCATAGTGGTCATAATGGAGCTTCCTCCATAACTGATAAAGGGCAATGTCACGCCAGTCAGCGGAATAAACTTAATGCCGCCGCCAATGGTCAAAAATATCTGGAAGATATACACAATACCGATTCCATAGACTATTATTTGATAAAACCGGTCACAAATACGTCCTGCTACCTGCATCATCACTAAAAAACAGTTGACACAGATTAAAATCAGGCAGATACCGAATATTACTCCAAATTCCTCACATATCGAAGAAAAGATAAAGTCCGCATCCACAAAAGGAATTGCCTTGGGATTGCCCTTTAAAAGTCCCATTCCAAACCAGCTTCCGCTTCCTATGGCAAAGAGGGACTGGGTAATCTGAAATCCCTGAGCATCAATATAGCGCCAGGGGTCTCTCCACGCCAGCACTCTGGTCTTAACATGGTCAAACAGCAGATATGCCGCATAAGAGGCAGCGCCTCCCCCCAAGACTCCCGCCAGCAAATAGAGATAATTTCTGCTGGCAATAAATACCACCATCACAAAGCCTACAAAGAAAATCAGGGCGCTTCCCAAATCTCTGGATGCCACCAAAACGATTACATGAACCCCCGCCACAACGGCAGTGAGAAGAATTCTGAGAAAAGAGGTATCTTCCCATAAGGCCCCCGCCAAAAAGAACAAAAACAGGATTTTCACAAATTCTGAAGGCTGAAAGGTGATGCCCACCAGAGAAAAAGAGAGCTTTGAACCTAAATTAGTCTTTCCCAGAATCAACACCATGCTTAAAAGCGAAATTCCTAACAGCGCATAGACCCATGTAAATTTTTTAAAAATTCGAATCTTGCCCAGCAGATAGGGAATGAACAGGGACAGCACAAAGGACACTAATGCTATGGCATACTGTTTGATTGCCTTTTGAAAGGAAAGCCTTGCCACCATGCACAATCCGATGCCCAGAAGCATGCACATATTGTTTAACAGCAGTTTGTTCACAGTTTCATATATCATGGGTACAAGCATAATTGCCGCAAACAAAAATATCTGGATAAATGCAAAAAAGAAAATATATTGAATATCCTCACTGATCAGCAGAAGATCCAAAAAGCCCAAACCCTGAACAAAAAACATCAATACATTCTGCAATCTGTAGACCCATATATGCTTCCTGTCCTCACCATAAAAAAGCGCATAAAAACAAGAAGCCGTGTAAACAACCATAATGATTGCTATGAAGTATCTTGATAATTCAATGATATATTCCTGCATTTTAAACCTCGTTTCTATGCTTCCCTTACGTTTTATTCCGTCCCATGCTTTTCATGTCCGGTAGTATATTCGGAAAATGGCGGATCCTCCGTATTTTTTGCAAAATCCGCCTGCCTTATCCTTTTATAAAAGTCCAATATCTCCAGGATTTCCCTTCTGTTCTCAATGGTAAAATCCAGACGAAAAGACACCTTATCCTTCCAATTTTCAAGCTCTCCATGCAAAGAGAGCGGAACGCTGTTATAAATAATATTGATACAGTGAAGGCAATTCAATTCCACAGGAAAAGTCTTGCGGTAACGGTCAATGAGCTTTATGTTATTTTGCTCTTTGTGTCCGCCGGACCTACACTGTGATGCGGTCTTTGCCACGCAATTTGCCGTAATCATCATGGGAATCCTGCCATATATGATTTTTTCACAAGAAAGCCCGTTTTCCCAAAGAAGACTTTTCTGTTCCCTGCTAGTTAATTCCAAAGGCATACAAAAACCGGAAAGAAAGGGCTTCCATGCCTTAAGAGTCTCCCGATTCCAGATATACAGACCTGCATCCCCATAAATCCTGCCGGGGAATTTTTCCCAAAGTCCCATACTATCTATGCTTTTTACCTGAATACCGTCAAAAATTTCTTTGTTTTGTGAAAATACAGCGGACAGTTTTTCCACATAAGCAGAATCTCTTTTCCTAATAATATGGGGCAGAGAAAGTATAATCTCAAGGCTGTCTCTCATACTTCCCTTTAGCTTGCCGCACATATCCAAGGTATTTTGTTCTTCTATAAACAGCATATCGCCTTCTATGTAAATTCTGGAAATCGGCTGTTTTTCCTGTTTTAATGAAGCCTTGTCCGCAAATGCCAAGACAGCCTCCAACTGTTCCACAGTGTGAAGAGAGAGAACAAAACTGCCATCCATACGGGGCAAATCAAAGTGTTTCTTGCTTTCATCACTTGACGCTTCGGTAGTTTCAGCAGGCTCCTCTGCTTTTCTTTCTGCAGACATACCGTTTGCCGCAATCAGCAGATTCTCAAGCTTTCTTACCGCCTCTCTGCGAAGCTCATTGATAGCGCCTACAGGATAAAAAGCATCCTCATCTGCGGTAATTTCCATATTTTCCGCCTCAAAAATACTGTTTCCCAGCTTGCTTAACCGGCGTTTTATGTCATCTGGGGTAATTGGCTGATTCTTTGCCTTTTGTACCTCATCTCCCGTCACCGTGACAATCAGGGAATCCTTACCCTCCCTCTCCAAAGTCAAGGTAAGCTGTGCCGACATCCCCACAAAAAAACTTCCCCTTATCAAAATAGGCATAGTGGGTCTCTTTTCCAGATATCTGCCGCGGATTGCCTGTAACAGTTCTTCGTCATTGGCACAGTAAGCAGGACTGCCAAGGGTTATCATTTCTCTGCCGTTATGCCTAAAATAATAACCATCCTGTGTTCCGCTCCTGATATAAAGGCTTTCCAAAGTACGCAGGTCTTTTTTGTCAATCTTCCACTCCGCCTGATTAACCTTCTGTCCGTCTTTTAGACAACGATAGTATAAATCAATGTATTTGCGATAAATAGCAGTAACGCCGGCAACATACTCCGGTTTTTTCATTCTTCCCTCTATTTTGAAAGAATCAATTCCTGCTTCTATAAGCTTAGGAATATGCTGAACGGTACACATATCTTTGAGACTTAAGGGAAAACACTCTCCCGTCCGTTCTTTGGCGGTATCTATCTGATAGGGAAGCCTGCAGGGCTGGGCGCACCTGCCCCTGTTTCCACTTCTTCCCCCCAGCATGCTGCTGAATAAACACTTTCCTGAATAGCAATAACACATGGCACCATGGATAAAGGTCTCAACTTCCAGCCCGGTCTTGCTTTTAATATCCCGGATTTCTTCTAACCCCAGCTCCCTTGCGGGCACAATCCGGCATGCTCCCATGCTCTTTAATAACGCCGCTCCCGGCACTCCCGTCAAAGTCATCTGGGTGCTGGCATGAAGCTCCAAATTGGGAAAATGCCTGCGAAGAGCCACAAACACACCGATATCCTGAACAATCACCCCATCTAGTCCCGCCTCATAACAGGGCTTTACAGAATCACAGACTTCCGAAAATTCCGCTTCCTTAACCAAGGTGTTGACTGTGAGATAAACCTTCTTCCCCCATAAATGTGCGTAGCGGATGCATTCCACCAATTCTTCCGTGGAAAAATTGTCCGCATATGCCCTTGCACTAAAGCGGTTTCCCCCTAGATATACGGCATCCGCTCCCGCATGGATCGCTCCATAAAAAGCTTCCTTACTTCCGGCAGGCGAAAGAAGTTCTACAAATGATTCCTGTTCCATATCCATCTCCCAGCAAGCTTGTCAGCTCATCTAAAAAACAAAAAGCTGTCCAAAGCGGACAGACTCTTTATTTTCCTTTCCGTTCTGCTTCCAGACGGACTACTTTTTTAGAACCGTCACTGACTTTCTGCGAATTATCATTGACCTTCTCTTGAAGTTCTTTCACCTGTTTTTCGGAATCTTCCAACTTCATCTGCGCAGAAATCAACTCGTGCTTCAGATTGTATAATTCCTTCTCCTTTGCCTGTAAATCCTCCTCCAAAAGAGAAATCTGCTTCTTTGCCTTAAAATAATCATCAGCAATATTCAACTGTAATAATACACTCTGGGTATCAAGAGACTGCCTCTTAAAGCTATCTACTTTTCCAAATTCGTTTGCCTTATTATTGATGTAGGAAGCTACCTTCTGTAGATATTCTTCACTCTCATATCCGCTTAAAGTAAATACCTTTCCGCCAATAATAACCTCTGTATCTGTTTTGGAAGACATATTTTTCCTCCCCTATGTAAATTTATGCACCACTGATGACTTTAACAATGAAGCTTCGTTCCTGCTTCAGCTCCTGCTATTCAACATTGTTAAATACTTCAAACCCTAAGATCTCAACAACCGTTCCTTTGAGATAGTCCTGCTCAGAAAGCTCAACAAGCGTTCCTTGGGGATGATCCTTCTCGGAGCCCAGATCAGGTTTTAATCGATGAACCTTCTGCACGTTATATAGAACAGCTTTATACTCAACGGTTCCCCCATCCCTTAAGTGATCAGTGATGGGAAACAGCAAAACTGCCGCAAAAAGAACACACAGACCGACTATAAACTTCTTTCTCAAAAAATTTCCTCCTCTAATTGTTTCGGAAACATAAGGTCGAGAAATCCTCTATTTGTTACATTATATATCATAATATGTTTACAGGCAAGTAAAAGTTGTACTTACCAATTGATTACCTATTGCACTGCCAATTGCCACGGAAGTTTGACAGTTAAATAATATAAAAGTACCCCGCAGGCCGCATAGTACCTGCACTTTTTATGTCAAATATTTTGTTTTATATACTAGTATTTTATAGTATTATATGATATAATAAGGACTGAGGAGGATTTTTTTATGAAAGTAACTACTTCTAAGTCTAAAAATTCAGAGTCTTTTTATATCGCAAAGAGTTTCATAA
>VIDL01171793.1_pt1 | contig 17129 bp, 19 predicted proteins | sample 5025111 | NCBI WGS metagenome assembly VIDL01 (sample SAMN11851957, study PRJNA449069) | gut metagenome | isolation source: stool from female vole | host: Microtus ochrogaster | place: USA:Florida | collected 2017
GCAGAGGGTAAACTGGGTGCTGCTCCTACTAGCGGTTGGACTGCTAAAGCTGATGATGGCTATACTGGATAGATGATTATTACTAGCCTAGAAAAGAACGCTCCTAACGGTGAAAATGCTACTCTTAAAGTAGATTTTACTGGAGTTGGTGAGCTTGTACCAGTAAAAAAAAGTAAGTGAAAGTAGGATGATGATGCCTACTCAATCCGATAAGCCAAAAGAATCGGACACTGTTTTAGATGGAGATAATGATGTGTAACTTTTTTCACGCTCTATATAGAGTGCTTTGAAGAAAAATCTTACACTGAAGAAAGTAACTGAAACATAAGTATATCCCTTTATACCTTTGTTTAGAGGGTATAGAGGGATTTACTTTTTAATGATAACACTATGAATATTACAATTAACAATAAGGACTACAAAGTAAAATATACTATCAGAGCTTTATTCATATTTGAACAGATTACTAAGAAGCCTTTTGAAATCCGTACTACTATGGATAACTACCTATTCTTTTACTGTATGCTTCTGGCTAATAATCCAGATACTCCTTTAGAGTGGGATGATTTTCTAGATGCTATGGATAATGATAGTACCCTTATTATGCAGCTCAATTAGGTAATAATGGATTCTCAGAAAAAGAATGAGCTGTTTAATGAGGTAACAGAAAACGGAGAAAAAAAAAGTTAAGTGTATCTGAGTTATACGCTATACTTACACTTAGGCTTCACTATCCCCCAGAGTATGTACTGGATAAGATGGAGCTATACGAAGTGAAGGCAGTAATGGATTATGATTACTATGCCTATAAAGATGGCTGGGAACAAGCTAGGCTAATATCTTATCTGGTAGCTCAGACTAATAGCACAAAGTAGCTTAAAGTTACTGATATTCTTAAATTCCACTGGGATAAGGAAGATACTGATACTTCTATATCTAATGCTGATGTGGAGAGATTAAGAGCATAGGCTAAACAATTTGAAAACATACTAAATACAGAATAAAATGGCAAACGATTATATAGTTAGGCTATAGGGAGAGGATAATCTATCTGGCACTATCCGCAATGTGCAGAGAAGTATTAGTGAACTGGGTGGAAGTGCCAATAGATTAGATGCCATATAGCAGAAATTTGAACGTATAGAGCAATCTTCAGCACCGCTTAGAAAGAAGCTGAAGGATGTGAAGGCAGAAATGGAGAAGCTAGCTGTTACTGGTGATACTTCCAGTGAACTCTTCTAGAGGATGGCACAAGCAGCACAACGGTATCAGCAAGCTCTAGATTAGGTTAATAACTCTACTAGAACTGTTACTAATTCAAGTAATCAGATGAATAGTAGGTTAGGTAATCTGAGAGGTATAGCTAATGATATTGCTTCTAGAAGTGGCTTCGGTGGTATTGCTAGCCAGTTGGGAGCTTTAGTTACCCCTGCTGGAGCTGCTACTGCTGCTGTGGCTGCTGTAGGTGTGGTGATGGTACAAGCTGGTAAATCCGCTGCTGAATTTGAAACGCACTTAGACAGCCTACAATCTCTAACGGGATTGAGTGATGACGCTATGAAAGATATATCTAAGGGAGCTGTAGAGATGAGTAAGGAGTTTAAGAGTAGTGCCAGTGATATAGTTGATGCTATGAAGCTGATTGGTTCACAAGCTCCAGAACTCCTATCTGATAAGGATGCTCTGATGGAAGTTACTAAGGCTGCTAACGTATTGGCAGAAGCAGCTTAGATAGAAGTAGTGGATGCTGCTAAGGGTATTACTACTGTAATGAATCAAATGGGTGTATCTGCTTCAGAAGCATCCAATATTATCAATACTTTAGCAGCTTCATCTCAGTAGGGTTCTGCTGATGTAGCCTATCTTAATAAGGCTTTTGAGAAGGCTGGTACTGCTGCTAAAGGTGCTGGTATGAACTATGTGGAACTATCTGCTGCTGTAGAAGCTATAGCACCTAAATTTAGTTCTGCTGATGTCGCTGGCTCACAATTAGCCTCAACCCTATTAAAGCTATCGATGCAGGGCAATAATGATTTTAAGCCTGCTATGGTAGGTATGCAGTAGGCTTTAGAGAATTTAGCTGCTGCTGAAATGACTGATAGCCAGATAAAGGAATTAGTGGGTGAATCTAATGTAACTATGCTGAAATCTCTGATAGAAGCTAAAGATACCTTTGCAGGGTACACACAATCATTAGCAGGAACTAACACAGCCTTTGAACAAATGGCTATCAATAATGATAACTTTGAAGGAGCTGTAAATAAGCTAAAATCTGCTTGGGATGCTCTGATGATTACTTTAGGACAGTCTGGAGTATTGCAGGGTATAGCAGATGGAATTATGGATATTATGGGATTACTGAATGATATTATAAATGTAATCTCTGATGTTATAAGTACCTTTGATTTATTTGGGGATGGAGTAACTGATAACTGTAATATCTCTAAAATGCAGATTAGCCTTCTATCCGATATTATAAAGGGTATTGGAACTGTTTTACAGATAGTAGTGGCTGTAGCTGCTAAAGCCTTCAATGCCATTAAAGATACTGCTACCAATGTAGCTAATGGCATTATGAACAAATGGAATCAGCTTAAAGGTACTTTGACTGATAACGCCTTTGTGCAGAATATAGCTGCTGCTTGGACTACAATTTATAATAAGGCTGTAGAGATTATAGGTAAGGTTAAAAAGCTCTGGAATGAGTTTTTACAGTGGCTAGGATTGGAAAGTAAATCTGCTTCCGTACCAGCTCCTATAAAGACTACTGGAGTAGCTACTACCACTACCCAAACTACTACAGACCTTCCTACAAATACTTCTACTGCTACTGGAACTGGTAAAGGTGGCACTGGAAGGAGTAAAGGAACTACTACCACTAAGGCTACTCAAACACCCCCAGAAGTAGGAAGTTTAGCAGCTCTAGAGTAGGCTTACAGAAAGCTAGATGATGAGCTTAAAAATACTGTTGTATCTGATGAGAGATTAGCCGAAATTAAAGCGGAGAAATCAGCATTAGAAGAGCAGATTAAGCAGCTCAAAATCAGGAACGGATTACTAGTAGAAAAGAAAGAAGAGCCTAAAGAGGTTAAGCCACAAGCAAAAGAAGGCTCTTTAGCCTATGTGCAGAAACAAATATCTGATAAATAGGCTGCTATCAAGTTAGAAGTAGTTGGCTCTGAGGAATGGAAACAGTTATCTAAGGAGATAGCTGAACTTACAGACCAGCAGCACACTATTTAGATTTAGGTGGATGGTGAAACAGTAAAGAGCCAATTTGAATTAGCTGCTGAAGCTGCTGAAGCCTATAAGGAAAAGATGGCTGCTACTTAGGATGTTGTAGGTAATGTAGGTAGTGCATTTAGCTCTTTGGGTGGTGCTATCGGTGGAAGTGCTGGTAAGATGTTGGAAATGGCTGGCTAGACTGCTTAGGCGGTAGCTCAGATTATTCCGCAAGTGATGGCACTTATAGGAGCTAAAGAAGCTGAAGCCTTAGCTTCTGGTACTGCTTCTGCTGCTTCTTTACCGTTCCCTGCTAACATAGCTGCTATAGCTTCAATCATAGCCACTATTACGGCTCTATTCGCTTCCTTTGCTGGTAGCTTTGCCGATGGTGGTATTATCTCTGGTGGCTCTTTTCACGGTGATAGTATGTTAGCCAGAGTGAACGCTGGGGAAATGATACTTAACCCCAAACAGCAGAGTAATCTATTTAATGCTCTGGATAGTGGTGGTGCTACTGGTGGTATGCAGAATGTTGAATTTAAGATTAGCGGAACTGTGTTAAAGGGTGTGCTAAAAAATACTGATAGTAAGATGTCAAAAATTAAATAACAGTAGAGCCTATCTATATGGGTAGGCTCTGCTTTTAATAATACTAGTATGAAGTATATTAGCGAGTTTGCGGATATTAACAATACAATATATAAAGTAGAAATAACTACTGAGAGTGGCACTAATACGGAGAACTTTACTTTAGGTGGTAATCCCTTCATTACTCAGATGGATAGCGATGGTAAAACTATATACGCCCCTATAAAGTCTAGTGGAGCTACTATAGAGATGCTTACTTCTAAAATGCCTTTTGAGGTTTACAGCGGTAAGACTAAGGGAGTTAAGGTAACTCTTACTAATACTACTGAGAATAAAGTAGAATGGGTGGGATATGTTACACCGTGTGCCTATGATATGGGATTAGATGAAGAGAAAGAAGTGGTAGAGATTGAATGTGTGGATGGTATTGCAGCCTTAAAAGATATGCCATACCGTTCTACTTCTAAGGCTGTTGATTCATTCTTAAATATAGTATTCAAATGCCTTAAAAGAGCTGGATGTTATAAAAATCTGTATGTAACTGATAACGTACAATTCACTTCTAGCGGTACTGATTCTATTATGAGTAAGCTAAGGGTATCTGAAGCTAACTTTTTTGATGAGAAGGATAGTGAAGCCTAGCCAGATGATTCTGTGGCTTGGAGCTGCTACGATGTACTATTTGAGGTAATGTAGTATATGGGTTACACTCTTACTACTGATGGTGAAGATGTCTATATACTAGATTATGATGCTATGGTTAAGGGTAGAACTAAATACTTCAAATACTCTCTTACTGGCTCTTCTATTGGTAATCCTACTGCTGTTACTCTATCATCTTCTAAATTGATAGATGGGGATTCTCACTCGGAGAATGGAGCTAAGATTACTCTGGATGAGGTTTACAACTAGGTAACAGTATTAGATGAGTTTTATGAGATTGATAGCTTAGTAGATGGATTGGATAGCAGTAAGAACTACATTAACATTACAGCTTCCTATGATACTGAGCTTAAAAACTGGTTTAAGAATGATAATAGGTTTTTAGAATCAGAGGTATTTACTGTAAAGAATAAGGCTGGAGAAGATGAGAGCTTTTTTGTAACTCTTACTAAGGCTGATGATGGTAAAATATTCTTTGTAGTAGGTAAGTTCTATCAGAATCCTATGATTACTACCTATCATTACAATCATAATAACAACGGATTACAGAGTGAGAGTGAGTATAACCCTATGAAGTATTCTAGCCTTTGGAATGGTAAAGGTGCTACTGTAGTAGGCTACTTTACTAAGCAGATAGAGAGCAATAAGTACAATCAGTGGAGAGTAGATATTACTTCTAACTGGGATGGATAGAGCAAAGAGGTTAAATTACAGCAATTCGGATAGCTGGCTAATATTGCCAATATCGGAAGTAAGAAGCTGGTGAACTATGTGCTTTGCCTTAATCAAGATACTAACCATATTGAACACGATAAAGTAAAGAATTATCCCTACTTCAAAATAAAGAAATCAGTGCCTACTATCTTTGGTGGTGATGGTGGCTATATTGTGATTAAAGGAACTGTGATTAGGCACTATATGTATAATGCTCCTTTTCCGATGAATGGAACTGTTTATAGGCACGGAGATACTAAGAAAACTTCTATCTATGCTAATGAGGGATATTTCTGGGCATAGCTTAAATGGGGTGGTTATTACTGGAAAAATGAAGGGGATTATAAAACTATGGGAGATTGGGTTAAAACTCCTTCCTACTTTAAGATTTATTATGGTGACCCTACAGCGGAACACCGTGTAGATGATTGGCAGGATAAAGATTCACCCTTCTATAATAACTGTGGCTCTTTATGGGGAGTGGATGAGAATGGCTATTATGTGCCTACGCCCCCAGATGGCAACTTAAACGGAGAAGTAGAGCTAACTGTATTTGCCAATAAAGATACTAAAGGTAAATGGGCTAGGAATAATAAGAAGGATAAAAAGAATAGCTATAGTGGTTATCCACCTAAAGTAGTTCTATTTAAGGGATTGGATATAACTGTAGGATATTCTGATGATGCTATGAATGAAGATGCTGCTTCCGCTGATACTTACTATTGTGCTGATAACTCTACTGAGGATAATGTTAGACAGATGGAAGAGATTAAATTTAAGATTTGCACCTTTGACAATAAAACACCTAGCTACTCTACTGTAGATTATCTGGATAGTGCTGGTAGAAGCCAGTATTTAGATAATACCTATAATCTGGCTACCAGATAGCTTCTAAGGCAGGAGCATCATTTAGTTTACAAGCTGGTAAATCAGTACACAGAGCCTAGAGCAATTCTAGAATTTAATCTAAAGAGATAGCTTAACCTTAAACCTTATACCATTTTAACCAATAAGACTATTAGCGGAAGGAAGTACATAATTCAAACTATCAGTAATGATTATAGGTTTGGAGCTTGTACGGTTGAAATGATTGAAAAAACGGATAATTACGATGCGATTGATTAAATACGATGGAATAAGCGATAAGAGCGTTAAAGCCATTTTAGCTAGCAGTGGTGGTAGTAGCTCTAGTGGCTCTACCGTACCTACTAGAAGTGAATCAGACTTAGATAGGACTATATGGGGATAGAATGATAATGGTGATGATATTGATGGAAGTATGACTGTAAACGGCAATATTTCTATTAAGTGTATCATTCCCCCTTCCTATGAAGATGATGATTCTGATGATGGCGATGATGAGGAACTAGAAGAGGGTGGTGGAAATCTGGATGTAGAGCTAAAGATTACTTCTAAAGATGTAGAAGCTAATAATATCTATGCTACTGAGCATTTATATATTCCACACCCTTCTACTAAGGCTAAGACAGATATAGTAGAGCTTCTTAAAGGCTATGATAGCAGGATTACCACTAACACTACTAACATAGCTTCCAATAAGACGGAAATAGACGCTCTTAAAGGTAGAGTAGATACTGCTGAAACCAATATAACCAATCTCAATACTACAGTAAATAGCAATACTACCAATATCTAGGCTAATGCTGATGAGATTGAAAAGCTGAAGGATTCTATAGATACCATTAACGGAGATTTGGGAAGTATTGACTTATCAGAGATTAGTTAGGCTATTCAAGCTCTACAGAATGAACTGAAGATAGTGAAGTATGGCAATTACCAGCATCCTATAGTTCTGCTATCTGGTAAGATTAGAAAATACAGTTATGCTAATGCTACTGGTGTTTATCACTTTGAAGGGTGTAAATCGGAGCTTATTACTGATTTGGCTATTACTACTGATGGCGGTACTATGATTCTTACTCCTACTTTTGCAGAGAAAACTAGTTAGTATATCAATGCTATTCACGTTACTTAGGAAATGAGTGGAGATACAGCCAATAATGATACAGCCACTAAATCCACTCACAGTACAGATACTTCTATAAATGGTAGAAGCGATGGAGCGCACTGGTTTGAAGCCTACTTAGATGGAAGTAATATTAAGATTAGGGAATTTCATTAGAGAGATTAGAATAATGATAGCTGGGGTAATGATAACTGGGCTGGTGATGGTGGTGGTATCAGAGCCATTAACATTACCGTAATTGGCTATATCTTTTAGATGAACTGATATTTATTTATAAAGCTAATGTTATGACTTTAGAAAGAAAGTGGAAGGAATTAGGCATTAAGGATAAGATACAGTATGTGATGGCTATAGTGCTAATTCTATCTGGTATAGTTCTAGCCTTTGTAAGTACCATTCTCACTACTACTATTGCTGGTGGTGTACTTATCTATATTTCTGAAGCCTTTATGACTGCTGGCGGTATCTTTGGTGTTAGCATCTATTTTAATAGTAAGATTGGGGAATTTTCCACCAATACAGCCACTAAGATAGAACAAATGATAGATGCAGCCTTTGATAAGCATAAAGATGATTTTCACTAATGAAGCTAAGACTAGATAGGAAGTATAAGAAAGCTACCTACAGTATAGGGAAGCTCTATGTAGATGGGTAGTATTTCTGTGATACGGTAGAGGATAAAGATAGAGGATTAACCGATAAGGATTCTCTGGAGAAGATTAAGGCTACTAAGGTGTATGCTAAAACAGCTATACCACTGGGAACTTATAAGATTACTATGGGTGTTATCAGTCCTAAGTTTAGTTAGAAGCCATACTATAAAGCCTTCTGTAATGGTAGGCTACCCAGATTACTCAATGTAAAGGGATTTGATGGCATACTAATACATAAGGGAGTAAACGCTGATAGCAGTGCTGGCTGTATCATAGTAGGTAAGAATACAGTGGTAGGTGGAGTAACTAATAGTTAGTTCTACTTTGAGAAGCTATATAAGATGATGGCAGAAGCCTAGCAGAGAGGTGAATAGATTGAATTGGAGATATGTTAAAGTAGTCCGCTTCTATTGCAGGAGCGGATTATTTTTTGTAATTTTGAATTATGGAACTAACTGTATATGAGGATAATTTAGGTGAAGATGGCTCTATCTTAATTGATAGATACATTGACTTCTTTATTAGTCAGCTTCAAAATAGGTGTGAGATAGATGGCAAAACCTATTTAGAAGGTGAAGCTGCTGCTAATGCCTTTTTGAATAATCTAACTACTCAGTTACTCCATTCTACAGAGTTTGAAAAGTGGATTAAGGATAATGATTTAGACCTTCTCCACAAAGAAATTAAGGGTAATGGTATGAAGTTATGCCCCTTAAACTTCTTTACCTTATGCCAGTATATTCTAGCCATAATCAAAGAGCAGTATTTTATTCTGCTGAAACCTACTATAGCTGATACCTTAGCAGATTTATCAGAAGTAAAAACCATAACCTTTACTAATGCTGATGGCAGTAGCATCAGCTCAAATAACTCAGAACTGGTAAAGATGGTGATGGATTGTGTGAAGGATGTGGGTAGTAAGCAGTATGAAGCTGATAAGTTTATAAGGGTTGATAAGATTACTGATAAGATTCTTATACAATCCAGCTTTGCCTATTATGTGGCTCTATTCCTTAAAGAGTATTTTAAGGATTACCCCAGAAGGAGTAACTGCTGTATGGTATCTGCAACTGAGCAGAAGCTAATTCTATATATGCTTTACTTCTTTGGACTAGCACCAGCCCCTTTAACGGATTCAAGATTTAGGCAGTTGATAGCCTACTTTAAGGAACACCAAACAAGGGTAAGCTATTCAACACTTCCAGAGTTAGGAATTGTGCCTATTGAGATGATTAAGTATGGGGATTGGAAGGATGGTAATATAAAATTGGATAAGCTGAAATTTCCCCTGCAAGTTGGTGATACTGTGATAATTCCGCAAGATGTGAAGATGGATATTAAATAGGGAAAACTGTTAGTTTGTATGTGGCTTCTGCAACTAACAGTTTTTTCCTTCAATACCCGAAAAGGGTGTTATAATTTTGCAGCCGTAAACATAATAATAACGGCGTGCCAGAAGCCAAAATAAATCCGCAAGGCAGCGGTAAAGACTAATGAAGATAGACAATATTTCTATCACAACTCTCAACTCTCTTCTCAAAGACGGCAAAGAAATCATCTTTATAGCCGTAAACCGTGAAACCCCTGCCAACTCCACCAACGTAAAGGGCAAGGTGGAGAGCCTGAAGCAGTATGGGGTACAGATGCCCCTAATGCTTATCCCTGCTGGCTATGCAGCAGAGGAAGGGCTGGAGCTGGTGGATGATAACCTCACCCCAGTAACAGACCCCCAGAGAATTGAAAACGCCTTAGTAATCTTAGACGGTAACAACCGCTATAAGGCTTACAAGGAAATCCAGAAGCAGCAGAAGGAAGCAGCAGCGAAAGGTAAAGCCTACGATGCTGGGAAAGGGCTGGATGATATTGTGTGCTTCATCCAAACAGAGAAGCCAGAGAAAGGCGTACTGAACACGCTGATAGAAGTAAATACCACTGCTATCAGTTGGAAAGGCGGGGATTATATGAGAACCGCTGCAAAACTCAACCCAGACAACGAAGCAATCAACTGGGCTAATGAGATGATGAAGGCTAAGATGAGCCTTAGCACTATCAGCTTATTCCTCACCTTTGATAGCAAGCTGAAGCCCCAGAATGTAGCTGGGCTTATCAAGGGTAACGACTTGGGATGTAAGGTGAATCTGGAAAGAGCCAAACGCATCTTTACAGCTCTGGTAGAAGCTGGCTTCAAGCAGAAGGATATAAATAAGCGATACCTTATCAAGTTCATCATAAGCCACGCTGATGAACTGGAGAACACACTAAAAGCCTTCAAGGGCTTAACGGAAGGAGAGGTTAAGCACATAAGCGAAAACCTAAAGGACTTTGGCAACCCCTTTGAAGCTGTGGAAGCAAAGATAGAGCAGCTTAAAGCACAGCAGGGATAAGAAGATAAAGAACTGTAAAAGAAGAGTTAGCAGAGCTGTATCTGCTGGCTCTTTTTTCATATATGGAGAAATTTTTGTAATTTTGCACTGCTTCTTAGTTAATGGTAGTTCCCTATCATCTGCCAATCTCAGCAACTTAGTTATTCAAATATAATTGAGTAATGCAGAAAAGCAATGAAACAATCTATTATTAATTTTTTAATCTGTAAGCAATTATGGTATTAAACGACAAACAGAAGCAGGCAGTAGAGGCTGCCTTTAGTGGTAAAAACGCAACTCTGGTACTCCAGTATCTGAAAGAGCGTAAGAGTGATTATAACCCGTGGCTGGATGCTCGCGGACAGTGGTTTGACCAGACGGATAACAAAGGAGTACCCCAGATGGGGGAAGCGATGAACCGTCTGCTGGAATGTGCGATGAATCGCACGACGAAAGTAAACAGCACTCTTAGGCTTCACCCAGTGGATAAGATAAAGCTGATTATCCACAATCAGCTCGACCCTAAAGACGCTTTAGAAGTGATGGAGTATCTAGCTTTTGAAGTAGAGCAATATCAGCAAGACCTCAAGGAACTGAGGGAACTACTGGCAGAGCTTGAAATGAGAGAGGACAAAGAGAACGTCTAGCCACAAACTCACCCCTATGGGCTGGTGGAGAAATCCACCGGCTCTTTTTGTTAATCTATGTTAAAGATTTTAGAAGGTATGTTTTGGAGAATGTTTGTATAGTGCTGAAAATCAGTTATGTTTAGCCTATATAACATTGATTGCCGTGTTGTAGAACGGACAACGCAGAAGCCTCACGCAGTAGCATTATATATATGTCAAACAGTCAACGCTCACGCGTTGGCTTGACATATAATACTAACCACAAAGGCGTCTACAGTTGTCTCATTCTTGACCGAGATAAAGAATTTGCGAAGTTCCTGATAGTCAAGAAAGAGCGTCGAGTAAACGCTAAAAAAATAAAAAACTGCAGTCCCTCCCGCTTCGCCCTTGACCAGGCTTCCGCATTTCGGTCTGCAACTGCAAAGTTAATAATTATTTTTATTTATGACAAAAAAATAAGCCTCTCTTTAGAAGATTTTAATATTTCTATTTTATATGGGTGGGATTAAATGGAAAGGGGCCTCTCAAATCTTATGAGACGGGGTCTAAATTATTTCGCGATTATCCGCCTGAAATTTTCTTGAATAATTCTTTGTTTCTATCTGCTCAAGCGCTTTCGAAACAGAACCGTCATATTTCAGCTCAATTATATAAATATAGTCTTCTGTCTTGATAGTGATGTCAATGCTTCTATATGAAGTGGCAGATTCTGCTTCCATCTCAAGTCCGACAAGATCCATAAGCAGGAAAAAAGCATTATCTTCGCAAAATAAATATAAAAAAATCAGTTATCCAAATCAATTGCCGGATGACAGGATTTTTTTTACAGCAAAGTCAAGGATAGGGTCGATGCCTTGAATCAGGAGTGAGTCGGGGGCGTGGACCTCACAGCCGGGGCTCGGATCTATGCCGAATTCCGTGATTTCTCCTCCCGGCGATGTCATTGGGCTGGCGGAGAAACGCACTCCCCATCCTATCGGCATCTCGGAGTTGAAGGGAAGGCCACCACCGCCACCTGTGCGCGCTCCGATTATAGAGACATTGGGGAGTGTCTTCATCACCGATACGAAATCATTGGCTGCGCTGAAGCAACTTCGGTTGGTCAGCACTGCCACCGGTTTGTGGAGATATGCGATTCGGCGGGTAGTGTCGCATGGTTCATAGAAAAATTCATAAGGTTCGGAGAAGTCATTATGTCCGGGCCCCGTTTTATGTCGGATGGATCCTCCCGAAACCTTATGGTCGATCAAACGGCTCACCAAGGTCTTGATATTTGTGAGATTGCCACCTCCATTGTCGCGGATGTCTATGATGAGTCCTTTGCTCTCGTAGAGAATGGCAAGGATATAGTCGAGGTTAAGGTTGCCTATATCGTAGGAAAATGATGGATAATACATGTAGCCGATAGTGTCCGGAAGCATCTTGTAGGATATGCCTGAGGTCTGGAGATAGTCGAAGCCAAGGTAATTCTCCTGAATGGTGCGCAGACGGAAATCCTGAGGATAATCAGTCCACCATTTGCGATAGAACGATGTATTGAAAGAGGATATCAAGTTTACGTGTCCATCCTTAAGTTCATCGAGCATGGCAGAGCAGATGTTGAAGAGCTGCAGCATTTTGGTGTCGTCTTTCACAAGGGGGCGATACTTCTGATAGACGGCATTCCAGTCAATGTCTTTTTCGTTGAAAAAACAGTAGTGATTATCGATGGTACGCCATAGCGACTCAAAGTTGCCAATCGGATCGTTCTTCTGTTGAGGATCATCCACACACGATGCTGCCAATCCTGCCAAACACAAAAAGCACAGCAGAGCCGGGAGCATCATCATCATGTTTTTAACTCCTCTCATACACACTTAAACGATTGAACGATTATACAATTTAAATTTCTTCGAAAAGATTTCCGTCAACGATTTTAGGCCCCGTCTGCTCAGCAGTCTCCAGTCCCGTATCCTGCAAGGCATCGTCAGCATCGGTCTCATCTTCAGGATTTTCTATGGTCTCCGGCATCGCTTCCGATTCAGGTTCGGGCATTCTGATTGGTTCCAATTCCTTGATCTCGCCAAGCTGATAGGTGGTGATTCTCTTTCCCTTTGCCTTGAAACCCTTGACAGCTATAAATTCATCGGCATTTATCTCGAGTTCCGGACGCACTGAGTCGTTGCCCCCGAAAGTGACGAGGAGCCGTGGATAGGCTGTATCGGTCAGCAATATCATTTTAGATTCAGGCCCATTGCCTACGAAACGCTGTGGGTTTTTTGTTGGCTCAAATTCAAATCTCTTGAGATATGGGAACCCTAACTCGGCATCGAAGAGGGCGAGTGTCCAGACTTTACCTTTCTTGAATTTCTCTATCTTGAGGATGTTGTCTTCGTAATGGTTTTCTTCGGAGAAACTTGTGGTGTAATATTCCCCATCCTTTGTTATCACAAGCACGAGATCTTCGCCAAGGAAAGAGCCGAGCTTTTCTCCTCGGCCGTCGTAGTTGAGGCGAAGAACGTCGCGGTCGAACCAGACGTCGCGTCCTCCAAGCGTGGACGTGCCCTTCTTGTCGAGACTTACAGACTGAATGGCGAACTTAGTGACGAGATTTCCAAGCGATTCCTTCCCTTTTATATCGAGAGTTGCAAAATCTACCATCACCTCGCGGTTTCGCGGGCGGCGTCCGTCAGGCCCAGGCTCATCTTTGAGAAGCACCTTGACTGTCTCAGCCTCTCCGTTGGGATTGACTGTCATCCATTCTATACGGCTTCCAGGTTCACCTTTGGTCATGTTGTATTCCTTGTCGCGTGTCAGCCCTGTGATGAAGAAACGTTTCTTATAATAGATGCCGGCCTTGCCGTTGCGGTAGATCACATTGTAGATGGTGCGCTTGTCGTTTTTCTTGAAAAGACCGATATGGATCACCTTCTTGCCAACATAGAATTTCTCCTGAACCTTGGATATCTTATAAGTGCCGTCGCGATAGACGATCAATATGTCGTCTAAGTCTGAGCATGTGAACTTGAACTCTGCATCCTTTAGGCCTGTGCCTACGAAGCCTCCTTCCTTGTCGTAGTATAAGCGCTTGTTGGCCTCTGCAACTTTGGTAGCAACGATTGAGTCAAAGCCGCGAAGCACAGTGCGTCGTGGAAAGGCATGCCCGTATTTATCCTTAAGATGTTCGAACCATTTTATCGTGTATTCCACAATATGGTCGAGATTATGGCGGATATCGGCAATCTGGCTGTCGAGAAGAGCTATCTTTTCATCAGCTTTCTCAGAGTTGAATTTCAAAATGCGTCCCATCTTGATTTCCCACAGGCGCAAATAGTCGTCGTTGGATATTTCCCTGAAGAAAGATGCTTTGAATGGCTCGAACAGCATTGATAATCTTTCGATTGCCTCATCCATACTGGCGGCTCGCTCAATGTGCTGATCCTTATACATCCGCTCCTCGATGAAGATTTTCTCAAGGCTGGCAAACATCTGGGCCTCAAGGGCTTCTCCAAGCTTAATTTCCAGTTCGCGATGAAGCAGTTCCTTTGTGCGGTCAGTGGAGAAACGCAACACGTCGCTCACCGATAGGAACCTCGGTTTCTTATCCCAGATCACACAGCAGTTTGGTGAAATGGATACCTCGCAGTCAGTGAAACCGTAGAGAGCATCTATGGTCTTGTCGCTCGAGGCTCCTGGGGCAAGATGCACTATTATCTCGGCATTGGCGGAAGTGTTATCGTCGACTTTTCGTACCTTTATCTTCCCTTTCTCCATCGCCTTGAGGATAGTGTCGATTAGTGTGGCGGTGGTTTTTCCGAATGGAAGCTCCCGTATGGCAAGGGTCTTATTGTCGATCTTCTCAATTTTTGCCCTTACTTTTATCTGACCGCCGCGTGCACCGTCATTATACCGGGAGGCATCCATCAGACCACCCGTCTGGAAGTCGGGCAGAAGCCTAAAAGATTCCCCTTTCAGATAAGATATGGCAGCTTCCGCTATTTCGTTGAAGTTGTGGGGAAGGATCTTACTGTTAAGACCGACGGCGATACCCTCCACACCTTGTGCAAGAAGGAGCGGGAATTTGACGGGGAGAGTGACAGGTTCTTTCTTTCTGCCATCGTAGCTTGGCTGCCATTCAGTGATTTTGGGAGAAAACAGTATTTCAAGACCAAGCTCGCTGAGTCGTGCCTCGATGTAACGCGGAGCTGCTGCTGAGTCACCGGTAAGTATATTTCCCCAGTTTCCCTGAGTGTCGATGAGCATTTCTTTCTGACCCAACTGCACAAGGGCATCGCCGATAGAGGCATCACCGTGCGGGTGATAGCTCATTGTGCTGCCTACGATGTTTGCAACCTTGTTGAAACGGCCGTCATCAAGGGTCTGCATGGTATGGAGAATACGACGTTGCACAGGCTTGAGGCCGTCTTCAATATGTGGGACAGCACGCTCCAGAATCACATAGCTGGCATATTCAAGATACCAGTTGCGGAACATTCCGGAAAGCTGGTGCTTCTTATCCCCGGCACCCGGAACTTTGTAGGATGGCATGACGAGTTGTGGGATGTCGGCTTCAGCCTCTTCCTCAAGTATCTTATCTTCCGGTGATTCTATGTTGGACAAGTCATTGTCGTTGATATTGAGGTTTTCCTCAATGTTTTCCATGTCGGTGTTGTCGATTTCGGCCATTCCGGTTTCAGTTGTCAGATGTCAGAATTATTGCTAAGATGCCACTAAATTACAAAAAAAAACTGAATTTTGCAAATAAAAATCAACCCCACGACTTTCGGCATGAGGTTGATTGCAAGTGTTTATTTCAGCGGGAGTCTCTGAAAAGTCACTCCCACTCGATTAAGCGTTTGCTCGGTGAGAGGGTTGATATATTGTGAGTTACGATTATATTCTGTTTCATCGGGGCTGAAAATCGGGGATGTTTTAGGTTTTGCAGGCGCGCTGTAGGACAGTCAGTTAAGGTAAAAACTCCATACTGGATGACTGGAATTGTAAGAGACCGCTTCCCTCATGGCTTGCGCCTGCAAAGGTACGCATTTTTAATAAAACACACAATATCAGCGAGGTACATTTTTAACGCTTCCTCTGAGTCTGTAGTAGGATTGCCTGGGAGTATAAGAAGTAGAGATTTAGGTTGCTTATATAGTTGATAGATAGGCAGGTAGGTAACCCCCGTTACCCCTCCCGTCCTCCCTCCCTATAGAGACGCACATCGTTTGCCATGGAAGATGTAAAAAATTTTCTGGAATTCTCGCGGATTGTACCAACTCTCGAGGTGTACCATTTTAATCTTATAGAAAGCATTTGATACAGCCTCCAACTGTGACAGTCTAATCTTTTAGGTTATTCTGTCGCAGTTGAGAGAGGAAGCGGTCAATCTCGGATTGGTCTCGAGTGTTACGCGGATAACTGTTTCTCTCAAACCACGGATTCATTTCGCTGGTTATGATATTCAATTTCTGATACAGTCCACGGAAAGAATAAACATAGAGGTCATTCACAAACCAGCCTATATAAAGTCTGTTTCGGTCGAGCCAAATATCAAGGTCGATGGGATAGCGGAATGTAGAGGGAACTTCCAATTTCTTCTCTGCATCTACCAATGGGGGAATGATGGCTTTTCTAATAAGGGCTGTCTCTCCGCTGTCATCATCATAAAGGAATGTATTTCGAGGATTCTTAGCATTCATCCCCATGAGCCTTCGTGAGAGATAGTACCGCAACCGCCATGCTGAATAACCGTCATGGTTGTAGCCAGCCTCCAAAAGTGCATATCGCTCTGAATTGGTCGAGAACGCTCGGAAATCTTCTCGCTGTGCAAACCATCTGTATGCTCCAATATTCTCGAAGAGATGCCAGTCAATGAAGCGGAACAACTTAACGTAGTGTCGTGGTGGATTCGGATTCTCCTCAAACCTCCACTCTGAAATCTCGAACTTATCCGTCAGATGCGATATAAGCCAGTGAGGTATGTCGAAAAGGAGAAAGCAGTCTCTCTCATGGTCTATGGCATAAATAAAATGCGCGTGATTTAGCCAGTTTGAGAGGGCAATTTCCTTATCGGATTTGGCTTTCACTGAAAGGGTGAGATAATTGTAGATATGCTCCATATAATATAAGGTGTATAAGTTAATTGGGCTGCGCTGAGGAGGACACGCAACCCAATCTCCGTCGTTTGTGGTGAGCGCGGATTTTTAGTCTGTTATCGTTAAGTTATTGGACAACTCTGGTATCTCATTCAGAAGAACCCTTATAGTTTCAAGCAATTCCTCCTTGGTTGTAGGATTCAGCTTTACTCCAAATCGTCTCGCAAGTTTGG
>VIDL01073110.1_pt1 | contig 15970 bp, 14 predicted proteins | sample 5025111 | NCBI WGS metagenome assembly VIDL01 (sample SAMN11851957, study PRJNA449069) | gut metagenome | isolation source: stool from female vole | host: Microtus ochrogaster | place: USA:Florida | collected 2017
ATCAAACAATATTCTAACCTCCACGCCCTGAGCCGCCTTTTCTTCCAGCACACCCCTGATTCGCTGAAACAGGACATCATTTCTGATAATATAATATTGCAGATGTATAAAATGCTCCGCTTTCTTTAAATCTTCAAGCAGTGCCTCAAACTTTTGATTGCCGTCCACATAAATTTTCACCTCATTATCATCGGACAGCATCGCTCCTGAGACCTCCAGGTTATACATAATCAAGTCTCGATAATCACTGATATTTTCGTCCATTTCCTCCGGACTCTTCCTCTTGATTTGATGCTCCTGCTGCCTGATAATATCACTTAAATGATCCTCCACTTCCTTGACTCGGAACATTTTTCTTTTGCGTATATCCTGCCCGATAAAAAGATAGAACACAAAGCCCAACACAGGTATAAAATACAGCAAAAGAAGCCATGCCCACACGCTTCTTGGTTCACGGCGCTGAAAAAAGACAATGATAACAGCAAACAACATATTCCACAATATTAAATTCTGAAAAAAGAAATCCACTGCCTGTTTGGTCATTTCCCATAAAAATCTATAATTTTCTCCCATGTTCTGTTGCCTAATTGCCTTTCTTTATGTTAGAATGTATTTTATGAGGGTTCCTCATGCCGGAACCTTTGCATCTGTTCCGACTTACAATACAAGCAGGAGGTATTCCTATTATGATAAGTCCGTTAAATATTACTCTGTTAGTCATAATAATCGTATTGCTTCTTATTATTGCCGCTATCTTTTTTATAGGAAAGAAAGCACAAAAGCGGCAAGCAGAGCAGGAAGAAATGCTACAGGCCAATAAACAAACGGTTTCCATGCTGATTATTGACAAAAAACGAATGAAAATCAAAGATTCCGGTCTTCCCCAAATGGTGATTGACCAGATTCCGAAAATCATGAGGGGTTCCAAGATGCCCATCATCAAGGCAAAGGTAGGACCCCAGATTCTTTCCCTTATCAGTGATGAAAAGATTTTTGATTCCATCCCTGTCAAAAAGGAAGTCAAAGCTGTCGTCAGCGGCATCTATGTTCTGGATGTCAAAGGACTCCACGGCAAAACAGCGGAAGCTGCTCCGGTGAAGAAAAAGAGCTTTTTCAAACGTGCCGTGGAAGCCGCTCAGGTAAAAGCGGGAGCAAAACCGCTCAAATAGCATAGCATTTTCATTGGCAGAGGCTGTCGCTGGATGCGGCAGCCTTTTTATTTTTCTTTTATTACAATGGCAATCCGGCTGTCCGCCTGATGCTGCCCATTCATCTCAAGTACATACTCCACACTAATGCTGATACTGTCCGCATTTTCCTCAAAGGTCAGTTTCTTCGTGTAAATTCCCATAGTGAGCTGCCCATAAGGCATTGCATAGCAGGTTTCATGCCTCCTGCCCTCCTCAAAAATCATGTGGGTATCTACAAATCCTTTTCTGGTCAGTTCCAAAACATTATTTTTAAATTTTATGCGGTTCTGAGTGCTCTCCCCGGAATCCTCCTGCCGTTCCTCATACAGTAGATAGTGAGCACCTCCCCTGCAAAAATACTCTGCCGGCACCACGGTTTTTATCTCACTGTCCCCGCCGCTGTCCTCGTTCTTTGATTCCATATGTAAACCTGAAATCACAAGAGTCACATTTCTGTCCATTCCCTATCCTCTTTTGTCCTGACAACAAATTCTCTCAACTATGATTACTCAAATATCTCTTTAAGACTCATAAGCAGCTTGCTTTTAAACCTTATCTGACTAGCATCCGCCTGCAATATTTCAAAATAAATCTCTCTGTCAAAATCCCAGTCTGCGGTCTCGCACACTTCATCATCCCCAAAAGATCCTTCCTTTTGCAAGGCATTATCCTCTGAGGAAAGCTTTGCTTCCTTTACTACCCTGTAAGTATCCGGTGTCATGGTAAGTTCCGGATAGAACACGCCCCACCATCCCAATGCTGCACAAACGCACAATGCCATCTCAATTATCTTGATGCCGTTTTTCATACAATAACCTCTCTTTCTCCCCGGCAGCGTAAGTTTACGCCTTTGCCGGACAGTGAGAGTATTGCCATCTATACCCGTTTTATACCCTTTTGTCCATCAATGCGAATCTGGCGGATAATTGCTTTCTTTTGATTATCAATATGCAGTTTAGCCGCCGATGATGCCGTCTCCTTATCTTTCTTTACCAGACTCTCATAAATAATACGATGTTCTTCCACCAAATTCTCATGCTGCTCCGAATCTTTAATATATTCAAAGCGATAACGGTACATCTGCTCGGACAAATTATTCACCATCTGAATCAGTCTCTGATTGCCCGTTGCCTCCACGATAATATCATGAAGAGCCACATCCGCCTGCGCTATCTTTTTCACATCCTTAGTCTTTACAGCCTTTTCAAAACCGTCGCAGGCAGCTTTCAATTCCTCCAGCTTTTCCTGCGTAATGCGCTCACAGGCAAGCTCCACGCATAAGGCGTCCAAAGCCCTCCTGACCTCCAGCACATCGTTCATGCTCTTTTCCGTAATCTGTGCCACTTCAGCACCTCTGCGGGGAATCATGGTTACAAGACCTTCCAATTCCAACTTGCGGATTGCCTCCCTGATAGGCGTGCGGCTGACTCCCAGCCTGTTTGCCAGATGAATTTCCATCAATCTCTCTCCCGGTTTTAACTCACCTGTTAAAATTGCCTGCCTCAGCGTATTGAATACCACTTCACGCAACGGCAAAAACGCATCCATTGTCACCTGTAAATTATCCTGCATTTTTTACTCCATTTCTGCGTTGCTGCACATAACAGATTTGTGTCGGGCAACGCACACACAAATTTAAATGTTTCTTGCAAGAAAAATCTGCTTCCCATACTTTTCTTCTTTTAACTGTAAAAATGCTCTTTGGGCCTTCTCCTCATCCCTGAAAATTCCGAATACAGTGGGACCGCTGCCGCTCATCAGGCTGCCCTCGGCACCCAGCTCCATCATACGCTCTTTTAATGTGCCGATAATGGGATGTGCCGGTATAGTTACACTCTCCAGAACATTTCCCATCCGTTTTAATATTCCCTCCATGCTTCCCTCTTTGATTGCCTGCACCATTCCGTCAATATCCGGGTGTTCATAGGTTTCCCCTACATCCAGATGCTCATGCTCAAGTTGAGCATACACATACTTTGTGGACACATTGATATCCGGCTTCGCCACCAAAAGCAGGCAGTCTGGCATGGATGGCAGTGCGGTCAGCTTTTCCCCAATTCCCTCTGCCAGAGCTGTTTTTCCAATAACACAATAGGGCACATCCGCCCCTATTTTCACGCCCAGCTCTCTTAACTCATCCAAAGAACATCCCAGCTGAAAAATTTCATTAATACCCTTAAGCGCAGCAGCAGCATCACTGCTTCCTCCCGCCATACCTGCCGCAATGGGAATCCTTTTCTGCAGATGAATCGAAATTCCTTCCTCAACTCCATATTTATCAAACAAAAGCTTCACTGCCTTATAAATCAAATTGTCCCCGTCGGTAGGCAGTTCTCCAGAATCCGTACTGATTGTAATACCGGACCTTGCCTTCTCAAAGGTAAGCACATCACAGATGTCCACGGTCTGCATCACCATCTTTACCTCATGATATCCGTCAGCCCTCCTGCCCAGCACATCAAGCCCCAGATTAATCTTTGCATAAGCTTTTATCTCATATCCTGCCATCTGTTTGGCCTCCTTGTATTTTGTATACACTGATTGTATTTATTATAGTACAATTTCTCTGCTTTCGTCAATTTCTATCTAAACTTTTTATCAGATATGTCGAAACATATATTGACAAGGAATATGCACTGTTGAAATACGCATCCAAGGAGGGATTATCGTAGAAAACGGAATTTTAAGTATTTTTATGGTGAATTCAGTGTTGGCAGTTCCTAAGTGTAATAAATTAAAGCGCGAAGACAGCAAATCTTCCCATGGATTCCAAAAGAAAAAAGATAATGCTCTGTTTGCACAGATTTTGGAAGAGAATCAGACCTCTCATGAATCTGCATCAATAGACTGCACCACTACCACTTACGGCCGCGACTGCAGGCTGCAGACTTTCCATTATCATACCAAGGAATACCACTGCTGAATCAAAAACAAGGCTTCGGGAATCATTTCCGAAGTCTGTTTTTGTTCAATGACAAAAAATTTTATTTATCCCCTAAAGTTTTTCCAGAATCTGCCGAAATACATAATGAAATCATGGATGATGCGCCCAAAATGGGTAGATTCGGCAGTTAAGATGCCAGAAAAGAGGGATGATATGAGTGTAAACGGAGTTACATCAACACAAGCTGCAGCTTATACTTATGCGGCAACAGGCAGCACTGAGACAAGCACAGCTACTGAAAATGCAAAAACCTCCTCTGCCAAGAAAGAGGATGTAGGTGCGGTTTATGAGCCTTCCAAAGAAGCAAAGAAAGCTTCTGCCAAGAAGACTTACACCCCTGACACCAAGTTAATCAACAAATTAAAGGCCGATGCAGATGCCAGAACTTCTCAGATGCGCAGTCTGGTAGAGAAGATGATGGTTGGACAGTCCACTGCTTACGGCAAAGCAAATGACATTTGGTCATTTTTGAGAGAGGGCAAATTTACTGTAGATCCTGCCACCAAGGCACAGGCTCAGGCAGATATTGCAGAGGACGGATATTGGGGCGTAAAGCAGACCTCTGACCGTATTGTTTCTTTTGCAACCGCATTGACCGGCGGTGATCCTGCTAAGATTGAGGAAATGCGCGCTGCTTTTGAAAAGGGCTTCAAGAAGGCAGAAAAGACATGGGGCGGCAAGCTTCCTGACATCTGCCAGCAGACCTACAAGGCTGTTTTTGAGAAGTTTGATCAGCTTGCAGCAGGTCAGACCGAGGCTTAATGCACAACAATCAAATGAAATAACAAAGCAACAGGAGCTGTCAGTTGACAGCTCCTGTTTTCTCTTCACACTACACTACCCTATCCTTTCACAATCAAAAGCTTCTGTCCCGGCTTGACTTCATTTCCTGAAAGTTCGTTGATTTCCCGCAGATTCTCCACCGGAACATAATACTTCTTGCCTATGTTCCAGAGATTATCCCCTTCTTTTACAATATAGATTACCATTCCGGGGAGACTTCCCATTTTCTCCGCATCCAATTCCGATACCGTCACCTCTCCGATTAAATCCATGGGAACATTTTGGAATACCGTTGTCATAAATGTAAGAATGGCTTTTACATCCATCTCTTCGCTATCCAGCATCGTAACCTGAAGCTGCTCTACGCAGCCCTGCACATTGCCCAAATCCTCCGGCGCAATCCCCGGCACCTCTAGTGTATATTCATAAGGAATTACAGCGCTTGCCCCTGCATAGGGAGCATCGTCATCCCCGGTGATATACATCACTTTAATTAACAGACTGCCCTGAAGATGAATGCCATTCTCCACAACTTCCTGACGGTCCATGGATACCTTTCCTTCACTGTGAAGCAGCTGCAAAATTCCTGCATTTTTGTTTTCAACGCGGATGCGGTCCGTAATCTTGGTCTTTCCCGTCACCTTGGAAAGCAGTCTGCGCAGATTCGTCCTGTGGTTTATGGTGCCCACTTCCTTTGTAACTCCATAAATGTCAGACAAAATCTCCAATTCCTCTTCCTCATAAATGCGGATGGCAATATCAAGGGTAAGCTCCATACCAATGGTTCGTTCTTCCCCATCAAAATCCGGACGCATAGTCAGCTCCTGCTGCCCCAGCTTATATCGGATATCAGGCACCATGCCTTCTCTGCATCCATGGCACTCTAAAACGCCGCTGAAAGGAATCGTGGTTTCAAAGGAGCGCACGGGATGATCCTCCCCCTCTCCTTCATACAGGAGAAACAGATGCACATCCCCCTGCACCGTCAGCTTTTCTTCCATTACCTTGAATTCCACATCCCCCAGGGAAACGGTATGCCACAAAATCTGAAAAATATTGGGATAATTGGCCGGAAGGGTCACTTCATCCTTAATGCGGAAAATATCATTTTTGCTGATAGCTATCTGCGCCAGATTCAAAGGCAGTTTTCTATATTCCACCACCTCATCCCCGTGAATGCCAACAGGAGCTTCCTCATCATATAACTCCTCCACTCTGGCCTGCAAAGTTACTAACGCCTGAATGCTCAGCTTTCTGGAATTGATGATGCCCACTGTCAAATCCTCTGCCTCGCCGCACACTTCCACAATATCGGAGGGAGTCACTCCAGTCATATTGATTTTTTCATCAAAAAAGATTCGCCCCTCCAATGCCACAAGGCTGCTGCCCTCTTCCATGGTATGATACAAAATACAAAATGCCAACGTTCCCTTCACCATCACCATGTCGTTTCCGGGGCGTACTTCCTCAATGACAATTTCTCCTTTTTCCAGATTGACGGAGCTTACATCCGGCTTGTTCTCCGGAATATTCATATCGTCCTCTAAGGTTATCTGGCTGACTGCATCCGTCCTGATACGGTCCATATGTATATTTTTCTTTATGAGTTCCACACAAAATACCTCCACATATATACTGATATAATATATATATGAAGGCATTTTCCCACATATGATTATTCTAAAAAACCTCTAATGATATTTTACCTGCCTTGATAAAGTCAAAAGCATATTGACCACAATGACAAAACCTAATCTTATTTTATCCTTCTACAGCTCCTATCAAATCCCTTACATCCTCTACACCATACTTATGCATATAGTCCTCAATGCCTTCTATCACTTCCACCGTGGCATAGGGATTCACAAAATTCATTGCGCCGATGCTCACTGCGCTGGCTCCTGCCAGCAAAAATTCAATGGCATCCTCTGCATTAGCAATCCCCCCCATACCGATAATAGGAATCTTCACCGCCTGCGCCGCCTGATAAACCATCCGCACCGCTATGGGCTTAATGGCAGGTCCGCTCATTCCTCCGGTTTTGTTAGCAAGGACAAATTTTCTCTTGTGTATATCAATTTTCATACCCGTGAGCGTGTTAATCAAGGACAGGGCATCCGCCCCTGCCGCCTCCGCCGCTTTTGCCATCTCGGCAATATCCGTCACATTGGGACTGAGCTTCATGATAATGGGCTGTCTGGCATGCTTTTTAATCTCCTTTGTGATATTTGAAAGCGCATCCGCCTTCTGCCCAAATGCAATTGCCCCCTCTTTTACATTGGGACAGGACACATTAATCTCCAGCATGGAAACCGCCGGCTCCTCCCCCAGCTTCTCCACTACCTCCACATAATCCTCCACTGTCCTGCCACAGACATTTACAATAATTTGGGTATCATATTGCTTCAAAAAAGGAATATCTCTTTGCAAAAATACATCTATTCCCGGATTCTGCAGTCCAATGGCATTAAGCATACCGCCGTAAACCTCCGCCACTCTGGGCGTAGAATTCCCCGGCCATGGCACATTTGCCACGCCTTTGGTGACAACTGCGCCAAGCTTATTTAAATCCACAAATTCCGAATATTCCATACCTGATCCAAAAGTACCGGACGCCGTCATTACTGGGTTTTTAAACGTTACTCCTGCAATGGTTGTCTGTGTATTCATTCCCTTGTTTTCCTTTCTTAGTTCCTACTTAATTTTCTTTGCTTTTTCTACCTAAATATCGGCAAACCTTTTTCTTGTAACACAGATATTCATCCCCGAAAGCTTCCGTCAAAAACGCTTCCTCAACCTTTACAATCTGTAAATGCAGTATCAGAATTGCCATGCAGGAAGCAAGGAATAGTACCCAATTAAAAAACATCATTGCTATCCCGATATATACAAAATCAAATCCCAAAAAGGCCGGATTTCGGCTAATTTGATAAATCCCCTTTGTGACAAGTTCTGTTTTATCTGTCTTGGGCACCCCTGCCCTCCAATTATCCTGCATTGTCAGCATGGAAATCAGAAACACTGCTACCCCGATACTGCCCACAAAGATACCGATAATTCTCACTGATACCATTAAAAAATGGGTATTTAAAAAAATGCTGACCACTTCAACAACAGGAACCAGATAGGTGATAACTTTCATTGACATTTCAATCCATTTGACAGATCCGACTTTTCCTTTTCCCATCTGATTCGTCTTTATGCCTTTTTGATGCTGCGTTATCATCTTGATAAAATAACATGCGTAAAAAGCTAGTATGATTATCATTCCTATCATCTGAAATCCCATGGTACTCTCCAATCTCAAATATCCAGCTCTTTTGCCTCAAAAACCGGTCCGTCCGTACAGATTCTTGCATTCTTTACATGGGAGTGATGATTGACTTCCTTGGTCTTTACCACGCATCCAAGGCAGGCTCCCACGCCGCAAGCCATGCGCTCCTCCAAAGAAAGATAGGCGTCTATGTTTTTTTCTTCCCCATATTTCTTAATTGCCCTCAGCATGGGCATGGGTCCGCATGCAAAAATCACATCCGCCTCCAGAGCGTTTTCCTTTATGGCATCCATGACTGTTCCTTTTGTTCCGGCGCTGCCGTCCTCCGTTGCCACAAAAACCCTGCCGTACTGCTCCAAATCTTCTTTCAAAAATAAGCGGGAATCCCTGTACCCTGCAATAATATTCACATCCTGCTTGTCCATGCCCTGTTCCCTAAGCGCCCTTGCAAGCTCCACAAGAGGCGGAATTCCAATGCCGCCCCCCATGAGAAACACTTTCTTTCCCACAGCCTTTTCCAGAGGATATCCATTTCCCAAAACTCCCAAAATGTCCAGCATATCCCCTGCCTGACAGGCGGAAAATTCTCCTGTTCCCTGTCCCATGACACGGTACACTACACGGAGCATCTTTTTCTCCTTATCTGCCTGACAGATACTGATAGGTCTTGGCAAAAGAGTACTTTTATTTTTTGGATAAATGCCGATAAACTGTCCCGGCTTAGCCTCAAGGCTTAAATCCGTGGCAAGCTGCATATCAAAAATCTGCGGGGCAATCTCCTTCTGGGAAATCACCCTTGCACTCTGCTTCTTTTTCATGAAAATCTCCTTTCTCTATATCACTAGTCTGCATCATCCCGATAGACCACTTTCCCATTACAAATGGTGACCTTCACTTTGCCGGTAAGCTCCCGGCCCACAAAGGGCGAATTGGATGCCTTGGAGGCAAAACTGCCCACAACCGCCTTCTCCTTGGGGTCAATCAGTACAATGTCTGCAGGACCTCCCTCCGCCAGATAACCTGCATCCAGATGATACAGAGCGGCAGGATTAGTACTCATTTTCCTAAGCAGTTCTTTTATGGTCAGATAACCGCCCTCCACCAACACGGTAATACCCAGAGAAAGCGCCGTCTCCAAGCCGATAATGCCGCTGGGAGCCTCTGTAATAGGCTTTGCCTTTTCCTCCGCTGTATGGGGCGCATGATCCGTTGCTATAATATCTATTGTGCCGTCCGCCAGCCCGGCAATAATGGCAAGCCTGTCCTCTTCCTCTCTTAAAGGAGGATTCATCTTGGCAAGCGTTCCGTATTGAATGGCTGCATCCTCCGTCAGGGTAAAGTGATGGGGCGTTGCCTCGGCATGAATATTTCTCCCCTGCATTGCGCTGTACTGCATTGCGCTGCGTACCAGCTCCACACTTTCCTTCGCACTGATATGTTGTATATTAATGTGAGCTCCTGTCTCCAAAGCCAGCTTTAAGTCCCGCTCCACCAAAGTAATTTCCGCTTCTCTGGGGGAGCCTCCTATCCCAAAGTGCGCGCTTGCTTTTCCTCTGTTGATTCCGTTATTTTCAATGAGCCCCGGATCTTCCTCGTGAAAACTGATGGGAAGATTAAGCCTTGCGGCTTCCTCCATAGCTTTCCTTACCACACTTTCCTCCATAAGAGGAACCCCATCATCCGTAAATCCCACTGCTCCAGCTTTGGCAAGAGCCTCCATATCCGTAAGCTCCTGTCCTTTCATTCCCATAGTCACATTGGCACAGGTCAGCACATGGATACCGGTCTGCCTGCCCCTCTCCAGCACAAATTTAAGCGTTTCCTCATTATCCACCACCGGCTTTGTGTTTGCCATCAGAACCACCGTGGTAAAACCGCCTTTTGCGGCTGCCGCTGCCCCAGTGGAAATATCTTCCTTATGAGTAAAGCCCGGCTCCCTGAAATGCACATGTACATCCACTAGTCCAGGCGCCGCTAAAAGCCCCTTAGCATCTATCACTTCACATTCCTGACAGGGTTTTGAGAGTCCCTCGCCAATTTGCAGGATTTTTCCTCCATCCGTCAGAATATCCAATTTTCCTTCTCTGCCTGACTTTGGGTCCACCATATATCCGTTCTGAATCAACAACATAAACCTATACCGCTCCTCCAACTTTTGCACTCTTCATCTGCTTTTTGCATTCATACATGCGGTTGTCCGCCGCTTGATACACCTTTTCTATATCCGCTTCCTCCGGGCTTCCGGAAGCATATCCCCATGCAATGGACATATTTAAATCCTGCACTTTCTGGTTTTTCTTCTGGATGTTTTCTTGAAACCGATCTATCAGCTCTGCTACTTTTTCTTCTTTTGCAGTGTTCACAATAGCCATAAATTCGTCACCGCCCATTCTGGAAACCATCCCCATCTCCTCAAAGGTTTCCCGAATCACATCTGCGGCGCTCTTAATTAAAATATCTCCCTTGGCATGTCCGTATGTATCATTCACCGTTTTCAGATTATTTAAGTCAAAACAGAAAATAGTAAAGTCAACTACCTTGTCTGCTTGAAGTTTATCTATGTACTCCATACAATAACGACGGTTGTGGAGACTAGTCAGCTCATCGGTATATGCTCTCTTTATCAGGGAATTTCTCTCTGCCTCCTGCATCATCTTCTGAGTTAGCTCAATATAAAAGGTAATAAAAAGAACGAAAATTAACACCATCACGCCAACGGACGACACACCTTTTAAGGATAAAAGAGCGCTGCTGCCATAATAAATACTGATTCTGTAACCCGCCAAATCATATACCATGCAGACACAGACAATCAATAATCCTATCAGGTACAGCCGATTGAGCAATTTGCTGCCTTTGATAGTCATCATAATCACCACACAAAAATAAATCAGACAGATAATAATGAGCGCTTGTTCATAATGCAGCGATTCCGTCAAGTGAACCTTATCCGCCCCATGCAGCCCCATGACCACCACTAATGACAATATCTGAATCGTAAAAATAACCCAATGAAGTATATGAAACAGCTTGTACTTCATATTTTTTACATCCTCATATATATAGACAAGCAAGGGCAGCGGCGCCAGATAAAGAGAAATATGCTCTAAAAGAGATATGGAATACAGGGGCATTGCAAAAATCAGCAAAACATCATAATAACACAATGTCCATAGCCCCATGCAGATGGAAAACAGGGAAATACATAGCACTCTGACATATTTGACAGAAAAAATCACTGCAATCAAGGTAATGATACTGATTACAATTCCAAATATGACCAAAAAACTGCCGATAAATGCAGGAAGCCTGTTTTCTGTCATAAGCACCTTGTAAGCATTCTCCCATGGATATATCCAAACAGAACTGATATTTTTGAAAGTTCTATTTTCTCCAAGACAGTACCTGATTGTCAGAGTCCTGCCCGCATACTCCCCCGGACAGTTTACAAACAAAAGTCCGTTGCCCACAGACTTGTTCTGCGCCATTCTGTCATATCCATATTCATATACTTGAACATCATCAACATACATCCTCACGGCACAATGTCTGGTGGAAAAGCGCAACATCCCTTCTTCAACACCTAAATCCTTTGGAAGAATCCGTGTTATAACAATTTCTTCACCCTTTTTGATAGAATCAAACCGAAATTCTCCTAACGAAACATCGTGATAAACTTCTCCCCCCACATTTATGTCCCAATGGTCATCCAAGGATACATACTCCGAAATCTGCTGATAATCCTCTGAAAACATCCCGTCCACTTTGGGCAGCCAGATTATCATACTGCTGAGCACAAAGAGAATCCACAATATCCTCAAAGTGTTTTTTACCGTAATTTTATCCTTCATCACAGTCCTTCTTTCCCTTCTAAGCTTCAGACATACAATTATGTACATTATAACACAATTTTATTGCTTTTCCAAGTGCTTCTGGCGCTTTTGCTTTTCGGGAAGTCACTCTTTATCGCGCTCTTTTCGTTGCTGCTAAACTGAAAAAACGGGGATCATAGTAGAAAAATACCACACTGTTTTCTGTAATATAATAATCCCACTCTTTAGACGTATATGCATCTATATCAAGCACGCGCTTTAACTGTTCTCCGATTTCTTCTTCCGAATCATCAATGAAACGATTCACGGAAACCATCTCTCCTGTACGGCAGTCAATGGTAATGCCATCTAGTGCAGAGTACGGATGTGCTCCGCCCATGTAAATCACATCATTATACACTAAACTGATATAATCCTCCCCGACATAGGTAAAATACTGAAATATCAAACTATTATATGGTGTTGGTGTTGACGGTTCCTCCTCCATCTGACCACCGCTATAAGTCTCCCCATCATGATAATAAGACTCCCTGACGGAATCATAATAGGTCTGAAGTGTTTCATTTAATATGCCGGGATAGCTGTCATCAAAATAAAAACATTCCATATCATAGTAAAAATAAACGCCGCCATTCTGACTCTGAAACTCTTTATGTTCCTGCTTTACACTTCCGTATTTTGCAGGATCAGATTCTACGCTTCTTGCGCTTAAAACATGATATTTGGTCTCTGTCCCTGACAACAAAGGGGCTGCTCCATAAACAGTGAGCACTCCATAATACTTTGATACTACGCTGGCATCACGAGTATACTTTCCAACATCCTCAATTCCATACCTTAAAAGAAAATAATCTAAATCATGGAGGATTTTATAAATATCATTTGCATACTCCATTTCATGGGTTTCTGATGCTATAAGTGTCAAATCAATCAACTGCTGAAGGTCTGCAATCAGCAGTTCGTTATGGACTGAACTCTGCATATCCTGAATCAGATTTATGAAATTATTTGCATCAAATCTGTTATATGTTATTACCGGCTCACCATGAGACCAGCCTGTTTGTATGTCACCTTTTTGATCAAAATAATTCCAATACAGGCTGTCTTTATCTGACAGTTCGCCAAAAATGTTGTCATTCAAATAAGCAGACTCCAACCGGTGGTTTGCCACTTTAATATTTTCAGTCAGCCTTTTTATCTCCTCATCTGACATTCCTTCTAACGCAGTCTCCCGCATCGCTAAAATTTCCTCTTTGGAAGGAGTCTGAATTTCTGCGGTGTCATCTGTTTCGCTATTATCTTTTGTCCCATTCTCTGATACACTCTCTTGAATAGTAATTTGTTGCTGAGTTTCTACAGGCTGCTCTTTCGTACCGCAGGCAGAAAGAGTCAGACATGCACCTAAAGCAAAAAAACAAGTCATTATGCTTATCTTCTTCATTTTATTGCTCCTTCTATAATCACCTTTTACCTTCCGGGCAAGCACAATTTTTAACATTATACAATAGTCTTTTTATTTATACAAGTAACAGCAATCTCCTTTTCGTCATAGTTTAGGTTATATAGGGAATGGGGAGTTCATTAAATGATTTGAAGGAGGAATTTATAATTTATGGCTATCGGTTATTTGATTATACAGGCACGAACGGCGCAGGATGCACTTCCGCTCAGCGGAGTACAAATCTGGATTATGGATAGTCAGGAAAAGAATGTTCATTATCTGACAACGGATGAAAGCGGGGAAACAGAGACGATTGCTTTAGAAACTCTGGACCGCTCCCTGTCTCTGGATCCTGATTTTTCCGGAACGCCTTACAGCAGTTACGACGTGCTTGCCCTTGCGGCTGGTTTTAATTCGGTTCACATTGTGGGCATTCCTATTCTGGATGGAGAGACAGCCATCCAGCCCATTGAATTTGTTCCCCTGCAAGAGAGACAGCGCACTCCCACCACAACGGAGATTCAAATTGACCCGCCTGCCGTCTCCATGACAGGCAGCCGTAATCAGGAGGGACCTTCTACCGAACCTCGGGTGCTCCGCCAAGTGGCCATTCCCAATCCGATTACGGTACACTTGGGCAGTCCCGGCGCAGCCGCGTCCAATGTTCGGGTGTCTTTTCCCGATTATGTAAAAAATGTAGCCAGCAGTGAAATTTATCCCACATGGCCGGATGCGTCCATGAGAGCAAATATTTATGCAATTATCACTTTTGCACTGAACCGGATTTATACTGAGTGGTATAGGAGCCGCGGCTACAATTTTGACATAACCAATAGTACTGCCTATGACCAAAAATTTATAAATGGGCGGAATATCTATGAATCCATCAGTCGGATTGTAGACGAAATTTTTAATGAATTTGTCCGGAGAGAGGGACAGACTGCGCCTTATTTTACATCCTTCTGCAACGGAACCACTGCAACCTGCGCAGGTTTATCCCAATGGGGGACGGTTACGCTGGCAAATCAGGGACTTAGTCCCCTGCAGATACTGCGTTCCTACTACCCAAAAGATGTGGAGATTGCAGAGACCAATATTATTACCGGAATTCTGTCCTCCTATCCCGGTACCGCCCTTAGGACGGGTAGCACGGGGCTTGATGTACAGACCATTCAAACTTATTTGGAAAGGATTCGGCGCAATTACCCTGCAATTCCCAAGATTACGGATGAAGCGGGAGTGTTTGGAGACAGCACAAGAGCGGCGGTTGCCAAGTTTCAGAGTATCTTTAGCCTGACACCTGATGGTGTGGTGGGAAAGTCCACCTGGAATAAACTTTCCTACCTGTATACCTCCGTGACCAGACTTGCCGAGCTGGACAGCGAGGGCACTTCCCTCGGAATCGGCACGGTTCCGCCGTCTTCGGTTCTGCGCCTTGGTTCCTCAGGGCAGGACATCATTACCCTGCAGTATCTTTTGAATGTGGCAGCCGAATTTAATTCTGCAATTCCGGCTCCGGCACAGGACGGAAATTTTGGAATAGACACACAGCAGTCAGTTGCGGCATTTCAAAGCGCAGCGGGGCTGAATCCCGACGGCGTGGTGGGACCGCTCACATGGCAGGCGCTGTATCGCACTTATCTGGGTGCGGATCAGGTGATTCCGCCTAGTGTGGATACAGGAGTTACGGAATATGTAGTCCGCTCCGGAGATTCTCTTTGGCTGATCGCACGCAAGTTTAACACGACGGTTGCTGCGATTAAGAGCCTGAACGGACTGACCAGCGATAGTTTGAGTATCGGGCAGGTACTGAGGATTCCCACAACCCAAACTCCAAACGAATCCTACTTTGAATATGTGGTCCGCTCTGGCGATAGCCTTTGGCTGCTGGCACAGCGCTATAATACCACGGTTGACGCAATCAGAAATTTAAATGGTCTGTCCAGCAGCGCCCTGCGTATTGGGCAGATACTCAAAATTCCTTCTGCTGGCGGGACATCTGCCCCGTATTTTGAATATACCGTCCGCTCCGGAGATACCATTTGGCAGTTAGCCCAGAGATATGGCACAACAGTCAGCGCAATCAAAAGCTTAAACGGATTGAGCAGTGATATTCTGAGGATTGGTCAGGTGCTGAGGATTCCTGTGACTTGAGCATAAGCTTAAAAGCAGGCTTTTAAACTACTGAAAAAACTCGAACCTCCGATAATTGCACCTTGGTTGCGGGCATTCGCCAAATATCCGTAACCAAGGTGTGATTGTAGTAATTGTACTGCGGCAAGTCTTATTGACTAATAACTCAAGGTTCTCTCGTACTTCGTTGAACAGCTTTATGTTCTGCGGAGCACATGTAGCATCCAGAATAAGCATTACACTATCACTCTATTGGGAATCGTTTTCTTCTGAATCAAAACCGCTGCCAGAAGGCAAATCATCATCTAGAGCGTTGTACTTAGTGATTATCTCATTGACCTCTAATAAAATATCATCCGTGAGCCTCTTTCA
>VIDL01159200.1_pt1 | contig 14097 bp, 15 predicted proteins | sample 5025111 | NCBI WGS metagenome assembly VIDL01 (sample SAMN11851957, study PRJNA449069) | gut metagenome | isolation source: stool from female vole | host: Microtus ochrogaster | place: USA:Florida | collected 2017
AAGGCTGTAGAGACTCCTTATTCTGTGAATATTCCGATGCTGTTCTACTGGAAACGGCGTCTTAATCACGGGGTTATAAATATTTGCAACCCGTTCCGAGGAACGATCGTGCTTGGTACTCCCGGTTCAGGTAAGTCATTCGGTATCATCGATCCATTCATACGCCAGCACTCTGCAAAGGGATTTGCGATGATGGTTTATGACTATAAGTTCCCGACACTTGCCAAGACGCTTTTTTATCAGTTCTGCAAGAACAGGAAGAATGGCAAGTTGCCGGAGAACTGCGGTTTCCGAATCGTCAACTTTACAGATGTTGAGTATTCCAACCGCATAAATCCTATTCAGAGAAAGTATATTCCTGACTTGGCTGCGGCTTCAGAAACCGCAGCTACTCTTCTCGCCTCTCTCAATAAGGGAGGCGGGGAGAAAAAAGGAGGATCTGAGGCTTTCTTTATAAATTCGGCTGAGAATTTTCTGGCGGCGATTATCTACTTTTTCGTAAACTTTCACCCTATCGGCTATAAGGATGGAAAGAAACTGAGGCGTTTCATTCAACATGAGGGTAGAAAATTGGAGTTGGTAATTCGTAATTGGGACGATTTCAACGCTATAGATGAGAATGGTGAGGTCGTGCTTGATTTCGTTGATGAGAACGAACGCTGCGTCTCCACCGATGAAGACCATATGTTTGTAGACCTTAACGGTTTCAGATATGTAGACTATCACGGCAAGGAAATTCTCATTGACCGCTGCTGGTATGAGGACGAGAAGGGTAATGAAGTCGAACCTGACACCATAACCGGTGAGTATTCGGATATGCCTCACGTGCTTGCTTTCCTCGGAAGACCTTATGATGAGGTATTCAAGATTCTTATGGAGGACGATAAGATAGCTTCGCTGATGGCTCCCTTCAAATCCGCTTATGATAATAAGGCTAACGACCAGTTGGAAGGTATGGTAGGCACTCTCCGTGTCAATGCCGCACGTCTGGTTTCTCCCGAAGCATATTGGGTGTTTTCGGGAGATGACTTTGATCTGAAAATATCTGACCCGCAAAACCCGAGTTATCTCGTGATTGCCAACGACCCTGAGAAAGAACAGGTTATTGGCTCCCTGAATGCCCTCGTCCTTAACAGGCTCGTTACCCGAGTGAACTCTAAGGGGAATATTCCGGTGAGTATCATTGTCGATGAGTTGCCTACATTGTATTTCCATAAGATTGACAGACTTATAGGAACCGCCCGTTCCAATAAGGTGGCTGTTACTCTTGGATTTCAAGAGCTTCCACAGCTTGAAGCGGATTACGGTAAGATTGGAATGCAAAAAATCATCACCACTTGCGGCAATATCTTTTTGGGCTCCGCACGTAACAAGGAGACTCTGGACTGGGCGCAGAATGACGTTTTTGGGAAGGCTAAACAGACCAGCACATCTATCACTATCAATGACAGTAAGATTTCTACGTCGATCTCGGAGAAACTTGACTATCTTGTTCCGGCTTCCAAAATCGCGGATATGGCTACCGGCTGGCTTGCCGGCATGGCGGCACGTGATTTCACTGCTACTGATGAAAAGATGCTGAGTAATTTCGATATTGAAAATTCTGATGAGTTCAAAACATCCAAGTATTTCTGCAAGACTAATTTTGATATGAAGAAGATTAAGGATGAGGAAGCTCATTATGTCGAGCTACCGAAAATCTATGATTTCCGCGATGAAAGGGAAAAGGAGATTTTGCTTAACCGTAACTTCAAACGAATAAATCAGGAGGTGGATTTCATTATCAAGGAACTGATAGGATAACCTGAAGACCTGTAGTTATTATGGATAATACATTAATCTGCAAATCATTTTCAGTGCCGTTTCCGTTCCGCCTGAGCGGAAGCGCACTGAAGATAATTGCCATCGTCTCTATGGTAATCGACCATTGCGCATATTTTATTTTGGAACCGGAAACTCCTATATATGATATGATGCGATGTTTCGGAAGAGTGGCTTTCCCTGTATTCGCATACCTCATAGCAGAGGGCTTTGCCAATACTCGTAACCGTATGCGGTATTTTCTGACCTTGATGGCTTTCGCAATTGTCAGTGAATTTCCCTGGTTTCTTCTTAACGGCTATGACTTTACCCATAACGTCATTTTTACGCTTGCTATCGGCGTGGTTGCCCTGTCCGCCTGCGACCGATTGTGCGAACATGGACCACTTTGTTTTGCATCCGTCATATTATTCGCTTCTCTCGCCTGGTGCTTCGGAACAGATTATGACTGGCGCTGCGTCCTGATGATAGTAGTGTTCTATATGCTGCGTTTTCAGACTATCCGTCCTTGGATCGAAAGACACAGTTTTCATATTCATTCCCAAACTGTATTACAGATAATATTCGCTTTCCCTCTGATGTTGCATTATGGCTTAACCGGTGCTTTGCTCGCTTCTATGGTGATTTTTCTATACGATGGGACAAGAGGCTGCATTAAAGGTCCAGTTGCGAAATATAGCTTCTATACCGTCTATCCCCTGCATCTTTTGTTGATATGGTGTCTCCGATACTTATGTTTCAGTTAATTCATAGTCAAGTTCTGGAAAAATTTATTAACTTTGCAGTAAATAAAGCATTTAATACACACTGGCAATATGACTAAAGCAGATATAGCAACTGAAATAGCTAAGACTACCGGAATTGACAAGGCATCTGTCGTTACCGTGATCGAACAATTTATGACTGTGGTGAAGGATAGTCTCTCTCATGATGAAAATGTGTACCTTCGAGGGTTCGGTTCTTTCATTGTGAAGAAACGCGCCGCAAAAACAGCACGGGATATCAACAAGAATACCACTATCATTATTCCTGCTCACAATATCCCGGCTTTCAAACCGGCTAAGGTCTTCCTTGAAGAAGTCGCAAAATAATAGCGTCTGTATCGGTATCTTATAAATTATGGTGACGTTTCCACGCCACCATAGTTTTTTTCAAAGCCATGAGTAAACCATCTAATAAATATCTGACAATATTCTGGATACTGGTCTGTATCATATTCATAAGTATAAATGTTGAAGACCTGATACAGTTCCTTCTGAATCCGGCTGTATATCCGATAGGTTCTGAATGGCTTTATTGGAAATATATATCAAAAGAAGCCTACGTCGCAGAAACCATATTGATGATCATATGGTTCTCGATACCTTGTATAATATGTATCCGCACAAAGGGTCATATAAAAAGGATATGGCTTTTTCTCCACATCCTTTTGACACTTGCATATCAGTTCTATATACTGATGCAAACCTACTGTCAGTGATTTCACTTTTTTACAGTTGCTTCAAAACACGGATAACCGCACGAATATAGCCGGGATCCTCGGCATAGCCGATTTTTTTCAGCCATAACAGGTAATTGCCACCCTTATAACGATGTTGAACGAGTGTATAATAAGCTTTTACACTATAGGTCCAATGATCGAATTCATAGTATTTGCCCGTCCTGGGATTCGTTAGACCGAACAGGTTGTGTTTATTGCGGCATACCGATGACTTGAACCATCCCGTTTCAAGGATTGCCTGCGCCAATACTATCTTTGGGTACTTTATATTATTCTTCTTTATTTCGGCAAGCAGATTCGGTATTGTTAGCTCAGGCAGATTTTCTGTATTGAATTGCGGGTCTTCCGGCTTCTGCGGCATCTTATTCGATATCTCTCCGCAAACAGCTTTTTCATCAGGAAGCGAGGACTTCCAATCGTCACTTTTTCGGGCATTCAGCATATTCTCCGCCGGATTTTCCACTTTATCCCCAAGCACGCTATCAGACGAATCAGGGACTTCAATCATTAGGGTATTTCTCTTTGTTTCAGCCGCTTTTACAGGAGTGGTTTTTTTTATACCTGCGATTTCGGTATCTTTTGTAATCGTGTAGAATTGGGCTGACACCGGGAGGGCGGTCAGAAGCATAACAAATGTAAGCAGAATAGTGTTGTGCATTTCTTTTTGAGGGTTGTCGTGAAGATAATTTTGTGGCGTTCAAGCGGTACGACATCGCAAAATTAAACGACAAATTATTTTCAAATGGAATTACACAACAAAAATCATCCCGAAACTCTGCCTTATGAGAAGCTGGCTTTACTGGGTATCGACCGGGGAAAAGCTGACAAATTGCCTCTGGAGGTGAAGCAGAAGCTTGTTTCGGGAGAAGTGACACCGCTTTTACAGGTGTCGATAAATGCCAGAAACGGTGACGTGATCACGTTGCCCCTCAAACTCCAGATGATAGCTGACAAGGACGGGAATCCGGCTCTCATGGCATATCCCGTGAGACTGGAGATGGAACGCGACAATATGCTTCATCTTTCTCGCTCAGAGGTCGACAGACTTAAACGTGGCGATGTGATAAGGAAGGATATCGACATAAACGGCGAAAAATCGCCCCATTATCTCCAGCTTGATCCCGAAACGAAATCTGTTATCCATAAACGTACCTCCGAACTCCGTATAGAGGAACGGCTGAAGGATATGGAGAAGGTGAATGACATTGAGCTGGGAACACGCCAGAAACAGCAGGTGCGCGAAGGTAAGCCGGTGGAACTCAACGTCGGCGGTGAGAAAGTTTCAGTTGGCATCGACCTCAAGGAACCGCAGGGTTTCAAAATCGTCCAGGGTGACATGAAGGAATGGGAACGCCAGCAGAAACTCAAGTATGATGAGCTCCATCCGGAATATATCGGACTTGTTATGACCGACAAGAATCGATGGGAATATCAGCAGGTAGTGGATCGCAATTCAGTGGAACGTGCCATCAAGCTTTCCAAAGATAAGAAAAATGATCGCGGCTCAGGTCTGAAAATCTGAAATGGAAATGGCTGAGAAAGGACACCCGGATCTCAATGACGTGATAATGCGCCAATTCGATGAGATGAAGGCAAGACATCCCGATGCCATTCTGCTGTTCAGGAAGCCTGATTCTTATGAGACATATAAACAGGATGCAGTAAAGGCAAGTGTCGTACTCGATATTCCTTCCACTACTCAGAAAATCAAAGGGACGGAAATCAAGGTTGTCGCTTTTAAGGATGAGGCTCTTGACTATTATCTCCCTAAACTCGTTAAAGCCGGATTAAGGGTAGCAATATGCGAACAGCTAAGAGATCCTCAAAATAAGGAAATCAGTAAGTCAACTCAAGTTAGAACCGGGGTTAAATCTCCGGCATCTGCAAACAATGAACCATTAAATAATAAATCTACCATGCCTAAGAAGAAAAAAGATGAAGCTCCTGTTCAGGAGCAGCCCAAGGCTAAGACCGAAGCCAAGACCGAGATCAAGGCTGAACAAAAGACCGAGGTCAAGGCTGAACAAAAGACCGAGGCGCAGCAGGAACGAAAGCCCCGTGCCCCTCAGATGATTACGGTGAACGGTGATAAGGTTACTCACGGACACACTTTCCCCGGAAAGGATAATCCCGAAGACACTTATTTCGTCGCCAAAATCAATGGCAAGGACCTCAAACCACAGAAAATGGATCCCGCCGACGCAGCAGCCTATAATAATAAGGAGATGACGGTGCCCCAGCTTATGGAACGCTACTATCCTACCAAACTGATGGAACGCGTGCCGGAAGTGGCTTTTACAACTCCAAACGTCCTGACAGGTCCCAACGGAAATCTGACAATCGACAAGTTTAATGTTTATAAAGAAAAGGACCAGACACGCGAGGATCACGGACGTTACAAGTTCTATGCTCAGGTCGGCGACCAGAAAATGTCTGTCGTTCCTTCCCGTCAGGATCTTAACGCCTATTTCGACCGTGTAATGACTCCGGCACAGCTCGTGGAAAAGAATTTCGGTGAGCGTCTGCATCTTCCATCACATTACCAGCAGTTCCGCCTTCCCGAAGGGGTGGATGCCAAAGGGGTTCATGTCGCTAAAGACCGACAGGACGGCAAATGGAAAGTGTCGGTCGACCTCGGGGAACGCGGCTCCACTGAGAAAAAGCCTATCTCCTTCGACGACGGATATGCCCTTTACAAAGCTAAATCCGCTACCCGTGAACAGATTGCCGCTAAATATCTCGGCAATGAGCTGAATACATTGCTCAGCGCCCCGGCTCCGAAAATGGAGAAGTCAGCATCAATGAAAATGTAAAATCTTCAAACCTTACAATTTATGTCAGCAATGAAACATGAGGAGCTTGTAGAGCTTCTTCAGGAGGGACGTATCGGACACCTCCAGTTTGTTATGGACGGCGAAAACGCCGCTGATTACCTCGAATGGTGCAGGTCTCACGGTGTCGACCCCTCCGAAGATTCAGCAGAGTTCTATATCGAGCAGACTGAGGTGTCTGCTATGGAAGCGCAGTTGATCAACGACGAGAATTATGGCATCTGGCTTTAATTTCCCTTCCTCTTCCAATGGGACGGCGGGCGCGGGACAAGTCGCGCTCGACCGTTTCGCTGAAATGATGATCGAAAGGATGGAAGCCATGAAGGATGTCGACTGGAAAAAGGGCTGGATCGGAGGTGCCTCCGGTTATGCCGGCTTGCCCCAGAATGTGGGAGGTAGAAACTACTCCGGTTCAAATTCCTTCTTCCTTCAGCTCCACACAGCTACCAAAGGCTATCAGCTTCCCGTTTATCTCACTTTCAAACAGGCTCATAATCTTAAGGCACATGTCCTTAAAGGTGAAAAGGCGTTTCCGGTTGTCTACTGGGATATGATGGTGAAAGACAAGGACGGCAAGAAGATAAGTTCTGATGAATACAGGGCGATGAGTAAAGAGGATCGCAAGAACCTCGATGTCATACCTTTTATCAAGGCTTTCCCTGTATATAACATCGACCAGACGAATCTGCGTGAGGTGCAGCCTGAACGGGTGCAGAAACTTATTGACAAATTCAAGTTGCCTGAAATGCGCGACACACAGGGTATGTATGCTCATGCCGCCCTCGACCGCCTGATACAGACACAATCGTGGGTTTGCCCCATTCAGGCTGACAAGCGTGAGAACGGTGCTTATTATTCCCCTGCCCGGGATATTGTCGTAATGCCGATGAAGGCTCAGTTCAACACCGGCAGTTCCCCAGATGAAATCTACCGCGACGGTATGGAGTTCTATTCTACGTTACTCCACGAAATGACCCATTCCACAATGACACCTGAGCGTCTGAACCGTGAGATGGGCGGCAAGTTCGGTGATGCAAAATACGCTAAGGAGGAACTGGTGGCAGAACTTACAGCGGCAATGATAAGCTACTCTATGGGGTTTGATTCTAAGATTACCGACAATTCGGCGGCATACCTTGATTCGTGGATAGGCAGTCTGAAAAAGGAACCGAAATTCATTATTTCCGTCATGGCGGATGTCAACAAGGCTTCTGACCTTATCCTCGATCATGTAGATACCCAGCGTCTCGCTCTCGGCGAGACTCCATACCTCGCAAAAAATGATCCCTGGTTGCCACCGGATCCTAACGAGGAAATCCCCTTCAAAAACGCTGCGATTTTCAAAACTCGTTCAGGCAACTATGCCATAAGAGCATTCTATGATGGTGTCGATCTGGGTGTAAAACCTGTGGAGAAGGCTACCGCCAAAACCTATTTCCAGCTTACGGACATGAAAGACAAACAGTCTTTCCTTAATCTAACAGCACGTAAATCATACGAAGCTGAGATTGCCGACATAGGAAAGTCTGTGGGTAAAACAAAGTCTTTGAGCATCTAAATGTTACCTTATGGCTGATTATCAGGTAAATTTCAAGGAACTGAAATCCCGCGTCGGCATTGATGATATCGCCTACGCTCTCGGTTACCGCCTCGACCGTAAGGCTGGAGTGGGAAAATATATCGAGCTTGTTCTGGGCGATGGTCCGAACAGACGCGACACTATCATCGTGAGCAATCCGCGAAACAAGGCTTTGCAGACTTTTTTCCGGCGCGATGGAAGCAAGGGGGATGTGGTGACGCTTATACGCGAAAACCTTAATTCCTTTTTCGTCTCGGGAAAAGATGACTGGCAGAAAATTGCTAAAGTGATGGCGCGTTTCGCCAATATGCCTGAGCCTGAATTTCGTGAGGACAGGGAATATGTCAAGTCTGCAAATGTCAGCCATATTTTCGATCCTTCGAGATATGAGGTGAAATCTCTCGACCTGCGGCATCTGCCAAGACTTTTCTCGCAGCGCGGAATTTCGGAAGACACAGTGCGTGTGTTCGCCCCATTCATATCTCTTGTTAAGGACACCCGAAATGAGAATTTCGACGGTTTCAATGTCGGATTCCCATATACCGGACCGGAAGGACAATCGGTAGAGGGCTACGAAATCAGGGGTATGGGAGGATATAAGTCGAAGGCAGCGGGCACCAATTCTTCATCTGCCGCATGGGTCGCAGACCTTTCGGGAGGAGAAAACAATGCTGTCAGATCGGTGTATTTCTGTGAGTCGGCTTTTGACGCTATCGCCTTTTTTCAAATGAACCGGGCGCAACTTGACCGAAATATCGCCTTGGTCTCACTCGGCGGAACTTTCTCCGACAAACAGATTACCGGAGTTATGGAGCGCTTTCCTGAAGCAAGGGCTTTTGACTGTTTTGACAATGACGTGGCAGGACGAATCTATGGGTTGCGTATGCTGGCGCTTGTCGAGAAGTTTCCCATAAAGATCACCAAGACTGACAACGGACTTATGGTGGAGGCTAAGGGCAAGAGTTTTCATGTTGACCCGGAGCAACCGGTAGCGGCTCAGGTAAGTTCCAAAATTTCTATCCGATATCGCATGGGACAGTGGACGCCTCCGAAAGCTTATAAGGATTGGAACGATTGCCTGCTCAACAAACCGATGGAAACAGCTCTTTCTCCTAACAAGAACGACCGCGATACCAACCTTTCGCAACAACGTAAATCATCATTAAAGCTTTAATAAAGTCAATTAACCACAAAAATGATATGTCATATTATGAAAAAAGGTGTTGCCGTCCTCGCCATATCTCTGAGCTTATTGACGAATGGCTTGCCCTCTATCGCCCAGCAGACAGACCCGACACTGACTGCCACTGTCATTCTCCAGACCGAGGAGCTGAAATCAATCCACAAGAAACGGAAAAACACACAGGAGAAGATAATTGCGGCTGAAACTGCTGTTACCGTTGCCCTTGACCGGGTTCATGCCGTAGAGAATAAGATGCTTGAGTATCTTTCAAACGCTCAGGGCGCGATGAAGAATCTTTACCAGATTAAACGTGCCGCCGAACTTGTCACTACCGAGATACCAAGAAACACAGCCCTCCTGAAAAACTCTGTCAAGGGAAACCTGAAGGGGACGGCTATAGCGGCTCTGGTTTCTGATGAAATCACTGACGCGGCAACCCAGATGGCGGCTCTATACCCGTTCATGCAGAAGCTTGTCACTTCCGGCAGCTATGATGTCACTAATGCTGAGGGCAAGACGGAAAAACACAAGGTAAATCTTCTTAGTTCCGCCGAACGGTATTATATCGCTAATGAGGTTGTCACTCGGCTGGAGAGAATAAACACTGACCTTTTCATTCTCGCATGGCAGGTAAGGACGCTCTCGTGGAACGACCTGTGGTTCAAACTCGATCCCGAAGGCTGGGCGAGCGTAATGTCGGGTAAAAATATCATCAACGGTATAGTTTCCGACTGGAATAATATAAAGTATTACTGAATACAAACTTACAAATATAATCAATTATGGAAAACGAAAAGAAAATCATTGGCACCTGCCCCTTCTGCGGTGGCAATGTGGTTAAGACCTGCAAGGGCTACCGATGTGAGCACAATATCGGCGACAATCCTTCATGCTGTCTGAATATCAACGGCATTCTCGGCAACCGCAAGATGTCTGACGCCGAAATCTCTGAACTACTGGCTTCCCGTCGCCTTATGGTGGATGGATTTGCCACAAAGGAGGGCAAGACTTTCCCGACGGTTCTGGAGCTTGCCGACAACGGTAGCGTGAATATGCAGTCGGTCATAGCGAAATGTCCCCATTGCGGGGGGGATATCCGCGTCGGCACCCGGGCTTTCAACTGTTCCAATTTCAGCAATCAGGCTGCCCCTTGCAGTTTCTCGATATGGCGAAATATCGGCGGACACCAGCTCACGCTCTCTGAGGCACGCGAGATCTGCGAAAAGGGCATCACCTCCGGCGAACTGGAGATGTACCGCGATGACGGTTCCATATATCGCAAGCGTCTCGGTCTGTCACCTGATAAACTCCAGATTGTTAAGATATGAGACCGGGAACTAAACTCGCTATCCTGCTGATAAGCGGGGTGCTGATGTGGGGCGGTATCTTTTTCTTCGCTTGTAGCTCCAACAATCCGAAGGAACGTGCCCGGCTTGTGGCTGAGAAATCACTTCTGTCCTGTGTTGACTGTCCTGAAACAGTGGAAATCAAGGTGGTAAGTTCCGCAGATTCGGTGTTCGGTCGTGAATACATCACTATGGACGAGCGTGTGGCTATAGCTGCTGCTATGATCAAGATTAATGAAAAGGTCATGGCGGAGACTGACAATATGGAGAATCTTGACTTCGAGGATAGGGAACTTGCCTCGCTTATGGAACGCCAGATGTCGGCTATGGCTGCTCTCCGAAGCCTCGCAGGGGTCGAGCCTTATTCATCATCAGGCAGCAAAGCTTTCTCCGGATGGAAAGTAAAAGTCGAATATGAAGCTAAATCTGTCGACGGCAAGCCTTACAGGTCGGAATACTGGTTCATTCTCGATAAGGAGGCACAATGTGTCGTGAAATCCTTTGAGATACCTCTGCTTTAATCTATCACTTACTTACAATCTTAACAATCACTTTAATATGAAAGAACTGTTAGAAGAAATCTTCGCACTGACTGAATCGTTCCGTGTGGACGCTAAGGCTCAACTGGAGAAAGGCAATAAGACAGCCGGGGTACGCGCCCGCCGCGCATCGCTCAAACTGGCGAGCCAGCTTAAACATTTCCGTAAGTTGTCGCTTGATGCCACCAACCGCAAGGTCTGATAATCCGGCTGTCCCGGTCGTCTATCGGTCGGGACAGCTTAAAAAAATCCGCTATGAAACCTAAGACACCTTATCAAAAGAAAATAGTTAAGCTCAATGAGGATATTCCGTCCATACCGGAAGTTATCGTTGCGTGGGCGAAGGAAAATGCACTCAATCATCCTGCGGTAAGACGCCGAAGTAACATTACAACCTGTTCAATGTGCGGCAATACAATGGTATATGCCGGAGAAAACCGTAATGTGGTCTGCCTCGAATGTGGCAGGAAGCTTCAGGTTGTGGAGTCTGAGACATGGAAATCCATTCGCGGACTGATAAAAGGTTGGTTCTCAATCCTAACGGTAGTGGATGGCATTCAGCTCCAGCGCACTTTTGAAATCCGTTGCCGTTATTTTCTTGACAAACGTCCTCACTCTTATTTTATTCGTGAACTGTCGCGCCATTGGCTTTCACCTCAGGGCGATTTGGCTATTACTGCTTTACCCCGGATGATGGGTCAGTTCCTCGACTGTTTCCCTCTTGTCGGCAGAATAGAGCTTCGTGGCTCCTCCCAAATGGTATATGACTATATCGCCGATAATGCCACCCTATATCCTGACATCTCCCTTATCCCGTCTCTTGACTCTATTATCGATACCGATCTTCTTCTCTCCAAAGGAACACAGACAGCCTTACGTCAGGCATTGTCCGACAAACGCTGACTTATCATATTTTTTTATTGGTATATTTTGGTTATTGGAGTTTTTGTCGACACGTCCTGACTCGTGAGAGCCGGGGCGTTTTTTTGCTTATATGGATTTATCCTACCACAAAGGCGCCAAGCTGAGTTGAGTAGTCGGGTGATTTCATCGCCCTGCGGATGGCATTGACAAACTTTATGCTCTTCCCGTCGTCTCCCTTATCCCGGTATTGCTGTGCGCCAAGAACCACCGTGTCGGCACCCATCTTACCGTTTATCCTGTCAAGAGCTGTAGACAGGTCTTTATATTTCTTACTTCGTTCCGGATTATATTCAAACAGATCCGGTTGGACCGAATCAGCTGAAGAAATGCCCGAAACCATTATGCCGGCTCTTTTGTAGTAGATGCCTTTCCTGAAGATTGCCTCCAGAATGCTCGTAGCCATTCCAACTATCTCGCTCGTGGTGTTAGTAGGGGTAAGGAATGAATGTGAAGCGCTGTTGTCATATTGCATCAGATCCTCTCTGAAGTGATTTGACTGGATAAATGCCGTTACAAGTGAGCATACGGAGTTCTGGCGTCTGAGCTTTACGGCGCATCGTGCGGCATAGTTGGCTATATGGCTCCTTAAATCTGAAAGGTCTCTTATCATCTCAGGGAAACTTCGGCTCGTTACAATGGTTTTCTTTGTCACTCCGTCAAGCCCGTCGATTGCTATGCAGGGCTCACCATTAAGTTCCTTCCACGTGCGTTCCCCGGTTACGTGGTACTTCCTCCTTACATATTCTCTCGATAACGCTGCAAAATCAAAAGCTGTATTCACTCCTATGTACTCCAGATTTCTACTGATACGCCTGCCGATTCCCCACACATCACCTACCGGGAAAAGCCTCAGTGCCTTTTCGCGTTGTTCCTCCGTTCCTATCACACAACATTTATTGTAAGCCGGATATTTCTTTGCATACTTGCTTGCCATCTTTGCCAATGTGTTGGTCGGGGCAATGCCGAGGCTTACGGGCATACCGGTACATTTCAGAATCTTTTTACATAAGTGTTCCCCCCAGCTATGCAAATCAAGATGATCCATTCCTGTCAAGTCAAGGAAAGCCTCGTCAATGGAATACTGTATTACATCCGACACCTCTTCCCTAAGTATTGACACTATACGCGAGGACAGATCGCCATATAAAGCGTAATTGGAAGAAAAAGCAACTATTCCGGAGTTCGGGTATTGCTCTTTTAGCTGGTAATACGGCATACCTTCGGGAATACCCATAGCCTTCACCTCCTTTGATCTTGCCACAACACACCCGTCGTTGTTGCTCAATACAACGAGCGGCGTTCTTGCGAGATCCGGTCGGAATACCCTTTCGCAACTGCAAAAGAAATTGTCGCAATCTATCAAGCCTACCATCGCTCTGTTCCGGAACGTCTGCGCCTGTTGGCTTTTATAGTATATATCACTACTCCCCAAACCATAAAGTCATCATCGCGTGTAACCTCGATCGGTCTGAACTTGCGGTTGGAGGGCATCAGATAAATCTTATCGCCACGGTTCAGGCACAGCCGTTTCAGCGTAAATTCGCCATTGATGCAGCACACGGCAAGATCTCCGTGTTCAGCCTCTACAGAGCGGTCTACGATAAGAATATCTCCCTCGGTGATACCTTCTTCACACATTGAATCTCCCGATACTTTTGCATAGAACGTAGATGCAGGATGCTTTATCAATGTCCTGTTAAGGTCTATCGACTCGGTGATATAGTCCTGTGCCGGACTGGGGAAGCCTGCTCTTATCCCATCGTCTGCGTATTGCAATGGGAGTATCGTGGAAGTATTGGCTCTAAATAGCTGAAACACTGTCATAGGAGGGTGAATAGTGGATTTTGAAGGTATTTTTGGATGCAAAAATAAACGGTACTGGTGCAGAAACATTGCACCGCACTGTTAATAATCCCTAATAAATACTTTATTTTGACTTTTGATTTAATCTGTCAGCTACCCGCGACCGTGATTTTTCGCTACAAAGTTACGGAGGGAAGGCGCCGAAGTCAAGCGATAGCCTTGGGCTTGGCTGCATGAAAAAATCCGGCAGCCTTCCACAATTTTATAATAAAATGGGGTATTCCGTATTTTTTCACTTGCCACGCTTGCCTTGTGCCACCTTTGCCCTCCGTCTTGTAAGTACCGAAAAAAATATCCCGGACGCGAGAAGCATTTGGCTTCAAACAAAAGGGAAAATAAACGAGTGAGTGAGCGCAATGAGAGGCTTGCTTATCTATGCCGAGTGTGAGTGAATTGCACAAAGCAAAATAATTAGAACTTAATATTTCAGGAACTATGCACAGCACTATCTATCAAATCAGCCGAGAGCCGATTGCAGAACACGACTTTCTGCGCATCGACAACATTGTA
>VIDL01380256.1_pt1 | contig 13471 bp, 13 predicted proteins | sample 5025111 | NCBI WGS metagenome assembly VIDL01 (sample SAMN11851957, study PRJNA449069) | gut metagenome | isolation source: stool from female vole | host: Microtus ochrogaster | place: USA:Florida | collected 2017
TACACAAGCAACAATATCTCACCAACATATAGGCTGTTTAGCCATTTATACCGCGGAAATAACTGTCTAACCGCTCTATCTCCCTATCATCAAAAGAAACAATGTCTAACTCATCATCAATTTTCAGATTCAGCATACGTATTTTAGTATCTTTATTTACGCATAATTTGTTGTAGGAATCTACATCAATATAATTTCTGGAATATGACTGTCCGAATATCAGATAGAACATTTTCAAAAAGGATTCTGTATAGGAATAGGCTCTATTGTCTGTATAATACAATTCTTCCAGATAGTCTTGAATCTCCGCTACTGTAATTTCATCTATGTATCTTTTTCCGAACCGCTCTTTAAGATGATTATTCCATAAAGAATCCTGTTTCTTGATAGTTGCATAGGCTTTTCCGCTCCTGCCCTTTTCACAGTATTCTTGATATACTTCTGCTACTGTCTGCCTTGTAATCTTCTTTTGTGGCGGCAACTGTATTTTAGCTTGCTCTTGCGCTAATGCTATGCTTCTTGCTTTTGCCGCCTGTTTTTGCGTCTTGTAGGGATTGCCTAATTCGTCTTTTACCCTCTTTTGTGCTTTCTTCTTTCCATTTACTGTAAGTACAAACCGATACCCCCAATACCCATTCTCTAACTGATATACTCCTGCTGCCTGTTGTTCTGCCATGATAAAACCTCCTTAGAAATTGTCCTTTTGTTGTCCGAACTTCTAAAGAGGTTATTTATAGTTGTTGTTAGTTGTGTCCTAAATGTTGTCCTTTGCTCTTGACTTGAAGCCCAGTAAATGCTATATTTATGGCAAGTCTATTAGCGCAAATCCCTATGCCCTGTTCATGAGATGGCTCGTGACGAGGCAAGACATGGCAAAGCATTTGAGGGTCTGTTAAAGAGGTACTTTAGTTAAATAAAATATCATAAATTCAATTTTTTAGGGGTATGTCAGAGCAATCTGACATACCTTTATTTTTGTATAATTGGCTGTGTCTGTAGACTAGAAATCAAAGTGTGTTTCATTTGACAAGCCCCCCCAAATATGCTACATTTGTGGATAGAATGATACATTCTAATTTTCCATATTAAGGAGGGATTTTTATGGGTTTTCTGTCAGGAAAGACAGCAATTATTACAGGTGCAGGACGTGCGGTTTTAAGTGATGGGCGCTGCGGCTCCATCGGCTACGGTATCGCAACCGCTTATGCAAAAGAAGGAGCTAATATCGTAATTACTGGACGAAATGTTAAGAAGTTGGAAGATGCAAAAGAAGAATTAGAGCGTTTATACAATATTCAGGTACTTCCCGTAGCGGCTGATGTGAATGCGGGCGCAGACAATCAGGCTGTGGTGCAGGATGTAATCCGCCAGACCATGGATAAATTCGGAAGAATTGATGTGCTGATTAACAATGCACAGGCATCCGCTTCCGGCGTAACTCTTTGCGACCATACCACGGAGCAGTTCGACTTGGCTATATATTCCGGACTTTATGCAACCTTTTATTACATGCAGGCTTGCTATCCCCATCTGGTAGAGACCAAGGGTACCGTTATCAACTTTGCTTCCGGTGCCGGACTGTTCGGCAACTTCGGACAGTGCGCTTATGCTGCTGCCAAAGAAGGTATCCGCGGATTGACCCGTGTGGCTGCCACCGAATGGGCAAAGGACGGCGTAAATGTCAATATCATCTGCCCTCTGGCATGGACGGCACAGCTTGAAAACTTCTCCACTCAATATCCAGATGCTTTCAAGGCAAATGTAAAGATGCCCCCTGCCGGACATTATGGCGATGTGGAATTGGAAATCGGACGGGTATGCGTTCAGCTCGCTTCCCCCGACTTCAAGTATATGACAGGCGAAACCCTCACCTTGGAAGGCGGCATGGGTCAGAGACCTTAATCGGAATTGCCGGATATATGAAACAGAAACAGGGCTATCCCCATGAGGGAGACGCCCTGTTTTTTATGTTTCTTTTTAGTTCCTGATGAAAGGTCTTGTATTTTTTTCTGGTAGGGTTCATACTGTTTCTGTGATGGCATATGAGAACTTACAGAAAAGGAACAATACGAAAACATATGAAAACTGCAAATGTAAATGAAGAGACAAGAGAGATTTTTGAGACTAGGCCGGTCCCCCGTGCGTTGGCGAAGATGGCAATTCCGACCATTGTAAGCCAGCTCATTACTCTGGTCTATAATATAGCGGACACTTGGTTCATTGGACAGACCAATAATCCCTACATGGTGGCGGCATCCTCCTTGGTGTTGACTGTCTTCCTGATGACGACAAGCATCGCCAATCTGTTCGGAGTGGGCGGCGGGAGCCTGGTGGTCCGGCTGCTGGGCAGAAACGACGGGGAGGAGGCGAAGAAGGTGGCTTCTCTGAGTTTGGTAATGGCAGCCGCCGCTTCTCTTGTCTTTTCCATTCTTTGTTTTATTTTTATGAATCCTCTGCTGCGCCTTTTGGGCGCCAGCGACAATACGATTGGGTTTGCCAGACAATACCTGATGTTCGTGGTGGTGATTGGCTGTATTCCGACGGTTCTGGCTAATACCATGAGTTCCATGGTGCGCAACATTGGCTATTCCAGAGAGGCGGGATTCGGCCTGGGAATGGGCGGTGTCCTGAATGTGATATTGGACCCAATCTTCATGTTCGTGGTTTTCCCGGACGGCTATCAAGTGGTGGGAGCTGCTGTGGCGACCATGCTCTCTAATATTATCACGCTCATTTATTTTATTTTCGTGTACAAAAAACTAGCAGGAGAAACCGTGCTCACTCTGCCTCGCAGCATAGAGAAAATACGGCGGGAGTCTATGGCATCCCTCTTTTCCGTGGGAATCCCCGCGGCTATGAGCCTGCTTCTCTTTGACCTGTGCAATATCGTGATCAATCGATTGGCGTCGGGCCACGGAGATATCGAGCTTGCGGCCATCGGAATTGTTCTGAAGGCGGAACGTCTCCCGTTGAATATCGGAATCGGAATCTGTCTTGGGATGACGCCGCTGGTGGCGTACAATTATGCATCGAAAAATCATACTCGAATGAAAGAGTTCTTCCGGACAGCTCGGCTGGCGGGGCTGATTGTCTCGATTCTCTGCGTGGTGTTCTACAGAATCTGCGCGCCGTACATTATAGGTGCCTTTATCGAAGATGCAGACACGGTGCGGTTCGGGACACAATTCCTCCAATCGCGCTGCTTTGCCACGCCCTTTATGTTCCTGAGTTTTCACATGGTGCATTTCATGCAGGCGGTGGACAGGGGGAAGGTTTCCTTCCAGCTTGCAGTGATCCGGCAGCTCTGCCTGAATATTCCGATCCTGTTCCTCATGAATATGTTTTTCGGTATGAGCGGCATCGTGTGGACGCAGTTGACAGCAGACATTATCAATGTGATAATCTCCTATGTGATCTACTCGCGTCTGATTGGGGATATTTCTTGCGCCTGACCTCTTCTTGTACCTTTTACGCCCCTTTACAGGCGTTTGCATCTAGCTGTTTCCTCGCTTCAATATTCTTGCAGAACAATGCTTTAAAGATTACGCGAACAGCGGGCTGGATAAAGAACAGCTGTGTAAAATATGCAAACGGAAAATTCAGGCACACCAGCTTTAACCAGTTCGCGAGCAGTGTAAAAATATTAAAGCCTGCATAATACGGGTAATACAGCCATGCCGCTATAAAACTCATGGCTGGGCACATAAGGCCCACCGTTGCACAGATGATGGCAGTCTCAAACATCATCGGATGATTTTCAGACGGATTAAATACCTTGCATGCCAGCTTAAATGACAGGGGACTCCCCATAACGTTTTCAAGCACAAACGCTAAGCAGAATTCAATCAGTACACAAGCCCATATCGGCAAATATGTACCGAGCATATTCACTCCGCCCTGCTTATTCAGCGCCGCAATGACGCTATTTGTTCCGTTGATCTGCATTAGTATATTACCGTTTATTACATATAAACTGTAAAAAACATAAGCATGTACAGTAATTACAACCGTAATAAACGCAAATACTATTCTTTGAAATTGATTTTGTGGCATTTCTCTCTCCTCCTTTTTTACGCAAAAAAATACACCTGCTGTGCCAACAAGCACATCCAACTGCAAATGTTCCGTGAGCAGATTTACGTGCAAGGCACAACATGTGTCATCATTTTGCTTTACCATATAAAGAATATCACAAAATTTTTCTGAACGTCAAGATTTTTTATCGCCTTACTGCACCAATTCATCAACGGCCTTCATCTTAATCTTAGGCTTTTTCCAAATGCCGCTTCTGTAAAGAATATACAAAAACAGGGCGGAAATCCCGTTGCTGACCACTACGGAATACCAGACGCTGCGCACGCCCATCTGTAAAATACTCTCGCAAAACCACAGTGTCAAAAAGCGGAATCCCCACAGTCTGGTCACATCCACCACCATGGTCACCTCCGTGTGCCCCGTTCCCTGAAACAGTCCTGATGTAGCATTATAAACGCCGTTGGTAAAACACCAGAATGCCATAATGCTCAGGAAATCCGCCGCCATGGCAATAGTCTGGCTGTCATCGGAAAAAATGCTGACTATCGCCTGAGAAATCACATTCTGGCACAAAATCATGCCGCCCACAAATAAAAATACCACTGAAATCCCCATGGAAATGCGGTATCCCTTCTCAGCCCTCTCCACTTTGGATGCACCGATATTCTGCCCCACAATGGTAGCCGTAGCAGAACCCACAGCATTGGAGGGCAGCGTAATCAGACTGTTGACCTTATTGCCGATACCGTAAGCCGCCATAGCGGCACTGCCATAGGCAAACACATTTCTGCTCATCAGCAAAAATCCCAGCTGCATAGTGCTTCCCCCAAGGGCAGTAGGCAGACCGATTTTCAAAATCAGCTTAATTTTCTCCGCCTGAAAGCGCATATCCCGCAAATCTAAAAAGATGTCTTCCCTTTTATTCAACAACAGAACTAATGCTACCATCGCTGGAACCGCTTTTGCCGTCACCGTAGCCAGCGCTGCGCCTGCCACGCCGAAATCCAGCCATACCATCAGAAGCGGGTCCAGAATCATATTCAGCGCAATGCCGCCCAGATTCAAAAACAATGGGCTTACCGTATCCCCCTGTGCCTGATGAACTGCAGAAAACAGATTGACCATAAACAAAAATATCATATCCCATATCACAATACACAGATAAGTCACCGCATGATTATAAATATCGCTGTCCGCTCCCAGCCACTTCACAATCCCCGGTGTCGCCAGAAAGCAGATTAGTGAGCATCCCAGCGCAAAGCACATGGCACATATAAAAATCTGATTTGCCATTCCCTTAGCGTTTTCTTTTTCCCCTGCGCCAATATACTGCGCAATCAAAACAGAGCCTGCCACCGTGATTCCATTGCCGAAATTCAGTATAATATTCTGCACAGGAGTTACCAAATTGATAGCCGCAAGCTGATTCGTCCCCAGCTGCCCCAGCCAATAAGTATCTGTTAAATTGTACATGGTCTGCAGAAAACTGTTTAACACCACAGGAATCGCCAGAGACAAAACCGCCCTCCAAAGGCTCCCGTTCAAAATCAGTTCCTGATTATATTTTTTGCCTGAACTCATTTATAGCAAATCCCTTTCTTTGAATTTTGTAGCTTTTTACATTTTATCACCTTTTTGCTTCCCATTCTTGTAATTATTTGACAGAATGTTATAATATCTATAAAAATGTGCTGAAAACATATAAAAGGAGACCTGATGATGAGTGACGAGGAAAGGTTACGCCGCACAAAAGAATATCAGGAAATGATACAGATTGAAGAAGGGCTTGAACGGTTTCTGGAGCAGGAACTTCAAGATATATCAAATACACAAGCCCACACACCAACTTCTAACCACGGCCGGACCATCCACAACACAGCACAACACACCAACCGTCAGACGATGGCGGAAACAACACATAACCCAGAGGAAAGCAACATGGCAGATACAAGAAATACCAAACGCAGAAAACCATCGAAAACATTACCGGATGATTATACAGAAAATTGGGATAAATCTGCCGGCAGGAAGCACAATTCGGGTGCCGCCGCTCCCAAAAATAAAAATGTCTCTGGCAAGAAACAACGGAGCATGCGGTTTAAACGATTCCTGATTACTGTTGTGCTGCTTATTGCGTTGCTGGGACTTGTGCACTATTGTCTGGTGGCATCGGTTTACAGCAAAATGAATTACAAAGCTATAGAAAACGAATCTATTGCCAATGCCCCCCTTAAGGAGGATGGCGTAATTAATATCCTGCTGATTGGCAACGATTCCCGCCAAAACGGAGAGGACGGGCGCTCCGATGCCATGATTCTCCTATCCATCAGCACCAAAACCAAAAAAGTTTACATGACTTCCCTGCTTCGGGATATGTATGTGGAGATTCCGGGACATGACGGAAACCGCCTGAATGCGGCGTATGCCTATGGCGGGGCTGAGCTTCTTATGAAAACCATTGAACAAAACCTGGATATTCCCGTAAACCGCTGTATGTTGGTGAATTTTGAGGCATTTGCCAATCTGGTGGAGGCTGTGAACGGCGTAGAGCTAGAACTGAGCAGTGAAGAAGTCGCATATGTCAATGGTTATCTCAATGAATATAATATTTTGACCAATCGCCCGGAGGGCACCGATTATATGGATACCTCCTTAAGCGGTATGCTTCATTTAAATGGTCCCCAAGCCCTTGCTTACACCAGAAACCGATATCTGGGGACAGATTTTGGCAGAACGGAGCGTCAAAGAAAAGTTCTTTCCGCCGTGATTAAAAAACTTCCCAAGGCGGCTGTCACCAATTCCAAAGAACTGATGGATGGCCTTTTGCCCAATTTAACTACCAACCTCACCCAAAACGAATGCTATCAGTTGAGCTTTTACGTGCCTACGCTTCTGAGCTATGAAATGGTACAAAGCAGCATCCCCCTGAATGGAACCTACAAAAATGCCAATATCCGCGGAATGGCAGTGCTGGAAGTGGACTTTGATGCCAATAAAAAATATTTACAGGAAAACCTTTACGGTAAATAAAGAAGGTCTTACTCCTTTTTCTCATTAAATACAAAAAGCTTGCTGAACACATAATTTCCAATCACTACCAAAACTGCCGATATTATTGTGGCAACCACTAAATTCATATGCAGCCCCAATGTCAATACCTGCATAACCACCATATCAAGCACCAGAGTTGACACACGGGAAAGCACAAATTTCGGAGCCTCCTGCGACATGGGCTCATGGCTTTTGAATACAAATTTACGATTGGTAAAATAGGCAAATATAACACCTGCCGTCCAATTAATGGCGCTCAACACAAAATTCTGCATCGGAGTTGGATCCATGGTATTATTATACAATATTGCATTGGCGCCAAACTTTGCGGCAAAGGCCACCACGGTGGTCAATCCACCCACAATTAAATAAGCAATAATCTCCTCATATTTACGCCAGAGTTCTTTTCCCTTTTCTATCATCTCTGCTCCCTTCCCATCTTTCATAAAACAAACTTATTTTATTATACTGCCCAAGGGAGGTTTGTCAAGTCTGTAACTTAGCGTTCACTGCTCAAGATTGGTGCTGCCAATCGAAACTCCGATGCAAAATCTGTTATTGAAAGCCTTTACCTAATTGAATATAATGAAAGAAAATACGAACATTGATTAGAGGTGAACTCTTTGTTAAGACAGATACAATATTTTCAAGCTGTTATAAGGAAAAATAATTTTTCAGAAGCCGCTCATGAATGTAATATCTCGCAATCTGCTATATCCCAACAAATACAGGCATTGGAAAGAGAGCTGGGATTTCCTCTGCTTCAGCGAAAAGGACGTAAGTTTGAACTGACGCCCGCAGGGGAGTTTTTTTATAAAAAAAGTCTTGTTTTGGTTGCCGACTATGAGCAGATTGTCCGGGAAGCTGGCAGACTCGCAGGAGGGGAACAGGAGTGTTTGAAAGTGGGATTCTTACGCTGTTACAGCGGACAGGAATTTCATCTTGCATTGGAGGAATTTGCGGGAAAGTATCCGGATATTCCGGTGAAGGTTTTCTATGGCAATCATGATGAACTGTATCATATGCTTTTAGAGAATGAAATAGATTTAGCATTTAATGACCAGCGCAGGGCATTTTCGGATGAATTTATGAATATAATCCTCACATCTTCAGTGACACATATTGAGATTGCAAGAAGAAATCTGATGTCTTCTCTGGATAAAGTTACAGTGCAGGAATTAAAAAATATACCTTGTATCCTCGTATCATCAGAAGCGGAAAAAGAAACCGAAGCAGGATATTACCATACAATTATTGGTTTGCAGGGAGAAAAAATATTTGCCGATAATATGGAAGAGGCGAGGACGCTGGTGATAAGCGGGAAAGGATTTATGCCAAGTGAAGGAACACCCATAGCGGGCAGCCTTAGAACAAATATTGTTAGAATTCCGTTGTATCGTGGAGATGAGCCGATTAAGCGAAATTATTGCGCTTTTTGGAAAAAGGAAAATACCAAACAGCTGTCAGAAGAATTTGCAGGAATTTTAAGAACTAAGTTTAAAGTATAAAAATTATACAAAAATATATTATCAAACAGAACCGTTTTAAGTCATCGACCTAAAACGGTTCTGTTTTTATATAAGAAAAACTTATTATATATTACTAAAAATCGAATTGATTGATAAGCTTATTCTGGTTAGAATGTAAGTGTAACAAAAAATAGATATCTAATGGGAGGAACACAATGAAAGAACTTATTTTATATTTTTCAAGGGCAGATGAAAATTATTTTGGAGGAAGCCTGAAATACATTGATAAAGGCAACACCGAAGTTGTGGCGGAAAAAGCGGCTGCCCTCACAGGCGCAGACTTATTCAAGGTTGAGCCCGTAAAGCCATATTCCGCAGATTACAATACCTGTATTGAACAGGCAAAAAAAGATTTACAAAGCGGTGTGCGCCCTGAAGTTGCGGCAATGCCGGAGAATATGTCGCAGTATGATTTAGTGACAGTCATGTACCCGAATTATTGGGGGACAATGCCAATGCATATGTTTACAGTCCTTGAACAGATTAATTTTGAGGGAAAAACGGTCCGTCCGGTATGTACCCATGAGGGCAGCGGAATGGGAAAAAGTGAAGCGGACCTGAAGAAATGCTGTCCAGGTGCGGTCATCAAAAAAGGTCTGGCAATACAGGGAAGCAGCGTGGGCAGATGTGATGCTGTTTTAAAAAAATGGCTGGAAGAGTAATGTGATATGGCAGTAGATGATAAAACACAGTATTGGTAAAAGAAAGGATGTGGTGAAATGAAAAAAGACGTTATGATTTTGACAGGGGCAGGACAGATTGGCATGGCAATCGCAAGACGTATGGGATATGGAAAAAAGATTGTCATGGGTGATAAGAACTTTGAAAATGCAAAAGCAATTGCAGGAATTATGAATAATGCGGGCTTTGATGTAGAGCCTGTGGAAATGGATTTATCGTCACGAGAATCTATTTTGCAACTGATAGATAAGGCATTAAGCTACGGAGAAATTAAAATGCTCGTTAATGCCGCAGGGGTATCTCCAAGCCAAGCACCTATTGAAGCCATATTAAAAGTGGATTTATATGGTACTGCGGTATTATTAGAGGAAGTCGGAAAAGTGATTGCGGAAGGCGGTGTTGGCGTAACAATTTCAAGCCAGTCGGGGCATCGGATGAAACAGCTCACACCAGAGGAAGATGAGCAGCTTGCCATAACGCCAACGGAAAACCTTCTAAATCTCGAAATTTTACAGCCGGAGAATATTAAAGACACACTTCATGCTTATCAAATAGCAAAACGCTGTAACGAAAAGCGTGTCATGGCTGAATCCGTAAAATGGGGCGAAAGAGGGGCAAGACTAAATTCCATTTCTCCGGGAATTATTGTGACGCCTCTTGCTATCGACGAATTTAACGGACCTCGTGGAGATTTTTATAAAAATATGTTTGCAAAATGTCCTGCGGGCAGACCGGGTACAGCAGATGAGGTTGCAAACGTGGCAGAACTTTTGATGAATCCGGCTGGAGCATTTATTACCGGGGCCGATTTCCTGATTGACGGCGGTGCTACAGCAAGTTATTTTTATGGTGCATTGAAGCCGGAAAAGTAATCAAATTAGAAAGCAGGATTCACTAAATTCCTCTCTCTGCCCTCCTGAAAAGCCTTTATATTTTGATACACGCCCTCCACGCACCTGATGCGGGCCTCCACGCTGCCCCATGCCAGATGAGGCGTAATAATCAGCTGATTGCTGTCTTTCAATTTGCTCAAAGGATTAGTCAGCTCCAAAGGTTCCTTCTCCAGCACATCCAAGCCGGCCGCCGCAATTTCTCCTTCTGATAGCGCATGGTACAAATCCGTATTATTTACTACGGGACCCCTTGCCACATTAATCAGAACAGCGGACTTTTTCATTTTCCGCAGGGCTTCCCTGTCAATAAAATTGCGGGACAAATCGCTTAAGGGACAGTGCAGAGAAAGAAAATCGCTCTCAGCAAGCAAAGTTTCTTTATCCACCTGCACATATTCTTTACAAGTGCTTTTTCCGGTAACAGAATAAAAAATCACTTTACAGCCAAAAGCAGTGGCTATCTGCGACACCTTTCTTCCAATGTTGCCCATGCCCACGATACCCCATGTTTTGCCGCACAGTTCATAAAAGGGCACATCAAAATTAGAAAACCTGTCTTGGGCACTGTATGCGCCGGACTTGACATACGTGTCATAATATGCCAGCTTCTGGCTCAGGGCAAGGGCTAAGGTAAAGGTATGCTGCGCCACCATATCCGTAGAATAATTCACCACATTGGTTACCTTAATCCCTCTTTTGCTGCAATATGCCAAGTCGCAGTTATCATAGCCTGTGGCAAACTCACAAATCAGCTTCACATGGGAAGCGTCTTTTAAACTCTCCTCATTCATGGGGGATTTATTTGCCACAATGATATCCGCATCCTTCACCCGTTCCCGCACTTCCTCTATGGTCACGGTGTTTTTGTAATAAGTCACATCTCCCAATTCCTGCAGGCAATCCACGGAAATATCCGGTCCCACACTGTTTCTTTCCAATACTACAATGTTCATATCTTTTCTATGCTCTCTTCAGTTTTTATGTACATGTTTCCGTCTTCTTTTGTTTCATAAGACGTCTCAAACATTCAATGCCTTGATGCCTTGTTACAGTGTAGCAAAATTACAGAATAAATTCAAGAAAAATTCGCAATTGGACAAATCAGGTGGCATTCTTGTCAAGTGGCAAGAAATTCCTGTAGTAATTCTTCCAATTCTCTCTCCATTGCCATTCTCTCCTGCTCCGAATCTTCTACCAGAGAAGTCTCTTCCTGCAAAAGCACGGCTTTATTGCTGATAGGAGTAAATTCCACGGTTCGCTTCATACCGCTTTTGATGTTCATTCCCCTGCGCCCTCTGCCGGGCTCATAAAGCCTTCTGCCATACAGCATTTCCATATCTTCTTCCGTGACATTGATTCTGGAAGACAAATGATTTTCCAGATAATCCACCAGACTCACCTTTAGATTGCGCTTTCTCCCTTTTACATCCAACATGGTGCTGATGGAAAAATACAGATATAATCCCAAGAAGCTCACTATGTAAAAAGGCAGGATTTCCCCGGTTCTGCGTCCATTCATAATACTTTTGCAGATGCCGGCTCCAGCGCTTACCACGGACAAAAGCATGGTCTGTCCCGACAGATGATAGATACCCTCAAAAGAAATGGGGCCTAATGCCAGCCTGCTTAAAAACTTGTCCACAAAAACCGAGATATTCGGCACCCCGTTATTCAGTTGATAACAGTTGGCAAATTTTAATTTGCATTGCTTTAGAATCTTGTGGTTTGTGGTCGCCATATTTTCCACTTCCTGTATCATCTTCTGATAAAGGATTCCCAGCAAAAATTGCATACCGATACTCAGCACAAAAAATGACAGAATGCAAACCGTAATGATTTTTTCTTCCCGAAAAATTTCAAACATGACAAAACCCCTTTTCCAGAATTATTTTTCTGTATCTATAAGTATATCGTATTTGTCATGTTTTTTGAACGATTTTTCATCGTAATATTTTGAGGTATTTCGACAATCTTCAGCCGCCAATCATTTCCTTGATATATAAAATTCCGCACAGAACATGGGCGCAGAACAAAAACCACCCAGAATCTACCAGAATTCTCTTTCCTTTTGTGTCTGTTTGGGTTCTCTCCAACACCACGAGACGCAGCAGTGCTGTTACCCACAAAAGAAGCATGCCGCACATCATGGGCCAGATATAATCTGCATGTCCCAACTTTCCTTCTTCACCCATCACAGCCGCTTCTAGCACACCTATTAAATATCCTGTCAACGCAAGCCTTCCCATGACCTCCTTTATAAAAAAACGCCCGTCAATCAATATCATAAACAGCGGAAATGCCATGCCCAGCCCAATGGAGAGAATCACATTCTCGGAAAACATCTTCCAGACTTCCATCCACTTAGTCAGAACAAGAGAACTGTCTCCCTGATAAATTCCTCCCCAGATATAATAAGATGCCGCCGACAAAAAAACATACAATACAGTTGGCACTGCGCACCAAAGCACCGCCAGACATTGTTTAAAATATGCCGCTGCGCTTCCATCCTTTCGCAGGATACAGCTAATCCATTCCCACAACATAAGCAGTCCCACAGAGGGAATAAACATTGCCGCAAAAACCGGCTTTGCCATAGCAGACAGCAATAAAATCACAGCCAGATAGATGTAATATCTTTTTAACCCGTTTTCTACCTTAAAAAAGATACCGCGATACTCTTTATCCCTCTGGGCTCCCCAAATATCAATAACCAGAGCAAAGCTGAGAAGGATAAACGGCCGGACTGCCATCTGCGTGGGATTGTGGATGGGATTGATAGAGAATACTCCCAAAAAACGTCCCCCCGCATCCAGCCAGGAAAAGTACAGCGCTTGTACGATGGATAATCCGGCTGCTATGACTGCCGCTCCCGCCGAACTCATCATATTCCCTTGCGTTTTGGTATATTTTCGTATCATCCAATAAATGACAAGATAAGCAAACAGTTGAAAAAAGCAGCTCACATAAGCAGCGGATGCTTCTAAAGGAATATGCAGCAGAAAATTCAATGCCAGAACACACATATGCCACATACAATAAGGTATGGTTCTCCATCCCTTCAGCCATGACTCGCCTGTAAAGACAGGAAGATAAACATAGGTATGTCCATTATAATCCGAATAAGTATCCGGCAGTTCCTTCATCACTGCAAAATAAATAAAATAGCACAGTGCTATTCCCAAGGCAATGACAACTAAATCTTCACTTTTTTTCCGCTCCATTATTCTTTTCCTCTTCTGTTTTTTAAAAAGACTTGCTTATTATTTCCTTTTCCATTATGAT
>VIDL01089906.1_pt1 | contig 13380 bp, 10 predicted proteins | sample 5025111 | NCBI WGS metagenome assembly VIDL01 (sample SAMN11851957, study PRJNA449069) | gut metagenome | isolation source: stool from female vole | host: Microtus ochrogaster | place: USA:Florida | collected 2017
GGACGAATCATGGTTCTTTTAGTGGTGACCGGCGCAGTCATCAGCGTATTCGGATGGTATGAACCCTTTATGGAATTTGCCGGAGCCGGTGCAAGCGTACCACTGCTTGGATTTGGCAATATTTTGATGAAGGGAGTCAAAGAAGCGGTAAATGAACAGGGATTTTTAGGGCTCTTTGCCGGAGGCTTTAAGGCAGGCGCCGTGGGAACCGCCGCCGCTTTGATTTTCGGATACCTTGCCAGCGTGATTTTCAAACCCAAAATGAAAAAATAAGAAAAAGAAGAAATCAAAAAATCAAAGTTCTTCAAAATCAATGCCTTTTCCGGCAAGATATTGAAGCACTGCCCTATCCCAAATTCTTTCAGGCTCTCTGTCCATGACGAAAGTATTGTAAGCAATGCCGGTAGTCAGCAGAGCGCCTTTTTCATCATATTTCACCGTCAGCGCCAGAGCCTTTACCACGGAGGGGTCCGCCACCTGCTCTTTTGCAAAAAGTTTTACGGTCTGTTCCGGCTTCAAATGCAGGACAAACTTAAAGTGTAAAGGGGTCCGCCTGCCTTTAATCAGGTCAAAGCACAGCCCCTTTACCTCACTCCAAGGCTTTAACTCATAGGGCAGCATATCGGCGCCCCGCTCCTCTTCGGGGTAAAATTCTTTGTGAATATGCCCGTCAATGGTATAGGTAACTGCCATGGCAATAACCGCCTCCTCCAACAAAAAAGGATCAAAGACATCGCCTGTAAGCAGCTGATTCATGAAATTTTTTAAGGAAGTAATCCGTAACGCCAGCATAATTTCTCCTTTCATACATTGTCATTGTACTATATGGAGAAAAAATTTTCTAGTCTTACTTCTCCAGCACCAGCGCATGGGCAATGCCCGGCACGCTCTTTCCCTCATTAAAGCTGGTCTTGCTGAGAAGAGCTCCCGTAGGCATGAACAGCACCTTTTTCCAATTGCCTTCCTCCAGTTGCTTTAAAATATAAGCAGAAAGAGTAACCGCACTGCAGCCGCAGCCGCTTCCTCCGGCATGAGTGTCCTGAGTCTGAGAATCAAAAATTTCAATTCCGCAGTCCATATGCTGGTCGGAAATATCATATCCCTTTTTCCGAAGCAAATCAATCAAAACCTTTTGTCCCACAGAGCCCAAATCCCCTGTGATTATTTTATCGTAGTCCTCTGGTTGACTATTAAAGTCAATAAAGTGCTGTTCCAAGGTGGATGCCGCTGCCGGAGCCATACATGCCCCCATATTCATGGAATCCTTTAAGCCATAATCCACAATTTTGCCCACTGTCATGCCCACAATACGGGCTCTGGCGCTGCTTCCCTCCAACGGTTGACTGCCTAGGACAAAAGCGCCGCTGCCCGTTACCGTCCATGTGGCAGATAAAGGCCTCTGATTACCATATTCCAAAGGAAAACGGAATTCTTTCTCCGCGCTGGCAAAGTGGCTGGAAGTCACGCATACCACCTTATCCGCATAGCCTCCTGCAATAGTCATGGCTCCCAGCGCCAGAGATTCCCCGCAGGTGGAGCAGGCTCCGTATACGCCAAACAACGGAATATTGTAAGATGAGATTCCGAAGGATGTTGCGATGGATTGACCCAGTAAGTCACCCGCATAGATAAAGGAAATATCCTCTGCGCTGACTCCCGCCTTGCTTAAAGCCAGATACACCGCATCCTTCTGTAAACTGCTCTCCGCTTCCTCCCAACTATTACAGCCAAAGAGGTCATCTTCCCCAACCATATCAAATAAGAGCCCCAGCGGACCTTCACCTTCCTTTTTGCCAACGATGCTGGCACTGTTCAAAATGTATACGCTGTTTTCCAGCTTAATGCTGGCTTTTCCTAATTTTTGATTCATGTTGCTCTCCTTTTCTGCACTGCCCGATTTTGCTGAAATCATTTGGTATCTATTATTCCCCATTTTTTATATTTTATTTGAAATTTTCGGGGTTAAGGCATAAAAATAGCGGACCAAAACTTCTGGTCCGCCATCCATATACCGTATTCAAAACTCCACTGCATCCTAGTGTGCTGTACCGCTCACTAGACGGACTCCTCGCCGTACTTTGCGCTCTGCATGCGAATCAGCTCTTCGTCCTCAAAATAATTGATACGCATTGCGGTCTTAACTTCCGACAGAGTCCGGGCAGCCACTTGCCTTGCATCCTCGCTGCCCTTTTTAAGGATATCATAAATTGCAGGAATATCCTTCTCCAGCTCTTTTCTGCGGGTTCGAATCGGCTCTAAAGTCTCCTGCATCACATTGTTCAAGAATTTTTTCACCTTCACATCACCCAGACCGCCCCTCTGGTAATGCGCTTTCAATTCGTCCAAATCCGTATAATCCGGCAGGTAACGTTCAAAATGTTCCTGCTTGCAGAAAGCATCCAGATAGGTAAACACCGTATTTCCTTCCAGATGCCCCGGATCGCTCACCTGCAAATGCAGCGGATCCGTAAACATGCTCATAATCTTTGTCCGCACCTCATCTGCCGTGTCCGACAGATAAATGCAGTTCCCGAGAGATTTGCTCATCTTTGCCTTTCCGTCAATGCCGGGCAGTCTCTGGCATGCCTCATTTTGCGGCAAAAGCGCTGAGGGCTCCACCAGCACGGGAGCATACACCGTGTTGAATTTGTGTACAATTTCTCTGGTCTGTTCAATCATGGGAAGCTGATCTCCGCCCACCGGCACCGTAGTAGCCTTAAATGCGGTAATATCCGCCGCCTGACTGATAGGATAGGTAAAAAATCCCACCGGAATGCTGGCTTCAAAATTACGCATCTGAATCTCACTCTTTACGGTGGGATTTCTCTGTAAGCGGGCCACCGTCACCAAATCCATATAATAAAAGGTCAGCTCGCACAGTTCTGAAATCTGGGACTGAATAAACAGAGTTGCCTTCTCAGGGTCAAGCCCGCAGGAAAGATAATCCAATGCCACCTCTATAATATTCTGCCTTACTTTTTCCGGATTCTCGATATTGTCCGTAAGAGCCTGAGCATCGGCAATCATAATAAAAGTCTTTTTATATTCTCCAGAATTTTGCAATTCCACACGCCTGCGCAAAGAACCTACATAATGCCCCACATGCAGCCTTCCGGTAGGTCTGTCCCCAGTTAAAATAATCTTATCCATTTCCTGCTCCTTATCTGTTGCTCATATTTACTTCCTTTATCATATCATTTTTTTCGCCATTGGCAAATAGTTTTTACAAAAACCATGATTTCATGTGCAAAAAGCGGAAATGCCGACAGGATGGCGAGCATTTTCCATTCCTGAAAACTTAAGTGGGTAGTTCCGAATGCCCTGATTAAAAAAGGCACTTCCGTCACGGCAAACTGCAGTGCAAAACCCACTACGCATGCCAATATCATCAGAGGATTCTTGAAATGGTTCATACGAAACACAGATGTATGTACATCCCTCATTCCCACTGCATGAAAAAGCTGGGACATACCAAGTACGGTAAAAGCATAGTTCTGGGCTTTGGAAACAATGACATCCTGTTTTAGTACAATGGCAAGATTTTCAACGGTCAATGGAAACTCCTGTACCTGAAGCCATGCGCAGGGCAGCATTAAAAATGCCCCCAGACTAGCGCAGGCAATCAGCGCCCCATAGAAACAGGTGCAGGCAAGTCCCCCTCTGGAAAACAGACTCTCATCCGCTTTTCTGGGGCTGTTTTGCATCAGACTCCTTCCATCATTATAGTCAATTCCCAAAGCAAGGGCAGGCAGGGAGTCCGTAATCAGGTTAATCCACAGGATATGGCTGGATTTTAAGGGAGCCGCCAGACCACATAACACTGCAAAAAACATGGTCATAATTTCCCCCAGATTGGAGGAGAGCAAGAATATTACGGATTTCCGTATATTTTCATACACTCCCCTGCCCTCCTCAATGGCTTTTTCAATGGTAGCAAAATTGTCATCCGTCAAAATCATGTCCGACGCCTGCTTTGCCACATCCGTCCCCGCCATTCCCATGGCGATGCCGATATCCGCCGCCTTTAAGGAAGGCGCATCATTGACCCCGTCCCCCGTCATTGCCACGATTTGTCCCTTTTTCTGGAATCCCTTCACAATCTGCACCTTTTGGACAGGGGATACTCTGGCAAAAACCCTTGTATGGTCTAACTGCTGCAAAAATGCCTCTTCTCCAAGCTCCTGCATTTGTTTTCCCGTCATGCACTGTTCCTCATGCTGTACAATGCCCAACTGACTGCCTATGGCAAAAGCGGTGTCCACATGATCTCCGGTAATCATCACCGTTGTAACACCGGCTTTTTTAAAGATTTCCACTGCCTCCCCAGCTTCCGGTCTTGCCGGATCCTTCATTCCTACTATTCCCAGAAATACAAGCTCTCTCTCCACAGGTTCCCCAGCGCACTCCTGCATTGCCACCGCCAGCGTGCGCAGTGCCTGCGTGGACATCCGTGAAACGGCCTCTTCAATCTGCTTTCGATACTCCTTGGTCAAACTTCTGTTTTTCCCCTGTATTCTGATATGGCTGCATCTTTTCAACACTTCATCAGGAGCCCCCTTGGTATAAGATGTACCATTATTATGATAAGTCGTCATGAGCTTTCTGTCGGAATCAAAAGGAAGCTCCCCCATCCTCTTTAAAGAACGGTTCAAACTCTCCTTATCTATTCCGAACAAAGCTCCCATGTCAAGCAGGGCAAGCTCCGTAGGGTCGCCGATGCGGTTTCCGGCTTCTATGGAGGCATCATTGCAAAGCACCATCCCCTGCAGAAAATCCCTGTCCGGCAGCCGCCTTCCTTCCAGATTCTTTGCTTTCACAGCCGCCGCTTCCAATTGAGCATTCTGAGATTTGACAGTCCCTGTCTGCTTCGAAATCTCCTCCAAGGCAGTCAGTTTTCCCTCCTGCCAATATACTTCCACCGTCATTTTGTTTTGTGTTAAAGTCCCCGTCTTGTCGGAGCATACCACACTCACCGCCCCCAAAGTTTCCACGGAGGGCAGCCTTCTGATAATAGTATTCACCTTCACCATCTTGGTGACGGACAGCGCCAGACAAATGGTGACCACCGCCGGAAGCCCTTCCGGCACTGCTGCCACCGCCAGAGAGATTGCCGTAATCAACATATCGGGGATATTGCGATTCTGTAAAACCGCAATAACAAACAATGCCCCGCACAGCAGAAGGGACAAGAAGCTCAATACCTTTCCCAGCTCTCCCAGACGTTTCTGTAAAGGAGTCATCTCCTCCCCCGTCTCTGTAATCATGGCGGCAATCTGCCCTATCTGGGTATTCATTCCGGTAGCGGACACCACCCCCATGCCCCTGCCATAGGTCACAATAGTGGACATGTACGCCATATTCCGCCTGTCCCCCAGAGGAATCTCCCCTGCGCATCCCACCTGAAATCGGGAATCCTTCTCCACAGGCAGCGTCTCCCCTGTCAGAGCAGACTCCTCAATTTTTAGATTTACTGTCTCTATCAACCTCATATCTGCAGGCACTTGGCATCCTGCCTCCAATAACACAATATCCCCCTCTGTAAGTTCTGCCGCCGGAATTTCCCTGCGCACCCCATCCCTTATGACAAATGCATGAGGAGTGGTAAGCTTCTTTAAGGCTTCCAGCGCTTTTCTTGCCTTCCCTTCCTGTATCACACCTATTAAGGCATTCATAAACACAACCACAGCAATGATAACCGCATCTCCTACTTCTTGCAAAAGTATGGATATCACCGCCGCCACAATCAATACATAAATCAGCGGATCATTTAACTGCGCCAGAAAATTTTCCACCGCCGTCTTTTTCCTCGCCTCCTTCAATTCGTTTTTTCCGTAGCGGATAAGCCGTCTTTCAGCTTCCGCTGTTGTCAATCCACATCTCCCATCGCTTTTTTGCCTGTCTAGCGCTTCCTGTTCACTGAGCTTTTCAAACACAAACACACCTCCTGCAAGCTTGTTTCACAACCGCCTATTACTATCTATGCTTGCTTTCGGCAAAGTATGTCCTTAAAAAATCCTTAAAAAATCTAAAATTCCCTATTGACAGAAAGCCCCCTATAATATATCCTAGTTTAGGAAATGTTTATAAAAATTTTATACACCAAAGGAGATTTTAAAAATGATTAAAGAAAGAAACATTGGCTTGTGCATCATTTTATCCATCGTTACCTGCGGCATCTATGGTCTCTATTGGTATATCTGTCTGACAGATGACACCAATACTGCTGCAAATGCTGAAGGTCCTTCCGGCATTGTTGCTCTTTTGCTTACTCTGGTGACCTGTAATCTTTACAGCATCTATTGGGGCTACAAGCAGGGCGAGAAGATTGATGCTGCAAAGCAGAGCCGCGGTATGGAAAGCAGTGACAGCAAGGTTCTTTATCTGATTCTTTGCCTGTTCATTCCTATCGTAGCATGGGTATTAATGCAGAATGAGTTAAACAAGATGGCAACTCCTGCTGCTTAAGCTTTTACATACTATGATGAAAAAGCGACTGTGGGATGTTCTTCGCATTATCGCCGTCCTGCTTATTGCAGGGGGCGCATACGGAATTTGGGTTTCCCATACAGGCATTGCCCTGCCATGTCCCATTTGGTTTGTGACAGGTCTTAAATGCCCCGGATGCGGAGTCACTCACCTGTGCATTGCTTTAATGCATCTTGATTTTGCGGCAGCCTTTGCCGCCAATCCGGCACTACTATTGTTAAGCCCCTTGCTTATCATAGTGTTTGCCCAATATTGTGTAAATTACATTCGAAAAGGATGCCGGAAACTGCATCCTTTTCAAAATGTAATTTTATGGATTTGTATTGTAGTTCTGCTTGCATTTGGAGTGGTGAGAAATGTGTGCTAGACGGACTCTGCAAGCAAAAGCTTAGTGTAATCTTCCTTGGGATGCCCGAATACCTCTTCCGTATCCCCCATCTCCACAATTCTGCCTTCCTTCATCACCATAATTCTGTCACTCATCCGGTAAATCACATTAATATCATGGGAGATAAACAAATAGGACAAGTGAAGCTCCTCCTGCAGGCTTTGCATCAGCTCCATTATCTGCGCCTGCAAGGTCACATCCAGAGCAGACACCGGTTCGTCTGCCATTACAAACTCTGGTCTTGTAATGAGCGCCTGTCCAATACTGACTCTCTGGCGCTGCCCACCGCTTAATTGCGAGGGCTTTCTATGGAAATAAAACTCCTCCATGCCTACTTTTTTAAGCATCTCATAAGCCGCCGCCTCCATATCTCCAGCAGACAGCTTCTTTTCAGGCTCCCGCTTTCCCTGGGCCCGCAAAGGCTCCTGCAAAAGCCAGCCGATGGTCTTTGCCGGATTTAAACTACTGTAAGGGTCTTGGAAAATCATCTGGGGACACTTGAAATAATTCACTACTTCCCCCTGAATATCCTTATTCATTCCAAGGATAGCCTTTGACAGCGAGGTTTTCCCACAGCCGCTCTCCCCCACGAGCCCCATGATTTCCCCCTTCTTAATGTCAAAAGTGGCATTTTCCACCACTCTTCGCTTCTTATCCCTGCCAAACAGACTGTTACTGCCCTCCTGATAATAGACATTCAGATTCTGTACCCTCAAAATAAGGTTGTCTTCCTGCGCCTGTTCCTTTCGATGTTTCTTCATCCGCGAGGGAACCGCCTCTATCAGCCTTTTGGTGTAGTCCTCCCCGGGATTGTCAAAAACATCATTTGTATTTCCGATTTCTACCATTTGCCCATCTTTCATCACGGCAATACGATGACAAATACGCTTTGCCAGATTCAGGTCATGCGTGATAAACAGCATGGTACTTTTCTGCTCTTTGTTAATCTCTGCCAAGAGCTTTATAATCTGATTCTGAACGGTTACATCCAGAGCAGTGGTGGGCTCATCCGCCACAATCAGCTTTGGACACAAAATCACTGCCATGGCAATCATCACTCTCTGACGCATACCGCCGGAAAGCTGGTGGGGATAGCTTGCATAAACGCTCTCCGCATTTGTGAGTCCCACCGAAACAAAGGCTTCCAACACTTTTTTTCGCATTTCTTCCTGACTTAAGCTTGTGTGGAGCTTTAACATTTCCTCCACCTGCCTGCCCACTCTCTGGGTAGGATTTAAGGAAGTCATGGGTTCCTGAAATACCATGGACATTCTGTCTCCCTGATATTTCCGGTAAAGCGCTTCGTCTTTTGCTTTTCCAGCCTCCAAAAGCGTCTTGCCGTCAAAAAGAATACGCCCGGAAACAATCTGTGCCTCCTCGTTTAAAAGCCCCATCAAAGTCAGCGCCGTCACGGACTTTCCGGAACCAGACTCCCCTACGATGCCCAATATCTCGCCGTCCTGCAATGTTAAATTAAGATTTTTCACAGCAGCCTTTCCTGAAAATGCCACTGTCAGGTTTTCTATTTGAATCATATAGCCTCATTTCTTCTCTGCTCAAAGCACCTTGCAGTTTCACACTTGTATCCTTCTGACGCCCTCGCTCAGAAGGGAAAATCCCAGCACAATCCACACAATGGTAAGCCCCGGTGCCAGCGCATACCAAGGCGCCGTTATCAGATATCCCTGCGCATCCGAAAGCATTTTTCCCAGGCTGGCATCCGGGGGCTGTACACCGATTCCCAAATAGCTCATGCCCGATTCCGCCAAAATCGCATTGTTAAATCCAATCATCACGGACACCCAAAAAGTGGAAAAGATATTTGGAAGGATATGCACAAACAAAATACGCATCCGTCCCACCCCCATCAGTCTTGCCCGATTGATATAATCCGCATCCCGAAGCCTGATGAATTCACTCCTCACAATCCTCACAAAGCTCGGCACAAAGACGATTCCCAGAGAAAGAATCAGATTCTGCTTTCCCGGTGCTAAAATACTGATAATCACTAATGCCAGCAAAATGCTGGGAAAACCATTGATTGCATCCGTAAAACGCATGATAATCTCATCCACAATTCCGCCAAAATAGCCGGTGACCGCTCCCACCAAGATTCCGATGCCTCCGGAGAAAAGCACCACCAAAGCCCCAATCATGATAGTGGTTCCCATTCCCTTCATAACTCTGGAAAAAATATCCCGGCCAAAGTTATCCGTTCCGAAAAGATGACGAAAGGAGGGCGCTGTAAACTTTTCCGTTGCCGACATTGCCGTTGTGCTGCAGGGAGTCCAAAATACGCCCACCACGGCAATCAGCACTGCCGCCGCAGTCATAATCAGACCGGCTGTGAAATAAAAATTCCACTTTTTTCCAAACCGCTTCTCCATGCATCCTCCTTACTTGCTGCTGATTCTGGGGTCTATCACTCTATATAAAATGTCCACCAGAAAATAAACAAAAATCACCACGAATGTAATATATAAAATCAGGATTTCCACTACAGGAAAATCTCTGGTTGATATCGAACTAATTAAAAGCCTGCCCACTCCCGGCAGCCCGAATACCTGCTCCACCACAATGCTTCCTGCCACCACTTCCGCAATAATCATGCCTAAGAATGTGACCACCGGCATTAAAGCATTCCTCAAAATATGCCCATACATCACCTGATCTCTGGTGCAGCCCTTACTATATGCCGTCCTCACATAATCCGCCTTCATCTCGGTCAGCATAGAATTGCGCAAAAATCTGGCTGTCATGCCAATCTTGGGTATGGCAACGGAAATTGCCGGAAATATCAGATATCCCAAAAATCCCGCAAAATCCTTGCGGTAACTGATATAGCCCCCAGGCGTAAACCATTTACACACCATCCCGAAAATATAAGTTACTAAAATACCCAGAAAAAAGGAAGGAACCGCCATGGACAGCTGGGTAATCACTCCCAGCGCCACATCCAGAATATGGCTTTTACTCCTTGCCCACCACACCCCAAGGGGAATGGACACTACCACAATCAGAATAAGAGACAAAAATGCCAGCCACAAAGTCACCGGAAGCTTGTCTCCGATTAACTCTGCCACCGGCATCATCTCATTCATGCTTTTGGAGTAACGGTAACTGACTCCTAAATCTCCTCTCGCCACATCCGTTATCCAATTGATATATCGTTCCGCCGCAGGTTTATCCAACCCTAATTCCGCCCGAAGCTGCTCCTCCCTCTCGGGAGTAGCTTCCGTGCCCAGAATGGAAGTAACCACATCGCCGGGAATAATCTGAAAGGCAATGAAGGCAGCCAAGGATACTACAAACAATGTCATAATGAGAGTGATTAGTTTTTTCAAAAAATATTTCATGGCTGCCTCCTCCTTTCTGTTTACTTATGTTTTCACACTATTACTTCACAAATTGAACTGTGCTCATATCCTGCACATAAACAGGATAAAACTTGTAGCCTGTCAGTTTTTTGTTTATGGCTATGGTGATGGGAGGAACCTGAATAAATGCTGTTCCTGCATCCTCACACAGAATCTGCTGCAGCTGTTTGTAATACTCCGCCTTCTGCTTCAGATCAAGCGCCGCCTGTGCCTTCTTATAAATGCCGTCATACTCCCCGTTCTTGAAGTTGATAAAATTCTTCTTGGAATCGGTCTGGAATCTGTTTAACAGATATCCCGGAGTCATGTCGCAGGTGATTCCGCTGATGGTGGCCTGATACTGCCTTCCGTTGTAGCACTGATCCAGCCAGGTGCTCCACTCCACGGGATTGATGGTGGCATTGATGCCTGCTGCCTGCAGCTGCTGCTCTACAACCTCTGCAGTCTGCATATGGAACTCATAATTGGAAGGCACCGTAATCACCAGATCAAATCCGTCCGGATAACCCGCTTCTGTCAGGAGTTTCTTGGCTTCCTCAATGTTGGCTCCTGTTCCGTAAACGCTGTTTAAATCCACATAATAATCCTTTAATGTGGGAAGCATGGCGGAGCTGATAGGCGTTCCATTGCCGCCGGCCACGAAATCATTCACCCCATCCTTGTCAAGAGCATAGCAGATTGCCTGACGCACCTTGACATTGTTCAAAGGCTCCGACTCGTTGTTTAGATAAAGGGCCTGCACCACATTGGAGGGCGCCGACAGTATCTGGAAAGAATCCTTAAGCTCATTCGCCTGGGAATCCGTCAGGTAAGGATAAATATCAATGGAACCTCCCTTCAAATCCAGAAGCGCCGTGTCAGGACTGTTCACAATCTTGAAATTTACCTCATCCAGATAAGGCAGTCCCTTCTGCCAATAATCCGGGTTCTTTGCCACTACAATACCCTCCTGGGGCGTATAAGAGACAAAAGAAAACGGTCCTGTTCCTATGGGCTTTGCCGCCTCATCCTCACCGCTTCCGCTGGGAATGATAGCTGCCGTAAAGCTGTAAATCAGCTCCGTGTTGGCGCTGCCCACTGTTACCTGAACCGTTTTTTCGTCGATAATATCTACGCTTTGTATCGTGCTCATAGTTGACATGAGTGCAGTGCCGTCCAAAAGACCGGAAACTCTCTCCAGAGAATATTTTACGTCTTCTGCCGTCACCGTTTCCCCATTGTGGAATTTCACATTCTCACGAAGGGTAAAGGTGTATACCAATCCGTCATCAGAAATGGTATAATCGCTAGCTACTGCATTCATTAAATTGCCGTTTTCATCCGGTTTTACCAAACCTTCAAAAATGGAAAAGATAGTCTTTCTTCTTGGTAAGAGTGGTTGACTCGAGTGTATAGTAGCTCTCAGGCATAACCTTTACAGGACTACCGTCGGGGAAAGTGAGATTATCTACAAGTGTCGGATCTAATGCTACCTCAATCCGGATATTGTCTTTCGAATTATAAGACCCCGACTGGGTAGCAAGTATCTGACATTTGTGCTGGAGAGCCATGGAGTTATCTCCATCAGGCCAATCTCCGAGAACAAGGATTGACGACGGATACTGGTGAGCGAAATAAACTGTAATACCTTTTTCAAAATCAGGGAATTCAACATTCTGATTTTGACAGGAAGTTGCAGCCACCGACATCACCAAAGAGAGTCCGGCTATGATACTATTTCTGAATATTTTCATTTTGTTTGAATTAATAGGTTAATTACCATCCTGCATTCTGTTCGAGATTGCTGAATTTCAGGACATCTTCGTAAGGAAGCGGACCGTAGATCATATATGGTTTGAAATCACGCTTTTCCACTTCAAGATTACTATTGTAGGTGTTACCGCTGATTCTCATACCACGTGCGGTTTCAGTGAGATCGGCATTCCAACGGCGGAGAACCCAGAAGCGCTTGTCTTCGAAAGAAAGCTCGATACGACGCTCGTTACGAATAAGCTCACGCATAGACTCTTTAGAGGAAGCACACTGGTCGAGATATGAAGTATCAGTGATACCGGCACGACTACGGATAGCCTTAATCACGTCGTAGGCAGAGAAACCATTGCCATTATCGCTCTTCGGGCCCCAAGCCTCGTTAGCTGCCTCAGCATAAGCCAGAAAGATTTCAGTATATCGGATACGAGTTGTATAGTGAGGTTTCTCAACTTTGTTTGTGGAATTTGGATCCACATCGCTACGGAGGAGTTTACGCATATAGTATCCCGTACGAGTAGAGATGCCAGCTTCTTTATCAATTCCATCCTTATTTTCTGAATCAGCGGTAGTGTTGATGACATCATTGTTCACACCGAGAGTGCTCCCATTGACTACTATGTATGCATCAAGACGAGGATCACGGCCTACGTAAGGATTTGCAGCATCATATCCTGAGCGTGAATCTGTGATAGGATAACCGTTGAGCATCGGAAAAGCATCCACAAGGTTCTGAGTAGGATTGACACGTCCATTTCCATAAAGCGAAGGGGGAAAATTGTTTGCCTCACGTGAGCTGTTGGTTTCAGCATTACCACGCCATATTACTTCATCATGGTTCTCAGCTTTGGTGACATTATCACCAATTTCCTTGGCAGTGTACCAGAGATGACCAGTACGTGACATTCCTGCTACTCCACCAATACGCTTGAGAAGCGCTGCTGAACGATTGGCTGCATCTGCCCAAGTTACACCTGACTGGTCAGAGAAAGCAGGGCTTGCAGCAAGAAGAGTTGCTTGAGCCACAATCGCCTCTACCATTCTTCCTGACAAGCGAAGAGCCGTATTACTACCGTTCACGCGATTGTAAGTAGCTGCAGCTATTCCCATATTTTTGTACTTGGCAGGCAACTGCGAATCTGTGAGATCCACGTAATCTGTAGGAAGAAGTTCAATAGCTGCATCTGCGTCAGCCATAAGCTGAGCCATACAAGCCTGGAACGAATCTCTATTTACATTCAGATCTGAAGTAGCGCTGAAAGAACTTGTCCTGATGGGCACACCGAGAAGCTCCCCGGCACTGTTCTGTCCTGCATAGTTCTGTAGTAGGTAATACATGTTAAGCGCACGGAGGCCATAAGCCTCACCTTTCAAACGTTC
>VIDL01142300.1_pt1 | contig 13269 bp, 14 predicted proteins | sample 5025111 | NCBI WGS metagenome assembly VIDL01 (sample SAMN11851957, study PRJNA449069) | gut metagenome | isolation source: stool from female vole | host: Microtus ochrogaster | place: USA:Florida | collected 2017
CCGTCGTTACAGGTGGTATCCTGATCGTCGTCGAACGTATGGGGCTTGATTGCGTCGTGCTCCTCGGGATGGCAGGTCGCTACGTGGTAGTGACCGTCCGCGCCGCCGCTGGTCCATTTTTCCTCATAGGTGTGCTTGTGAGCGCAGCCTGCCGCGCCCGCAACGCCTGCGCCGATTGCGCCTGCAAGCGCGAATACGGACAGAAGTTTTGTAAGTTTATTCATTCTTTTCCTCCTAAAAATTTTCATTTTGTTAAAGCCGCTTTGCGGCTATTCGTCTTATACATTCTATCACAGTTAATTTTTTTCGTCAACAGTGAAATGAAAATTTGTTGCGGATTTTGTGAAATATATTCATCCACATTACCCGTTTTTTGGAAAATTAAACAATATTTGCCTTACTTGCTTTTCCCTATATATAAATATGCGCGCGGGCGCGCGAATTTGCTTGCAAAAATTTACGCGCGGTTGTAATATGAATTTATGACAGAGAATACGGAAAACAAAACCGCCGAGGAAACGGCGGCAAGCGCGGCGGTTGAAGCCGATACCGCGGAAACCCAAAGCGTTGACGAAGGGCAACCCGAAGGGCAGGAAGCGCAGACCGACGGAAAGCCCGAAGATAAACCCGCGCCCCTTTCCAAGAAGAAACAATTTATTCAGATTTTAAAGTTTACTGCGTTTTCCATTTCGGCGGGCGCGATACAGCTTTTATCCTTTTCCATTCTGTACGAATGGGCAAAGTGCCTCCCTTGGTGGCCCTCCTACCTGATAAGCATAGTTTTGTCGGTAATCTGGAATTTCACGTTCAACCGCAAGTTCACCTTTGCATCCGCCGCCAACGTGCCGCTTGCAATGGCGCTCGTCACGGTCTACTACTGTATGTTTATTCCCGTTTCCGTGTTCGGCGGCGACGCGCTTGAAAAGGCTTGGGGCGAAAATCTGGGCATAGTCGTCACAGTGCTGATGATGATTATCAACTTCGTCACTGAATTTTTGTGGGATAAATTCCTGGTGTTCAACGACAGGGTAATGAAGAAAATAGAAGGACTTTTCAAACGTAAAAAGAAAGACGAGTAATGCAAAGCCGCGCGGAAATTTTTCCGCGCGGCTTAACTCAAACTTGGCTTCCCCTTAGGGGGAGGCTCCGCGTAGCGGTGGTGAGGGGTTGGCTGGTTTTTAGTAACCAACCACTCATCCGTCGCCTTCGGCGCCACCTTCCCTCCAAAGGGAAGGCTTAATTGCGATATATTCTCTTTAAACGGGAATTGCGCCCCCGTTATGCTTTTTGCCCTTTCTCAGCTCCGCCTCTATTTCGGCGCACGTTTCGTTGAGCTCCTCCTCGGTCTCGCCTACCTCCACGCCGTCTAAAATGTTCTGAAGCCTGTACTCCTGATTGAGATATTTAATGGTCTGATAGCCGATAACCGCCGAAAGCGTGCCGTTAGCTAATCCCTGCACCGAGCTGTCGACAAGCACCGAAATGACCGACCCGAGGAAGGGCAGCCCCTTTGCCGCGTCGCCCACGGTGCGCGCTATGCCGTTGCCTATCTTGACGCCGCCCAGCCCGTAGGCAATGAGCGCGTTGCGCACGACCGCCGCAAAGATTTTGACCAGCTTTGTATCCGACGGGCGGAACCCGTATAAAAATACGATATCCTTTATCATTTGCAGGTTGACCACCGCGACGAGCATAGTGTCAATCTTGCTGTCCTGCGACAGCGCGGAATACATTGCCGACTTCATAGAGCACTTGAAGATGACCTCCCTCGCGCTCTTTTTTACCGAGCCGGCGTACAGCGCGGTGAGCTGTTCTTTTATAACCGCGTCGTCGCGGAACTTGACGCCCGCCTCCAGCTTTTCGACGGTGGCGCTGTCGTACCAGCCCACGCCCGCAACCGTGTTGCACAGCTCGACAATCTTTTCGGCAATTTCGAAACGCACGCGCTTGTTTTTACGCTTAGCCGCCCCCGCCGTCTTATAGTTGACATTGGTCACGAAATACTCCGATTTGAAAATCTTGACTATGGGCACTATGTACACGACGATAAACAGAATTACCGAAACGCCCGCCGCCGCGTAGCCCGCGTATTCGTTCATCTCCCACACGCTCTTGCTTATGGTGAAAAAGCACCACACGAAGAACACGCCGATGAGCGCGACGATTAACCGCAGAAGAAAGGTTGCGCTGCGCGTATTCTGCCGCTTGACGTACTTTTCCTCGTATTCGTAAATGGACATTTTGCCTTCCTCTGCGGGGGCGGTCTTGACCTGCTTTTTATTATTGCGCCGAGCGCCTAACGCTACGGCGTTGGGAGCCACCGCCTCGGCAGCCGCGGCTTCCTTGCGTTTATTCTTTTTCATTACTTTCTCCTTTATAAGTCGATAGCGAAGTTATATAAAGACGATTTGGTTACTCCTCTGTCCCTCGCAACCGCTTTCAAAGCTTCCTTTTTGTCCAGCCCCTGCGCCATATAGTGCTTAATATGCTCGCGCTCGGAAAGGGCGTTCAGGGGATTTTCACGCTCCGCCGCACCCTCTACGACCACGACGTATTCGCCGCGCTTTTCGCCCGGCAAACCGTTTGCCAGAGTGAAAGGCACCGCCTCCTCGTGCAGCTTGGTTATCTCGCGCACCGCGCACGCGCGCCTGTCGCCGAATACCGCAAACAAGGAAGAAATATGGCGGTCGACGTCCTGCGGCGCCACGTGAAAGCAAAGCGTTAAATCGCAGTCCTTATACCTTTCCAGCACCCTTTTGCGCTCGCCCTCCTTGTCGGGCAGAAAGCCGATAAAGGCAAACCTGTCCGCGGGAAGAGCGGAGAGCACCAGCGCGGAAAGAAAGGCGTTCGCCCCGGGAACCACGGTGTATTCCAGCCCCGCTGCCTTAAGCGCCGCACACACCACGCTGCCGGGGTCGGATATGACGGGCATGCCCGCGTCCGACACTATGGCAACCGATTTGCCTGCGGATGCGGCGGCAATAATCTTTTCCGCCGCCTCGCGCTCGTTGAATTTATGGCAGGCGATGAGCGGCTTTTTAATTTCGTAGGCGTTTAAAAGCTTTAAGGTATGACGCGTGTCCTCGCAATAGATTTCGTCCGCGGCGCGCAGCGTTTCCACCGCGCGGAACGTGATGTCCTTTAAATTGCCTATGGGCGTTGCGACGAAATATATCATCCCGTTCTACCTCCGTTTTGCGGCGTATTGACTATATCGGGCAGGATTTCCAGAGAGGGCTTGCCGCCCTTGACCCCCTCGACCATAACGGCGTACGGAAGCGCCCCTTCACTGCCCCGCACGAATTGCATTCTTTTGGGCTCCAGCCCGTGCGCCTTCATGGTGTAAAAAACTTCCGCAAGCCTGTCCGCGCGGTTGACCATTGCCAGCCTTCCGCCGAATTTCAGCTTTTTGGAAGCGGCGCAAATTATTTCGGGCAGGGTCACGGTTATTTCCTTGCGGCAGATTGCCTTTTCGTAGGAAAGATTTTCAAAGCCGCCGCGCTCGTACGGGGGATTGCACAGAATAAGCGAAAACGCGCCGTCGTACTCCGCGCCTATATCCTGCACCCTGCCTTCCACCACGTTAGCGGAAGTAAAGCCGTCGCACTCCGCAGTGCGCCGCGCCATATCCGCAAGGGCGGACTGCAGCTCGAAAAGCGTAAGCGATTTTACGCGCGGATTTAAACACAGAAAATGAAAGCCGACCGCGCCGCACCCCGCGCAGAAGTCGGCGACTACGTCGCCCGACTTGCCCCTTGCAAAGCGCGACAAAAGTATGCTGTCCGAAGTGAAACGGTACAGCTCTCCGTTCTGAATAATTATTTTGTCGCCGAAAAGCTCCTCGGCGCATTCGCCGTCCTTTAAAATTAAATCCATAATTATGTTCGGTAAGTCCCTCTGATTAGAAGCAAGCAAGACAAGGAGCGTGAGCACCGACCGCAGGGAGTGTACAATGAAGTACACGACCAAGGCGGCACGGAACGCGACGAAGTATTGCGCCGCTTATAATCGGAGATAAAGTAAAGGGCGGGGCGCATACCGCACCCCGCCCTTTTGACTAACATTTTCTTACTCGGGTTTGATTGCACCGGTAGGGCAACCGTCTTCGCAAGCGCCGCAGTCGATGCAAACATCGGGATCAACTACGTACTTATCCGCGCCCTCGGAGATTGCGCTGACGGGGCAGGTAGCAGCGCAAGCGCCGCAGCTTACACATTCATCTGTAACAACGTGTGCCATTATTAAAACTCCTCCATAATTTAATTTTATCAGAACGGTATGCACGGAAAATGCTCCCGTCGACGTTTATTATATCACACAAAATTTATGCTGTAAAGGGGTAAAGACAAATTTTGCGCCTTTAATTTTCCTGCTTTTCGGTCGGGTTGCGCCCTTCCCTTTGCCCGTTGCCCCTCTTGTGGTGTCTGTTTTTGCCGTTGCGGCGGAACTTATCGCCCTGGTTATTGCGGTTATCGCCGTTGCCGTTTTGCGCGCCTTCGGGGTTATTTCGTCTTTCGCCCTGATTGTTGCGGTTATCGCCCTTATTATCGGGGCGGTCGCCGCGGTTTTTATTGCCGCCGCGGTTATTGTCCCTGCGGTCGTTACGGTTATCGCGGTTATCGCGCCTGTCGTTGCGCCCCTGCTGCCTGTCGCGCTGCTTGTCCGTGTTTATAGCAACGGGCGGCTTTTCGCTCTCCGCGCCCTCCTCGGGAAGCACGTCGCTATCGTCGTCCTCGTCAAAGCTCTCCTTGCCCATAACGACGTTGCCGCGCATAAACCTTATTTCGTCCACGGGATATTCGTGGTAGGAAACGTTTTCGTTCTGCTCGATTTTGACCTTGACGAGCATTTTAAGCATATTGACGTTTACCACCGTGCCCTTGCCGTCGGGCGTTTCCGCCTCGCTGCCGACCTTGGGCACCTTTTTGCACGCCTCGGCGTAGTACTCGTTTTCGTACGCAAGACAGCACATCAGCCTGCCGCACAGTCCCGAAATTTTGCCGGGGTTGAGCGAAAGCCCCTGGTTTTTAGCCATCTTGACGGAAACCTTTTTGGGCTCCGGCATACAGCCTATACAGCAGCATTCCCTGCCGCAGGGGGCAAGTCCGCCCGTAATCTTTATTTCGTCGCGGATGTTTATCTGCCTCAACTCTATCCTCATACGGAACGCCGAGGAAAGGTCCTTTATAAGCTCCCTGAAATCCACCCTGTTTTCGGCGGTGAAAAAGAACACGACCTTGCTGCCGTCGAACGCGAATTCGCAGTCGACCAGCTTCATATCCAGTCCGCGCGCGGCAATTTTTTCCTGCGCGGTCTTTAAGGCTTCGCCCCTGCGCTCGGCGTTGCGTTTAACCTGCTCCTCGTCGCGCTTGGTGGCAATGCGCACGACGGGCTTTAAGGGCGAAACGACTTCGCTTTCGTCCACTTCGCCTTCGGGCAGCACCACCGTGGCGTATTCCAGCCCCTTTGCGGTTTCGACTATTACGCCCATGCCCTTTTCATAGGTTTCCTTACCGGGCGCGAAATAATAGGTCTTGCCGCCGTTTTTAAACTTAACACTAACAATTTTAATCATAATAATCCTTTCTCGTCGATTTCTTTTTCTTGGGGCGAAAAATAAATCCGACGACTTTCAGGGCGTTGCCCTCTTGCCGCATTGTTTAGTGCCCTCGATTATCAGAAAATGCGGCAATTCACCTACTCAGGCGCAAGTATGCGCAAATCGGGTCTGCCTGCCAAAAAGCGTGGTTTTTGGCGGCAACGTTAATTATTTTGTATTATTTATTGCCGCGACGCGCAGAAGAAAATCGTACAAAAGCGACGAAAAATTCGCGTTGAATTTTATATCCGCAAACGCCCCGTTGAGTTGACGGACGGCAAAGCTTACCGCGCCCTGCGAAAGCGCGCCCCTATACTCCCCGTCCGAAGCGTATTTTTTAAGCTCGCCGAAATACTTGCGCTGCATTTCGGAAAGCAATTCCTTTTTATATTTGAAGTCGGCGTACTTTGCCGCCGCGCTTACAGCCTTGCCGGTAGTATCCGCCGCGCAGATTTCCTCCGCCGCCGCAACGACTTCGGCGTACCAGCCGCCGCTTATCATATTCTGCGCAACGCCCAATATTCCGCCGCACGCTTCCGCCGCCGCACTGTTAAGTTGATTGCTACCCTGCCGTTCGAGTGCCGCATAGATTGCACCCGAAGAAAACAGCGGTATTTCCAGAGTTTTAACGCGCGACTTTACCGTGTCCAGCACGGGCGAAAGAGAGGTTGCGCCCAGAAGAAAATGCACGCCTGCGGGCGGCTCCTCCAGCACCTTTAAAAGCTTGTTCTGGAACACGGGCGACGCGTTGTTGAAGTCGCTGATTATATACAGCTTTGCGTCGTATTCCAACGGCTTTAAAGCCGCGTCCTCGACGATTGCCGCTGCGTCCGCCGCGGTCAGCTTTTTGTCGGGCAGAGGGTAAACCTTTAAGTCGGGCAGCCCCTCCGAAAGGATGAGCCTGCCGCTCCTCGTGTCCTTACTTTCGCCGAAAAATTTCAAGGCGAAAAGCTTGAGTGCGCTCCTTAAATTGCGCTCGTCGGCAAAGTACAGCATATACGCGTGCGAGAGCCTGCCGCTCCGTTTATCGCCGCTGAAAATTTTATACGCCGCAGTGCCGCAAACGAGTTGTTCCATTAAATGACGCCCTTATCCTTCAGAAGCGAAAAGACCTTTTCCGCCGTTTCGTACTTGGTTCCGCCGCACTCCACGGCGCATATGCGCGGATACTTGTCGACGAGCGCAAGATAGCCCGCGTAAACCTTGTTATGAAATTCCAGCCCCTGCTGTTCCATTCTGTCGCTCTTGTCCGCGCCGTGCTTGCGCTCGAACGCTCTTTCGGGCGAGATATTCAAAAACACCGTCAGGTCGGGGGGATAGGAATCGAGCGCAACCGAGTTTATTTCGCTTATGTACTTTTCACCCAGTCCGCGCGCCGCGCCCTGGTACGCAAGGGAGGAATCGACGTACCTGTCGCATATGACCAGCTTGCCCGCCGCAAGTGCGGGTTCGACGATTTCCTTTAAATGCTGTATGCGCGCCGCGGCGTATAAAAGCGCCTCGCACTCGTCGCACATACTCACGTTTTTACCGTCGAGAATTATTTTACGAATCTGCTCGGCAACGTCGCTTCCGCCCGGCTCGCGCGTGACGATAAAGTCCACGCCCGCCGCGGTCAGCTTTTCGGAAAGCAATCTTATCTGCGTACTCTTGCCCGAGCCTTCGCAACCCTCGAAGGTTATAAATTTGCCCCTCATTTCTTTACCACTTTGATATGTCCGTTCACGATACCGAAGGTGCTGTTCGCCTTGGTAAGCGCCTGCACCGCCTGCTCGCTTACTATCTCGCCCGCGATAACCACGGGGAGGCAGGGCGGCGTTATGCCCGCGTTGTCGGCGCACATTCTGCCTACCGCGCTCTTTAAGGGCACCCACTCGTACTTCTGGCGGTAGGCGTACAGGAAGCTGTAAGTCCTTTCCGCGGTAGGTACGGGCGGCACGTCCTTGTAGGTGTTCTTCAACTTTTTGGCAGCGCACACCGAAAGCAGAGCCGATTTAAGCTCGGCAACGTGACGGGGGTCGGTCGACGGCGAAATATAGAACAAAAGATATCTGCCGTCGTTCATTTCGGGATATATGCCCTTCTTTTCCAGATACGCCTGCGCAAGGTAGGGCGATACGCCCAGCGGCTTGAAATCGACCGCAAGCTTGGTTGCGTCCTGCGAGGGATAGAAGGTGATGCCCTTAAGCTCCGCCTTGAGCTCGGCAACCGCGGTCTTGGCGCGCCCCAAAAGCTTGGGGTTATTCAAAAAGTACTTATAGCCGTACTCCACGCTTGCCATTACGGGGAAGCTTGGCGACGTCGTGCGGAACACGGAAAGCGCGTCCTCCACGCGGGGAACAAGCCTTTCGTTATTGACGGCAACCACCGCGCCCTGCGTTAAGACGGGCAGGGTCTTGTGCGCGCCGTCCACCCACATATCGGCGTACGCGCCCGCATATCCCGCCTTGTCTGCGGATAAGCAGAGGTGCGCGCCGTGCGCGCCGTCGACGAACAGCAGTCTGTCGTACTTCTTTAAAACCTCCGCGTACTTGTCAAGCGGCGCGATATTGCCGTAGTAGTCGGGCGACGCGATTATCATACCCGCTATGTTGACGTCGTTGACGATAAGCGTCTGGATAAGCTCGGGCGGGGGCGGCGTGAGCACGCCGTCCACCTCGGCGCCCTGCACTATTACCGGCTCGATATTCAAAAGCTTACAGCCGTTGAAAACGCTCTTGTGCGAGTTGCGCGGAACTATGACCTTGTTGCCCAGAGCCGCCGCAACGTACAGCATTGCAAGCACGCCCGACGACGAACCGTCGGTGGTTATATACGCCTTTTTCGCGCCGATGATAGAAGCGATATCCTCCTGCGCCTTTTTAATGACGCCGGTAGGACAGCTTAAATCGTCGGTGATGCTGAGCTCGGTCAGATCGATGGAAGCGACGGGAAACTGCGCCTTGAAGTCGCCCGCGTTCTTGTGTCCGGGCACGTGCATTCTGTTTCTGTCTTTACCCTTGAACTTATTCAGTTGTGCAAGAATTTCGTATTTGTATGTCATATTATTATACCACATTCCCTCGGGTTAGAAGCGAGCAAGACAAGGAGCGCGAGGAAAACCCGAGGGAGGTTACACAGAAGTAAATGACCGAGGGTTGCCGCAGCGCGACACCGTATTGCGACGCTTATAAGCCGAGAATTACTTTTTAGGTTTCATTGTGGGGAATAATATTACGTCGCGTATGGTCGAACTGTCGGTCAGTAACATAACCAGCCTGTCCACGCCCATGCCAAGACCGCCCGTGGGGGGCAGACCGTATTCGAGCGCCGTAATGAAATCCTCGTCCACCTGCGCGTTACAGCCGGGCTCCGCCGCTCTCTTTTCGGCAACCTGCTTTACGAAGCGCTGTTTCTGGTCAATGGGGTCGTTAAGCTCGGAGAACGCGTTGCCGAATTCGTGAGCGCATATAAAGTACTCGAACCTTTCGGTGAACGCGGGGTCGGTAGGCTTGCGCTTTGCAAGGGGGGAATTTTCTACGGGGTAGTCGTAGATTATCGTAGGCTGAATAAGCTTGTCCTCGACGAACGCTTCGAACAGCGCAATGAGAACGTGACCCTTGGTAGCCTTTGCGCCCTCTTCAACCTCGCAGTGCAAATCCTTTGCAACCTTGCGCGCCGCCTCGTCGTCCGCCCAGGTATCGTAGTCCGCGCCGCAATATTTCTTGACCGCTTCCTTCATGGTCAGGCGCGTCCACTTTGCGCCCATATCGATTGCGGTGCCCTGATAGCTTATCTGCGTAGACCCGCACACCTTTTCGGTCACGGTCTTATACAAATCCTCGATAAGGTCCATCATGCCGAAATAATCGGTGTACGCCTGATACATTTCGATGGAGGTGAACTCGGGATTGTGGAAGGCGTCCATACCCTCGTTGCGGAAAATTCTGCCCACCTCGTACACCCTTTCAAGTCCGCCGACTATAAGCCTTTTAAGGTACAGCTCGGTTTCGATACGCAGGTACATATCTAGGTCGAGGGCGTTGTGCTTGGTCTTGAAGGGACGCGCCGCCGCACCTATTTCCAGCGTGGTCAGCACGGGGGTATCCACTTCCAGATAGCCCATATTATCGAGGTACGCCCTGATTTCCTTTAAGATTTTGGAGCGCATAACGAAGGTCTTTTTGACCTCGGGATTTACTATTAAATCGAGGTCGCGCTGGCGGTACCTTATGTCCGCATTGGTCAGACCGTGCTGCTTTTCGGGCAGGGGCAAAAGCGCCTTGGTAAGCATTTCGATATGCGTGCAGTGCACGGAAATTTCGCCCGTCTGCGTCTTGAACACGAAGCCTTTAACGCCCACGATATCGCCGATATCGTAGTCCTTATTGAACGAGGCGTAATCCTCCTCGCCCCCGTCGTCGCGGCGCCAGTAAATCTGCAACAGCCAGTCGCGGTCGGAGATGTGGGAAAAGCTTGCCTTGCCCATAATGCGGCGGCTCATAAGCCTGCCCGCAACCGACACTTCCTTGCCTTCCAGCTCTTCGAAGTTTTCCTTGACGGAAAGCGAATTTGCCGTAACTTCGTATTTTGTTTTTTCGTAGGGGTTGCTGCCCTCGCCGCAAAGCTTTGCCAGCTTTTCGCGGCGGATACGCGCCTGTTCGGCAAGCAGTTCCCTTTCCTCCTCTTCCGAAAGAGGAGCCGTATTCTCGTTATTCTGCATATTCAATACCGTAAATTACTTTATGGCTAAAATCTTCAACTTGTAAGTCGAACCGTCGGGGCAAACCACCGTAACGACGTCGCCCTTCTTTTTCTTCATAAGCGCCGAACCGACGGGGGATTCGGAAGAAATCTTGTTCTTCATAACGTCGACGTCGGTTACGGAAGTAATGGTGTAAACCTCCTCCTCGCCGAACTCCTCGTCGCGCACGGTAACCACGGAGTCGAGGTGCACGTAAGAGTTGTCGTTGATTTCGCCCTGAATTACGGCGTTTTTAATCTGGTATTCGAGCTCTGCGATTTTGCCCTCGTTGGAGCGCTGCTCCTCCCTTGCGGCGTCGTATTCGGCGTTCTCCGAAAGGTCGCCGTGCGAACGCGCCTCGGCAATTCTTTCGATGATTTCGGGGCGCTTTACCTTGACCAGATTGTCAAGCTCGGCTACCAGTGCGTCGTAATTCTTTTTGGTCATTACAAATTGTTGATCTGCCATAAAAACTCCTTTCTCGCAAAAGCGTGGTTTTGCTTGCTACGTTATTTTATTTAAAATTATAATACGCGCTCCCGCACGGAACGCGTACACTATTATATATATTTCAAAGCCGTTTGTCAATCAAATGTCATTTAAGAGATTTGACAAAATCGGTAATTCGCCCGATTGCCTCGGACAGATTTTCCTGCGAGGTGGCGTACGAACAGCGCACGTGCATTTTGCCCGCGTCGCCGAACGCGGAGCCGGGCACCACCGCCACGCCCTTTTCCTTTAAAAGGCGGTTGGCGAATTCCTCGCCGTCCAGCCCCGTGCTTGCAATGGACGGGAAGACGTAGAAAGCGCCTTTGGGCTGAAAGCATTTAAGCCCCAGCGAATTGAACGCGTTTACCATAAACCTGCCGCGGCGGGCGTATTCGGAGCGCATCTCCTCCACCACCGAAAAGCCGTCCGAAAAACCTTCGGCAAGCGCGGCGGTTGCGGCGTGCTGCGAAACTCTGGGCGCGCACATAATGCCGTACTGGTGAATTTTGAACATGGCGTCGTCGATTTCGGCAGGCGCGCACACGAAGCCCACGCGCCAGCCCGTCATTGCAAACGCCTTGGAAAAGCCGTTTATAACCACCGTTCTTGGGCGCATATTGCCCAGCGAAGCGATTGAAACGTGCTTGCCCACGTACGTAAGCTCGGCGTAAATTTCGTCCGAAATTACCAGAAGGTCGTGCTTTTCAATCACGGGTATAATGGCTTGAAGTTGTTCCTTGGTCATTATCGCGCCCGTGGGGTTGTTGGGGTAGGCGAGAATGAGCGCCTTGGTTTTTGGCGTGATAGCCGCCTCCAGCTGCGCTGGGGTAAGCACGAAGTCGTTGTCCGCCGTGCACTCCACCGCAACGGGCGTTCCGCCCGCAAGCACCACTGTGGGCGCGTAGGAAACGTAGCAGGGCTCGGGCACCAGAATTTCGTCGCCGATACCGCAGATAGCGCGCAGGGTCAAATCAATCGCCTCGCTTGCGCCCACGGTGACGAGGGTGTGCGCGGGGTCGCACTCTACGGAGAATCTCTCGCGCATATAGCGGCAGATATTCTCCCTCAGCTCGGGCAAACCTCTGTTGCCCGTGTACTGGGTCATACCCCTTTTAATCGAACGCACGGCGGCGTCGCGTATGTACCAGGGCGTGACGAAATCCGGCTCGCCCACGCCGAGCGAAATGGCGCCCTCCATTTCCTGAACTATATCGAAAAATTTTCTTATACCGCTGGGCTTTAAGCTCTTTGCGCGGTCGTTTACGAAGTCTCTCATTTAAACCTCATTAGGATATCCCCTCCGATTAGAAGCAAGCAAGACAAGGAGCGCGAGGAAAACCCGAAGGAGTTTACACCGAAGTAAATGACTGAGGGTTGCCACAGCGCGACACCGTATTGCGAAGCTTATAAGCGGAGAGCTGTTTACGGCTGTATTGACAACCTGCCCTCTTCGTTCTTGTGAAGCAACGCGCCCTCGACTTTATATTTTTTAAGTATGAAATGCGTTGCCGTGGAAAGCACGGTGTCGTAGGTGGATATCCTTTCGGAAACGAAGCGCGAAACGCTCTTTAAGGACTTGCCCTCGACTATAACCGCAAGGTCGTAGCCGCCGCTCATAAGATAGAGGTTTTTAACCTCCTCGTGCTCGGCGATTTCGCGCGCGATAGCGTCGAAGCCCTCGCCCTTCTGGGGCGTAACCTTGACCTCGATAAGCGCTTCAACCTTGTTTTCGTCAATCGCGTCGCTGTTGGTTATCGCCGTGTATTTGACGATAACGCCGCTCTCTTCCAGCCTTTTGACCTCCGCCTTAACCTTTTCCTCGCTGACGCCGAGCATAGCGGCAAGCCTTGCCGCGGGTATGCGCGAATCCGCTTCCAGAATTGCAAGTAAGTCCTTTTCCAACGCTTCCATAAAAGCACCCCTTTCAAGTGAAATAAAAGTTTACGCATATATTTTAACTTTTTTTGCGGCGCATGTCAATTTATCGTTTACAATAACCGCATAATTTAGTAAAATAATAATATGTTCAGAATTTGGGCGAAGATTATAAAAGACGGCAAAATAATAAGACAGCTCACTTACGAGCGTGAAGACAAATTTTCGTATTCGGACTTTTTTACGTACCTTGCGGACATTTGCGAGGGGCTGGATATAGCCACGCCCGTCTTAATGAAGCCGCACATTTTCAACTACGCAAAGTTCAACACGGTGCGTTTTCTGCCCCGCGACTTTGCCGAAAGCGTGGACTTCGATAAGCTGGTTCTGGACAATATAGTTATTTAAGTCCGCGGTAGGGTCTGAAGATAAGCAGGATATAAATTTCGAAGAGTGCGGAAACGAAGCAAATAGCAAGGAAGCACCGCATTGCGGTAAGATTGTAGAAGGTGAACAGCGCAAGCAGGTTGAAGCCCGAAAAGGCGTACACTCCCGCGCAGATGCCTAAAATTATCAAATTTAA
>VIDL01421397.1_pt1 | contig 13267 bp, 12 predicted proteins | sample 5025111 | NCBI WGS metagenome assembly VIDL01 (sample SAMN11851957, study PRJNA449069) | gut metagenome | isolation source: stool from female vole | host: Microtus ochrogaster | place: USA:Florida | collected 2017
ACATGTGCAGAGTGGCGAGCATCTGATTCATATTCAACGTGGCTTGGCTGCTTTGCAGCATTTATAATATCTGCCTTACTAGCATCTAGTCTGCCATATCGTATATTTTCTTCTATACTAACATCATAAAGATATGGTTCCTGCGGCACATAAGCTATTTTATCTCTTAACTCTGATAAACGATAATCTTCTATACTCTTTCCTTCAATATAGATTTTACCGGACTTTACAGGATACATACCAAGCAATAATTTTGCAATGGTACTTTTCCCTTTTCCTGATTCGCCTTTTATGGCTATACATTTTCCCTTGGGGATATCAAGGTTAAACCCTTGCAGTATTTCATATCTGTCATCATAAGAAAAGGACACATCTCGAATGCACACTTCATAATCTTCATCTATCTGACTCTGTGTTATATTCCCGCCTTCTGGATAGCTTTCCGGTTCTTCCTCTGTCTCTAAAAAACGGAAAACTCTTTTTGCATTAGCCAGATAGCCGGCCATAGACGGAATATAGAGTCCTACCTGCAGCATATTATAGCTCATGGCTCCATACAGCAAATAGATTGCTGCCAAATTGCCTACAGTAGTGATTTGTTTACTTACAAAAAATACACCCAGCGCAATAAATACCAATGACCCCATTAGTTCAAACAACTGATTGAGTCCGTCCAGCATTGCCGCCATAATATTCATTTTCCCCTGTTGTTTGCGAAACTTATTATTACTATAGACATACTTATCTACCATAACGGACTTAAGCGAAAACATTTTTATTTGCTCTATTCCGGATAGTATATTTGATATTCCTTCAATTATAGATACATTTGTTTCTGACAGTTCTCCACTTACTCTTTGCATTGGTGCTATAAATGCACTATTAATCATAAATAATACGATACTGACTCCTAACAGGCATAAGGTAAGCTGCCAGCTAAACAAAAACATTACTGTTAAATAAAAACAAGTCATCAAAAATGGCATGATAATTCTTCGGAACCTTGAGCCATATATACCGCAAGCTCTCTCACAGTCATAAATAAGTTTAGACATGAAATCGCTGGTACTATTATTTTCATAATAACTGTATGGTAACCGCAGGCACTTTGAATACAACATTTTTTGCAAATTTGCTCCTCCTTTTTTGGCTTCCATCGTATAGATATAAAAGGAGATGGCGTATATTAATAAGCAGATAAGCCCTGCTGCCACACAGCACAAAGTGTCTTGCAGTAATCCTTGGAAAATGTTTATTGTCCCATAGTTTTCAGCTCTGATAATTATTTTCTTTAATAAAAAAGCTGTTATCGCATCAAAACCGGATAATGCAAGGCTCATTGAAATGATTGCCAAAAGATATTTTACAAATCCTGCCTTCATTAGTTTTAACATTTTCCCAAGAGTATAGATATCTTTTTTACTGCCTAAAACGGTTGAATCACATTGACTGATAATCGTATCACTAAAAGCCACTTTCTTCCTCCCCTTTCTTAATTACTTTTCCATTCTCAAATAAATATATCTCATCGGCATCTACGATTGTACTTACCCTATGGGCAATGGTAATGACAGTTCTGTTTTTTGCAATGTCTTTTATAGCTTCTAAAACTCCCTGCTCAGTTTTCATATCTAAAGCAGAGGTTGGTTCGTCTAACAATAATACGGGGGCATCTTTTAAAAAAGCTCTTGCAATGGACAATCTTTGTTTCTGGCCCCCGGAAAGCTTATCGCCCCGTTCTCCTATCTCTGTATCATATCCCTTTGGCAAGTGCATAATAAAATCATGTGCATTGGCCTTTTTACATGCATCTATAATTTCTTCTTTAGAAGCTCCTGCTTTTCCAAAAGAAACATTTTCAGCAATTGTTCCGGGAAACAGAAACACATTTTGTGACACCAGACTTATGTTATTTCGCAACTCCGTAAGATTCCATTCTTTGAAATCATGGCCGTAAAATCTGTAACTCCCCTTTTGCGGATGATAAAATCCACATAACAATTTTATAAGTGTCGACTTTCCGCCGCCCGAACTTCCAACAAATGCCACCTTACTGCCCTTCTTAATTTTGAGATTAACACCTGTTAAAATTTCCTGATTTTCTACATATCCAAAACATAGATCCTCTAGTTCGATTACCGTATCTCCCTCCAAGCGAAAGCATCCCGTGCCTGAGCATTCTTCTTGCTGATCCAAAACTTTTTGTAACCTTTTTGCCGAAACCATGTATTCCCTGACAGTGGCAATATACGATGAAATATCGCCCAATGGCCCGGCAATTCTGTCTAGCAGCATCACATATGCCAACATTATTCCAAGAGATAACCTTCCTCTGCTTATCTCATACAAACAAAAAAGATAACATACCAATTTAGGAATCCACCGTATTATATGGGCCATGACAAATCCTGCCGCCTGAATTTTTGTACGGTAAACCTCGTTCTCTACAATTTTATCAATGGTTTTGAAAATGCGCTGCCTTTGAGTTTCGTACAGATTAAAAGATTTTCCAATCAAGATTCCTTGAATTGCGTCATAAGATACGCTTTCCAGATTATCATATAATTGGCGTCTCGCAGCAGCTACTTTCCCAATCGATTTCATCATTTTGTTTGCAATCCAGAGCAGCACAGGATAACAGATGATTGTCACCAGCAAAAGCTGAATACTTTGCTTAGCAATATAGATACAGATAACAGCTATTGTAATGATTACCACCAAAAGCTCCGGTATTACTACCGAAAACAAGTTCTCCATCTGATACATATCCGACTGCAATTTATTCATCAATGCGCCAATGCTCTCTGTATCAAAGTAATTATTTTGAATCCTGACCAATTTCGTTATCAGCATGTTGCGAATATCTGTCTGCACATTAATGCTGAATGTGTTTTTTACATAGCTGGCAAGAAAAGCTACCACCCCACCTAGTATCATTAATAAAAGAAAGGGATAAATAAAATTACGCAGAAAGATTTCCTCGCCAGAAAACAATGTATCCGTAGCCCTTGCAATCATATTACTACCCACCACAAGTATCTGCGTTAATATACAGGCGCATATAACATACGCCAGACAGTAATACCAATATTTCCTAATTGGATCCATAAGATTTTGTTTTTTAAAATCGTACATTCTTTACTCCATTTCTGCGCATAACAAATTTTCTTTTAAAAATTATACTTTTATTTATGGGACAATTCCTTTCATTATTTGTGATATTTTCTTGATTTCTCACATAATATGATATATTATGTTAAAAAATATAAGGAGCAGGCTTATGGCGATTCCTATTCCCTCCGGATATAATTTCAAAGTAAACCACAAAAAGAAGGACAATTCTTATACTATGCCAAACCTAGATGTGTATGGCGATATCTACGGTATCGGTTATATGCTGTCCGGCGACCGCATGATAATCACTCCTGACAGAACCGTGCTGGTACACCCCGGCACCGTTCAATTTATGCACAAAAATCTGTATCATCGGACAACTTATATATCAGAAGGTATCTATGAAAATATTGGCATAAAATTTAATGAATCCGTTGCCAAACTTATTATATCTGTCATTGGTGAGAAACAATTTAATATGTTATTTGACTTGATCAGTGTTACTCTGACTCCGGAAATAGACGAAGAAATTCAGCGTATTGTATTTACCATGGAACGGGAATGGAAAAATTATGACTCTTACTCTGATACCATGATGAAAACCTTAGCCATACAATTTTTTATAACTATACTGCGCGGGTACTCTGACACGCCTGCCATGGATATTTTATTAAAGAAAAAGCAGATGCCCCTCATTGATGCACTGCATTATGTCCGGCAGCACTATGCGCAAAATCCGTCTCTGACAGAAACAGCTGAGGCTGTGCATATATCCGCTTCCTACCTTTCAAGATTGTTTAAGCAGGAGCTTGGCACTTCTTATTCCCAATTTCTTACTGAGATAAAAATTTCTTATGCCATGAAACTTCTTGTTAATACCAATTTATCTGTTATAGAAATTGCAAATCAGTGCGGCTATCAAAACAGTAATTATTTTAGCAATTCCTTTAAAAAGCTTATTGGCATTTCTCCATTACAGTTTAGAAAACAGCAAAAATAATTTTCTGGAAAATTTTTTAAAAAAGGTCTTGACATATTATCAAAATGATAATATGATAAGAACAACAAAGATATTTTCAAAATGATAATATGTTTAAGACAACGGAGGAGGAAAGATTATGGCTATCACTTACAAGAAATTTGAACCCACAGAATATGTTATGAAAGTGAAAAAGGGAAAGGTAGTGCAGAAGGGGTTGGGACTGTCCTTTTTCTATAATACCATGAATACCAGCATGATGGTTATTCCCGCCACGGCATTTGACACAAGTTTCGCTTTCAGCGATATTCTGACTTTAGACTTTCAGAACATCAGTGTGCAGGGGGATATCTCCTATGTGATTACGGACTATGAGAAGGCTTCCAAAATGGTGGATTTTTCCTATAAGGATAAAAAGGAATATGCGACTGTCTTAAATGAGGCAAAGCAGAAAATGGCAAAGCGCATCATCAATCTTGCAAAGGTCTATGTCACCAAGTTTGCAAGGGAAAAAAGTGTGAGAGACGCCATCATGGCGGCGGATGCACTTGCGGCTGTCTTAAAGGCAGATATGAAAGAAGATGAAACCCTCAGGGAATTTGGGGTGGAATTGATTTCTGTCTCCATTCTTGGTATTATGGCACAGAGCGATACCAGAAAAGCTCTGGAAGCCGCCACAAGGGAAGAGATTTTAAAACAGCAGGATGATGCCATTTACAAGCGCAGAAATGCGGCGATTGAGCAGGAGCGCATTGTAAAGGAAAATGAATTAAATACCGAAATCAAAGTTGCGGAAAAGCAGAAGGAGAAGCGTGAGAAAGAGATGGAAGTCAAGCGCCTTGTGCAGGAGAAGCAGGCGGAGCTGGATGCACAACAGCTTGCCAACGATATCCGTCTGGAGGAAGAAAATTGCAGGCTGGTAGACTTGCAGACGGAAAACGAGAAGAAAAAATCCGATGCAAAAGCATATGATTCGGAAGTGTTGCTTAAGACCTTTGCCGGTATTGACAAGGAAGTAGTGAAAGCCTTAGTCACCAGCGGAATGGACAGCAAGGCGTTAATCGCCAAGGCATTTGTGGAAATCGGCGACAAAGCAGATAAAATTGGGGTGCTGAATGTATCTCCGGACCTTTTGGAAACTTTGACACAGCAGTAATCGCGTGTAAAGTCGCAAATTGCAGAAAGGCATGGTTATTATAATGGAACGGGGAATGAATAAAACAGTTCTTATCACAAGAAAAACCAGACTGCAGGAGCTGATTGCCAAATACAATACCATGGAACAGGCCAAATTTTATATTGAGCATCTGGGGGCGGATTTTTCCGACTACATCAACGAGGACAAAAAATATCAGCAGGCAGTGGAAGAAGTGATTCGCACAGCGGAAAGCTATGCAAGGCTTCAGAGGATTGACAGGGATTTTCTGCCCAATATGATTTTTGGAAAAGAGGATGTGGTGATTGCCGTCGGACAGGACGGCCTGGTGGCAAATGTGATGAAGTATCTGGATGGGCAGCCGCTCATAGGCATCAATCCCGATACTTCAAGATGGGATGGCGTCCTGCTTCCTTTCGAGGCAGGACAGTTAGAGCAGACTCTCAAAAAAGTCATTTCGGGACATTATCAGTCAAAGGAAGTGACCATGGCACAGGCAAGCACACAGGACGGGCAGAAAATGCTTGCTGTCAATGACTTGTTTGTGGGACAGAAAACCCATACTTCCGCTAGGTATGAAATTACATGGAATCAGAAAAAAGAGTACCAATCCTCCAGCGGAATCATTGTTTCTACGGGCTTAGGTTCCACCGGCTGGTACAAATCCATTATGACTCAGGCGGCGTGCATTGCCGGGGAGTTTGGCAGGGAAGCTTTTTCGGATGAGCCTTTAAGCTGGGGAGAAAATAAACTGATATTTGTGGTGAGAGAGCCTTTCCCCAGCCGCTCCACCCAAACAGAGATTGTTTATGGAAAACTTTCAGAAGGTGACACTTTTCGGATTTTATCCCAAATGCCCGAAAACGGCGTGGTCTTTTCGGACGGAATCGAAAGCGATGCGATTTCCTTTAATTCAGGGACGGAAATTACTATAGGAATAGCGCCTGAAAAAGGGCGGCTGGTGGTAGCGTGAAGAGATTTTTAAGGAGAAAACAAAATGGCATATATAAAAGAGTATGGAAATAACAGGGAAAGCCGGGCAGAACAAGCCAGACGGCATACAGAAGAGATGGAGCAAAAGTATGGTGAACAAATCAGGGAAGCCATAAAAAATACCATTATTTATGATGTTGATTTTCAAAGCAGCGAGACCTATTCCTGCGAAACGAAAATTACAGTGGAGGCAGCGGACAGTGTTTCGGCTGTTATGAAGCACTCCAAAGAGTGCAATGGCCCTATGGCAGTATTAAATTTTTCATCTTACAAAAATCCGGGAGGCGGGTTTATCGGCGGCAGCAAAGCGCAGGAAGAATGCTTGTGTCAGGAGTCTTGTTTATATAACATCCTGACAGAATTTGCTCCCTCATTTTACGAATGGAATCGTCAACATAATAATAAGACGCTATACCTAAACCGGGGATTATACGTTCCTAAGGTAGTATTTTGTAAAGAAGGGAATACGGTTTTGTGTGACGTAATTACCTGTGCCGCCCCAAACAAATCGGCAGCCCAGGCCAATCAGAAAGTTTCCGATGAAGAGAATACGGAAGCCCTGAAATCGAGAATTCGGTTTGTTCTGGACATTGCAAAAGAAAATCATGTGGAGCTTTTGATTCTGGGGGCATATGGCTGCGGCGTATTTGGACAGGACGCCAGAGAAGTGGCAGGTATTTTTAAAGAATGCTTAAGTACGACACACAAGTGCTTCCGAAAGGTTATCTTTGCAATTCCCAAGGGCAGGGATAATCATTTGGAAGTATTTGAGGAGGTTTTGGGGAAGTGATAAAGGTAGGAGGAGTTGTAGGCAGATGGGTATAAACATGAATCCTTATGAGATGAACAAAGCAGAAAAGGAATATTTGTCCCACTATGATATCAGCGCATTTGAGAGACCTTCCATTGCGGCGGATATGGTGATTTTTTCCATTTTGAATGACGGAATCAGCAGCAATATCCGCAAGCTGCAGAAAAAAGCTCTAAAGGTGCTTCTTATTAAAAGGGCAAATTATCCATATAAAGACTATTGGGCGCTTCCCGGAGGATTTGTGAAGCCCGGTGAGGATGTGGCAGAGACTGCAAGACGGGAACTGTATGAAGAAACCAATGTACGAAATGCTTATTTACAGCTTGTGGGGATTTATGGAAAGAATGACAGGGATCCCAGAGGATGGATTATCTCCAATACCTTTATGGCGCTGATGGATGGGGAAAATTGTCGCTTAAGGGCTGGAACAGATGCATGGGAAGCCGAGTGGTTCAATATAGAAATAAAGGCGCAAGAAATAAAAAGAGAGCTGAAAGAAGATGCAATCTTTATGGAAACAGAATACCAGCTTTGCCTCACCAATGAAGACAAAAATCTTTCCATAAACGCAGGACTAAAGCAGTATAAAAGCTTTCAGCATTATCATGAAACCGTCCAATATGAAATCCTGCAAAGCGGAGAGCTTGCCTTTGACCATGCAGAGATTATTTTATCTGCAATGCTTTCTCTGCGCAGCAACATGGAGAAAGATTTAAAACAAGCATTTGATCTCCTGCCGGAAATGTTTACCCTGACACAGCTTCAGAATGTGTTTGAAATCGTGCTGGGCAGGGAACTTTTGACGGCAAATTTCCGCAGAAAGATTGCGGACTATGTGGTGGAGACCGATATCATTTTAGAAGGTGCAGGGCATCGGCCGGCAAAGTTATTTAAACGTAATGTGGGAGCCTTTTATCTTTGACAATAAGACAGCTTTGATTTAATCTCTTCAATAATGGAATCCAATAAAACAGGTCTCATATCATGGGCATCCAAACAGACACAGTACATATACGGATGCCCTTGATAAAACTTCTCTTTCTGATGGGTATGTCCATAAAGATTAATAATCGCTGTTTTTAAAAGCTTCAACTTCTCATGAGAAACTAGTGTTGGATAATGGGACAGATAAAAATGATAACTTCCCACTTCCGGATAATTCAAATATAACGCTGCGTCACCTGCGCTTACAACATTGCTGCATCCTCTATATTTTTCTATCCTGTTCAAAGTATCATGATTTCCTCTGATAATAATAAGATTACCATTTAGTTTTTGCAGCACGGACAATCCATATAAAAAATCGGTGTCTTCCGAATTATGCTTTATCATAATATCGCCCAAAACATAAACGGTATCATCAGGATTTACCAATTCATTCCAATTATCCACTAGCGCTCTGTCATGCTCTTCAATACTTCCAAATCCCCGGGCCTCATAAATAAAAGCTCTATCATGCCCAATATGCAAATCGCTGGTCACCCATGTGTTACTCATAAGTAGCACCTCCTTTTTGTTTATTTATTTCCTTCTAGTTGATAATCTTAACGCATCTGCCGGACAATGCTGAACACATTTACCACATCTGATACACTCCGCATCGTTAGGGTTCGCAGCGGGATTCACACACATATCGCAGACTTTTTGACACCTATGGCAATCGATACATTTATCCTTATCCACATTTAACTGCACAACGGATATCTTGTTAAAGGGTGCGTAAAAGGCTCCCAAGGGACACAGATATTTACAAAAGGGACGATATATTATTACGCTTAATACAAGGATAATGATAAGTAAGCTGAGTTTCCAAGTAAACAGCTTTCCAAGCACTGCGTATAGTTCAGTATTTGTAAATGATAACAGGATTCCCGCCAAGGTACCGGAGGGGCATAAATATTTACAGAATACCGGAGTCAGCTTTAAAAAAACAGGCAAAATCACCACCATCAGCGCCAATATTACATACTTCAGTTTTCTAAGTATTCTATCTCCCTTAAAACCTTTTATCTTTACCGGAAAGGGAATCTTGTGAAGCAAATCCTGCAAAAATCCAAAAGGGCAGATGAATCCGCAAATGAATCTGCCTAAAAGCGCCCCGAAAAAAATCAACAGACCAAGTACATAATAAGGAAATTTAAATTTATAACCGGACAGCGCATTTTGCAGGGCGCCTATGGGACAGGCTCCCACAGCTCCCGGACAAGAATAACAGTTTAATCCGGGAACGCACACATTTTTCGTGGCGCCTTCGTATATTTTTCCCGTAAAAAAACCTTTCAAATTTGCATTTTGAATGATTGCGGCGATTCCCTGTATCGCCATTCTCTTTTTATTATCCAAGACCGATACACTCCAGACATATCTTAATAGCCTTCACAAATACCTGCCTGTTTTGTTCTTTGATGATACCTGTAATTATGAATGCGGCTGACAATACAAACGCTATGATGGTCATACCTCTCTGTTTCATTTTTCCTCCAATTTCTTAATCATTCAGATATTTTAGTATTTCCTGCTCCCAATCGTCATAGCTTCGCGCGCCAATCAACGGTTCACTGTTTAACAGGTTACCTTCGGAATCAAATAAGGCTGTTGTAGGAACATATTCTGTCATAAAGGGAAAAAAGTCCTCATTTCCTATCAGAATCGAGTATGTTATATTAATATCGTCAATAACAGCCTTTGCATCATCAAGACTGTCCAAACTATAGAAAACTCCTAAGATAACAAACCCCTGATCTTTATAATTCTGATAAAGTTTCTCAAGATCCGGCATCTCTTTCACGCATGGACCGCACCAAGGCTCCCAGAAATTTACCATAATCAGTTTTGAATCCTTTATATTATCGGTATCAACGAATTCGCCATTGATATCTGTGGCAGAAAAATCGAGCCGGCTCATTTTATCCGAAGAGATTTCCTCTTTTTCCAGCGTATCCGCCGTCTCAGTTCCCGCTTCATCTCCTGCTTCATCCGTTGATTTAATCGTTGTATCTGACATATCGGTAGCTGTGGAATCTGCTTTGTTTCCACAAGCCGTAATACTAATCACCAAGAATGCTGCCATCAAAATGGATACATATTTTTTCATATTAACATCCCTGCTCCTTTCTCAACTAGATATTTTCAGGTGATTGCGAAACTCAATAACTATGCAAGTGTCATTGTGCATATTGCACATTCCAACGCAGACACGCTTTCGCTCCGCGAAAAACGCAACGGTGCTAAGCTCATGCCGAATTTCATTCGGCTTAATACCTCGCTAAGCGCCGGCGTTTTTCAAGGGTCTGCTTTGGAATATACAATCTGCACAATTAGAATTACGCAAATCGGAGTTTCGCAAACGCCTACCTAATATTCTTATCCAAAACACTGATGCAATGCCCGGAAATATTGTTCATAATTCTGATTATCTGACAGACCGGAAACCTCTCCGTCACCGGTCTCAACAATTTTCCAAGTACCATCTTCCAATTCGGCAAAATCTATGGTGTAATAGGGACTGTCTAAATCTTTGTATTTCTCTATGAGTGCCCGCGGAGGCTCCGGAGTATAATTCCCCTGCCCAGAGTTTCTGCTCACAGTGGCTATTTCATGATTCATATAGAACACACGATATTCATTGGTGCGCCCGCCATACTGCTTTAAGTCCAAATATTCCTTAATGCAAATTCCGCCTGTAAGCAGTGTTCCTCTATACTGATAGAAAACTTCCATCCAGGAATCAAAATCTTTTTGAGAAATACTTTGGTCAAAAAATCGCGGAAATTCCGTGCCCTTTACAGACTTCACATAGTCCTTCACCATAAACCTCAGAAAAGACTTCTTCAACTGCTCTACATCAATCTGAGTATGCAAAGGATATATTTCCATTCTGGCCGTATCTTCTTTCACTGATTCATAAATATTCGGAAAAATATGCATCCGTCTGTATTGCTCCGGTTCTGTAATCAGTCTGATATTTTTATCGAGTAAGAGATTGTAAAATCGCTGGTACTGCTCCGGTTTCATCATCCAGCCTCTGTACACTGCCAGATGTTCTTCTTTTGGAGCATCTTTCACAATCAGCTTGTCTTCCTGAAACCATTGGTCGTATCCAAATAAAGCCACCTCAAACAGCCCGGTAGCAAGCACCGCATCATATTCTTTCTGTAAATCCTCATCCACTTTTGTTATGCTAAAAAAGCTGGACGGAAATAATATCATATCAACCATCATTTCACTCCCATCGGTCATAGGAAGATATTCATTGCCAATTCAACATCCTCCTTTGTTAATCCAATTTCAGGGTTCGTTTGTATTTGATGTTTCGAAACTATACTATTATGTAAATCTAAATCATCAAGAACAATCCATTGATTCACTTCTTCATGCAGTTCAATCCATTTTAATATTTCCTGCGCCTTAACTAAACTAAATTTTTGAGATTTCCTGATTTCCTCAGTAGTTAAATCCGGTGTGAAATCATAGATGGAAATATTTTCTGATGAAAGGAATTCAACTAGTCTCTCTGCTTCTGTACGAATAGGGACCTTCTTCTCGTCAAACCAAAACCTCCAACCGGAGCTCAGAACTATTTTTGCATTGGTGGTTCTAACAAGTATCCCTAAAAGTGATACCAAATTCCTATCAATCAGCGTCCCTTCTTTAATCTCTTTTTGATGATTTTCGTTCCACAAATTTGAGTTCAATACCCCATCTATATCTAAAAAAATTACATTCATCATTCGTTACTCCCATGCACAATAGGGCACATATGTATCAAAATGAAAGTGTCCACCAGAAACACAAGTATCTTCCTATCTGAATTATAACACAATATCATTAATAATTTGTAGAACAACTTTATCAATAGGTATAACCGTCTCTTTTTTGCTGTCGGAGTATCTTTAACAGGAGCCTTTTCTCTATCTTCTGCTTTGGAGATATTTCCTGAAGGATATTTTCCCATCCTTCCTTGTCAGATCCGGCTTGTCCTCTCCCGCAGCGCCCTCTTCGGTGTCTGCCGACTCTGTCTCCTGGCCCAGAACAGTGTCTAATAATTCGCGAATCTTGGCACTTTTTTCACTGCCGTATAACTCCTGCAGGGCCTCCCGGTCCTGGGGTGTATTCCAATTGGCAAGCACCCGGATGCCCAATTCCCGCTCCGCCGCCTTTTTGGAGGAGAGCAACTCTTTGACCTCTTCCCTCCAGCCGGGACGGTCTGTCAGCAGCTTTTCCAGCTCCTGCCTTACCTGCATGGAACTGTCCTTGCTGTAGGACAGAATCTGCTCCTTCCAGGCATCCTTTCCCTTGGCGAATTCCTCCCGGGCAGCCATGCAGGACTCCCGGTTTCCCTCCGTGATCTGTATCTTTGCCTTGCCGCTATACACCCGCAGGGCAAAGCACCGTCCGTAAATCCCTGCCTCGGAAAAAGCCTTTACAGCCTCTTGGGTGTACTCCGCTAGGTATTGCTGGAAGATAGGAATACAGCCATTGATAATGTCCTGCTTTTTTTCCTCAATAAATGTATCATCCAACATCAGCATGATCACTCGGAGCTGTCCCGCCACATCTATTCCCGCATGGTCCAATCCCCGGAATATATGCTCTAGTTTTTTCTGATTCAAATCCTCATCGTGAAACAGCGAGCCGCCAATAAAAAAATATCTCTTTTCCATCAGCGCCATATAAGCCATACAGCGTCCGAAAAAGTCCTCGTTATGGTAGATTTCGTCATATTGAATCAGAGCCCCTATCGCATCGAGTCCGCCCTGCCTGTGCCAATCCGAGTGCTGATCCTTGAAGGGATGGAGCGTAGACAGGTCTGCCCTGCCTGTGAGGTAGTCCTTGACCTCGTTGGCACAGGAAAGTCCGTCAGTCATCAGGTCGATGAGCTTGTCCCGCAGCATGTCCCCTTTGTTCAGCACTTCCTGCTCGTACAGCGCAGGATCCTCTTTGAGGATGATCTCCGCCATGGCATTGGTCTCCCGATAGCCGACGTTTTTGTAGATTTCCAGAAAATCCTCCCTGTGTCTGCGAAATTGCACACAAAGCAGCTCTTCAGGAGCGCCTGCCCTATACTCATGTCTTGTCAGCTGGTCTGCCGCCCAGGAGATCCTCTCCCGGTTAGGAATGCAGAAAAGCTCCTCTAGCTCTCCACCCACATGGCCGATCTCTCCCCGAAGATCCACCCACTCTATAGCAACCAGCATCTCCTGGGCCTCGACCG
>VIDL01002738.1_pt1 | contig 13091 bp, 11 predicted proteins | sample 5025111 | NCBI WGS metagenome assembly VIDL01 (sample SAMN11851957, study PRJNA449069) | gut metagenome | isolation source: stool from female vole | host: Microtus ochrogaster | place: USA:Florida | collected 2017
GCGCACCGGAGGGGAAATATACATAGGTGTGCTGGGACCGGTGAGAACGGGTAAGTCCACATTCATCAAGCGTTTTATGGAGGAATTGGTGCTGCCCTACATGGAAGATGAAAATCAGAAGACCAGAGCGCAGGATGAGATGCCTCAAAGCGCAGGCGGGCGCACCATCACTACCACGGAGCCCAAGTTTATTCCCAATGATGCCGCAGAGGTGGCATTAAATGAGGATACCCATGTGTCCGTGCGTCTTATCGACTGCGTGGGTTATATGGTGGAAGGAGCCGCAGGACATCTGGAGGAAGAGGAAGAGCGTATGGTGAAAACACCATGGTTTGACTATGAAATTCCTTTTACTCAGGCTGCGGAAATCGGTACGGACAGAGTCATGAAGGAACATTCCACCATAGGGCTTGTCATTACAACGGACGGAAGTATTGGGGAGATTCCACGGGAGAATTATCTGGATGCGGAAGAAAAAACGATTTTCGCATTAAAAAAGACCGGCAAACCATTCTTGGTGTTGGTGAACAGTAAGAAGCCACATTCTGACGAGGCGAAACGAGTTGCAGCCCAAATTGAGGAAAAGTACGATGTATCCGTACTTACTGTCAACTGTGAACAGTTGAAGAAAGATGATATCCACCAGATTTTAGAGAGAATTTTGTATGAATTCCCCATTTCTTCCATGGAATTTTATATGCCTAAATGGGTGGAAATGCTGCCTGCAGACAATCATATGAAGAAGGATATGATAGACGGCGTGCGGATGCTCATGACACAGTATGACACCATAAGGGATGTGCAGGATAAGGGAGTTTTGCTGGAGAGCAATTATGTAAAACGCTGTAAAATGGACAGTATACGGCTTTATGACGGAATTGTAAAAGTCCAGCTGGATGTGGATGACGCTTATTATTATGAGATGCTGACAGAGATGGTGGGAGAAGAAATCTCAGATGAGTACCAACTGATTCGTAAACTGAAAGAGTTTTCCGTCATGAAGAAGGAGTACGACAAAGTATTAAATGCCGTAAATATGGTGCGAATCCGGGGATACGGTGTGGTGATGCCGGAGAAAGAGGAAATCACTCTCGACAAGCCGGAGATTATCAAGCATGGCAATAAATTTGGCGTAAAAATCAAGGCCAGCAGCCCTTCCATACATATGATAAGGGCAAACATAGAGACGGAAATTGCTCCCATTGTAGGAACAAAAGAGCAGGCGGACGATTTAATTGTCTATATCGACCAGGCGGACAGAGAACAGGCAATCTGGGACACCAATATTTTTGGAAAAACGGTAGAACAGTTGGTGAATGACGGAATTACAACCAAGATTGCTTCCATTGGCGAGGAAAGTCAGGTGAAGCTTCAGGAAACCATGCAGAAAATTGTCAATGACAGCAATGGAGGAATGGTCTGCATTATTATTTAATCCAAAACGCAACAGCAATACACAGGCCTGTGGGGAGGCATCCGAAGGATGGCTCTTCATGGGCTTTTTGTGAATACGGATTGCTTTTTTTATGGAAATTTTGTATAATGATAGATAATTACGAGGCTAGGTTTTTTAGGCAACGAAAGAGAAGAATTCACTGAGAGGAGATAGCAGGGATGGAAAAAACAGCGTCAGTAAAAACAGTATCAGCATATGAAAAATTACAAAATTGTTATGCTAGTGTGAGAAAGAAGACTGATTTTGAGCCCAAGATAGGTATTGTGCTTGGCTCTGGTCTGGGCGGTTATGCAGGAAGTATCTGCGTAGAAGAAGAGATTCCATATGAGGATATTAAAGATTTTCCCGTGTCCACAGTGGCTGGACATGCAGGTAAATTTATTTTTGGAACTATCGGGGGCATTCCTGTGGTCTGCATGAGCGGCAGAGTGCACTATTATGAGGGGTATGATGTGACGGATGTGGTGCTGCCCATTCGGTTAATGAAGCTTTTGGGCGCCAATATTCTGTTTTTGACAAATGCTGCAGGAGGAGTGAATTCATCTTTTCAGGCGGGGGATTTGATGTTGATTACAGACCATATCTCTTTGTTCGCACCCAATCCTTTGATTGGAGAAAATATTGAGGAGTTGGGGACAAGATTTCCTGATATGAGCCATGTTTATGATAGAAAGTTGCAGAATATTATACGCAATAAGGCAAAGGAAAAGAAGATTACCCTAAAAGAAGGAGTTTATGCTCAGGTGACAGGACCTTCTTTTGAATCTCCGGCAGATGTGCGCTTATTGCAAACGCTTGGATGTGATGCAGTGGGCATGAGCACTGTGGTAGAAGCTATTGCAGCAAGCCACTGCGGAATGAAAGTCTGCGGTATATCCTGTATCAGTAATCAGGCGGCAGGTATCTCAGACCGTTCTTTAAGCCATCGGGAAGTGCAGGAGGCGGCGGACAAGGCGGCGCCTGTCTTCAAGGAATTGGTAACAGAGTCGGTGAAAGGTTTTAAGAGGCTTGCGGATGGACAAAAGGGAAGAGCATGATAAGTTTGAATTGATGGGGCGGGCATTGGCGGCAAGAAACCATGCTTATGCCCCTTATTCCCATTATGCGGTGGGAGCTGCGCTCCTTACGGCAGGGGGTAAGATTTATGAGGGCTGTAATATTGAAAATGCTTCCTTCGGCGCAACCAACTGTGCGGAGAGGACGGCGTTTTTCAAGGCGGTGAGCCAAGGAGAGAGAGAATTTGTGGCGATTGCTATTGCCGGCGGCCCCGAGGGAGAGGATCCTGCAGACTATGCTTCGCCCTGCGGTATTTGCAGGCAGGTAATGCATGAGTTTTGCGGGAAGGATTTTCGGATATTTCTGGTGAAAAATGCCGGAGAATCCAAGGAGTTTACACTAGAAGAGATATTGCCTTTTGCATTTTCACTGTAAATTTTTGCCTAAAAATTTTTGTTGAAAATGGAAAGAACTAGTGATAGATAGTTGAGGTTTACAATTATTTAAAAGAAAGAAAAAGAAAGGGAGATGAAGCGGAAAGGTGAATATCAGGCTGTATAATGCAAGAATTCTTACCATGGAGAAAAACCGAGATGTCTTCTGTGGAGAAATCTGGGTCAGAAACGATAAAATTGCCTATGTGGCAAGCGTGGAAGAGTTGGACAGCGATTGGAATAAGACGGATATTCCAAGGATTTATTGGGATATTGAGGTGGATTGTAAAAACAATTTGCTGATGCCGGGCTTTAAGAATGCTCATACCCATTCGGCAATGACCTTCCTACGCTCCTATGGGGATGATATGCCCTTGAAGCAGTGGCTGAATGAGAAAATTTTTCCCATGGAGAAGCTTCTTACCACAGAGGATATTTATGAATTGAGTAAATTGGCGATTCTGGAATATCTTTCTTCCGGAATTACGGCAGTCTGCGATATGTATCTGTCACCGGAATCGGTGGCGGAAGCCTGCATGGACATGGGTATGCGCTGTGTGCTGGTGCCGGGGTTGAATGATTTTACTTCATCCATCAAGCAGGTTGAGAAGGAATATCGGAAGTGGAATAAAAAGAATTCCCTGATTAGTTATCAATTAGGATTTCATGCAGAATATACCTGTTCCCAAGAACTTCTATGCCAGATAGCAGCCCTTGCCCATGAATTTCGGGCGCCTGTGTACACTCATCTGGCAGAGACACGGCAAGAGGTGGAGGAGTGTAAGGCACACTATGGCATGACTCCGGCCATGTATTTGGACTCTCTGGGCATATTTGAATTTGGCGGCGGCGGCTTCCACTGTGTACACATGACGAAGGAGGACATGGATGTGCTTCGCATGAGGCGTATGTATGCCATTACCAATCCTGCCTCCAACCTGAAGCTTGCAAGCGGCATTGCACCTATAGCAGAGTTTGAACGGCACAAAATTCCTGTAGCTATCGGCACGGACGGACCGGCCAGCAATAATAGTCTGGATATGTTCAAGGAAATGTTTTTGGTATCAGGTTTAAGCAAGGTTCGTGAAGAGGATGCCGCCAGCATGAGTGCGGGCAGGGTGCTTAGAATGGCAACTGTGCATGGCGCAAAAGCAATGAAGCTTCACCGGGCGGATACGCTTACCAAAGGCAAGTATGCGGATATTATTATGATTGATTTGAATCAGCCCAATATGCAGCCCATCCACAACATCCCCAATAATCTGGTTTACAGCGGCAGCAGAGCCAATGTAGCAATGACCATGATAGGAGGAAGGATTCTCTATTGGAAGGGTGAGTATAATGTGGGGGAAGACCCCGGATATATCTATGAAAAGTGCAATAAGATAGTGAAAAGGATGACTGCACAATAAGGAGGAAAAAGATGTTACAAAAATTATTTAAGCTTAAGGAAAACAACACTACCGTCAGAACGGAGATTATTGCCGGGTTGACCACATTTATGACTATGGCCTATATTATCGCACTGAATCCCAATCTGCTCACAGGCTTTGGGTCGCAGGGGACGCCGGCTCTCTGGAACGGAGTGTTTCTGGCAACCTGTATTGCATCTGCAGTGGGCACCATTACCATGGCTTTTCTGGCAAACAAGCCCTTTGCAATGGCACCCGGCATGGGACTTAACAGCTTTTTTGCCGTTGTGGTGGCAAATATTGCCAATCTCACCGCTTTAAGCTATGTGGAATCTTTTCAGGCAGCACTCTGCATTATTTTAGTGGAAGGCATTGTATTTATTATTCTTTCCGTGTTAAATGTGCGTGAGAAAATTGTTGAGGCGATTCCCTTAGGGGTACGGCTGGGCATTGCGCCTGCTATCGGTCTGATGTTATTGAATATCGGAGTTGGTTCCAATGCGGGGGTTTATTCTGAGGAGGGAGGTCCTTTTTATGTAATGCGTGATTTCTTTGGCGCCTTGACCCCCAGCCTTGCAAAGACCAGCATGGGCAGCGGATATGCAGCTATGGTTTTGACGGTGGTAACTATGTTTATCGGCCTGTTTGTCATTGTGATTCTGGCACAGAAAGGCATCAAGGCGGCAGTGATTTTGGGAATGCTGGCGGCAAGCATTATTTATTGGGCAGGAGAAGCAATTTTCCTCAAAATTAATCCTTTTGAAACTCTGGCTTCTGCATCCTTTATTCCTCCTGTGGGAGATATGGTATCTACCACGCTGTTTAAGTTTAATTTCGGAGGTTTTGTGAAGATTGGCTGGTTTACCGTGATAACGCTGATTGTTACATTCTGTATCATTGATATGTTTGATACTATCGGAACTTTGGTGGGTACTGCAAGCCGTGCCGGAATGCTGGACAAAAGCGGCAAGATGCCCAAGATGAAGGAAGCCCTGCTTTCGGATGCAGTGGGTACTGTGGCAGGGGCAGCTACCGGTACTTCTACGGTGACAACTTTCATAGAGTCTGCATCCGGTGTGGAGGCAGGCGGGCGCACAGGTCTGACGGCGCTTACCACAGGCATTATGTTCCTGCTTTGTATGTTTATTGCTCCCATTGCAGCGATTATTCCTGCAGCTGCTACTTCCTCAGCATTGATTTATGTGGGAGTGCTTATGATTACAGGCTTGAAGAATGTGAATTTTGAGGATATTTATCAGTCGGTGCCTGTTGCGCTGATGGTGGTTGCAATGCCGATTTCCGGTTCTATCGGACATGCTATCGGTATTGGATTGATTGCATATTCTGTGATGAAGCTCTTTACCGGAAAGGCTAAGGAAGTTTCCGTGCTGACTTATGTGTTGTCGGTAATTTTTCTGGTTAAATTCTTTTTGGTGGCCTAGTGTGAGATGCCACAGAGGCTGCAAGGAGGGAATAAGTGGAGTATTTGGTTTTCATATTGGTGCTGGTGCTCTTTGTGGCAGTAGTCTTTGTGAGGGAAGCATATACGGCGCGTTGTAAGGAGCGGAAGTTTGTGCAGGAGCTGTATGCCGATTTTGGCAAGCTTCCCAATAAAGAGTACACTCTGGAGCGTTATGCCCATATAGACAGCTATTTTCGCAGGCACAAGCAAGACGGTCTGATAGATGACATCACTTGGAACGATTTGAACATGGATGATATTTTTAAGAGGGTGAATTATGCTTTTTCTGCATCGGGGGAAGAGTATTTGTATTATACCCTTAGAAGTGCTGGCGTTTCCAAAAGAGAATTGGAGCATTTGGAAGAGGTTGTGGGATATTTTACAGAGCATCCGGATGAGCGTGTAAAAATCCAATATCTGATGGCAAAACTAGGGCATACAGGAAAATACTCCCTCTATGAATATCTGGAGAATTTGGATATTTTAGGAAAGCGTTCCAACAAAAAACATATTTTTTTGGATATCATGTTTTTGCCCCTTATTCTGCTGGCTCCGTTTAAACTCTCGCTGGCGCTCTGTGGAATTTCTATTCTGATTTGCTATAATATATTAACTTATTTTAAAGAAAAAGGAGAAATTGAACCCTATATTATCAGTTTTGCGTACTTGGTGAGACTGCTTAACGCTTGTGATAAAATGGTAAAAATAGAAGTGCCGCCCTGCAGGGAAGAATGGCAGAGAATGCAGGAAAGTCTGGAACGGTTGAGAAACATCAGCAGGCATTCTTATTTTGTATTTTCTAAAAACCGTTACAGCACATCGGGCAATCCCCTTGATATTTTGGTGGATTATCTGCGCATGACCTTTCATTTGGATTTGATACAGTTTAATACTATGCTTGAGAGGCTGCAAAATAATATGGAGGCGGCAGATACGTTGATAACTCTGATAGGATATGTGGAGACGGCAATTTGCATTGGGGCATTTCGTGCTTCTTTAAAGCATGGGTATTGTATTCCTGAATTTTCGGACAAGGACGGGGTAAAGGGGATTTGCCTAAAGGAAAGCTATCATCCGTTGCTTGAAGAACCTGTGAAAAACAGTATTGATACGGCGAATAAAGGGATTTTGCTGACCGGCTCCAATGCTTCGGGCAAGTCCACATTTTTAAAGACAGTGGCTCTTAATGTGATTCTGGCGCAGACGCTTCACACCTGTATGGCATCCTATTACAGTGCGCCGCTTTATCGGGTGTATTCCTCCATGAGTCTCAGGGATGACATACAGAGCGGCGAGAGCTATTATATGGTGGAAATCCGTGCCATTAAGCGGATTTTGGACGGTACAAGGGAGAATACCATGCCGGTTATCTGTTTTGTGGACGAGGTTCTCAGGGGAACCAACACCATTGAGAGAATTGCGGCATCCACCCAGATACTGCGGAGTCTGTATGACAGAGGAACGCTGTGTTTTGCTGCCACCCATGATATTGAGCTTACGGAACTTTTGCAGGATGTGTATGAAAATTATCACTTTGAAGAGGAAATCAGGGATGGGGATGTAGTATTTCCCTATCAGCTTCTGCATGGGAAATCCACTACCAGAAATGCCATCAGGTTATTGGAAATCATGGGATACGAGGAAGAAATTATACAGAGAGCCTTTGATATGGCGGAGCAGCTAACGAAAAAAATTTCGTGAAAAAGTTTTCGTAAAAAATGTTTTTCTTGACGGAATGCATTTGGAAAAGGTATACTATAAAAAGAAGGAGAGGTTTGAAATATGGAAGGAATATTATTTGCAAATGCTTTTTTATCTTATTTGATGCTGTTATTAGTAATTGTGGTATTAGCTGGCATTGGAGTTTTTATCGGCATTACTCTTCGCAAAGCAAAGAATTCTTCCCTTCAGGCTGCAGAGGTGTCTCAGCCTGTAGCGTCGGATGCGCAGGCAGAGGTGAAATAGGAGGATTCCCGCCGTTGTTCTGATATGGATAGTGATGGAAAACAGGCGCAGTAAATAGAAAATCAGAGAGTAAGAGCAGGGCTGTTACATTATGAATTGACAGATGGAAGATCATAATGGGGCAGCCTCATTTTTTTAAAATTTTAATTTTGAGATTTATGTATGTGCGGAAATGGAGGAAAATATGGGGCAGTTTACCACAATATTGTGGGATGTTGACGGAACGCTTTTGGATTTTTTGTATGCGCAGAGGCATGCCATGAGGAAATGTTTTGAAACAATCGGAAAGGAAATTACAGAGGAGATATTAGAACGCTATACACAAATTAATGACAGGTATTGGAAACGGCTGGAGCTTGGGGAAGTCACCAAGGAAGAACTTTTTATTGGGAGATTTCAGACCCTCTTTGAGGAATGCGGAATGCAGGATGTGGATGCCCAGGCTATGGCGGAGGAATATCAGGAAAATCTGGGGCAAATATACTGTTTGATAGATGATTCTCTGGAAATATGCAAAAAACTTAAGGGCCGGATGAAACAGTATGTGGTGACAAACGGCGTCACCAAAACTCAGTTGAGTAAGCTTAAACTTTCCGGATTGTATGATGTTATGGACGGGCTTTTTATTTCGGAGTCCATTGGAGCGCCAAAGCCTCAGAAGGGATTTTTTGATTATTGCTTGGAACATATAGAGGAAAATGACAAAAGAAGAATCTTGTTAGTGGGAGATTCCCTTTCAAGTGACATCAAGGGCGGCGTGCAGGCAGGGATTCCCACTTGCTGGTATCGCCCAGAGGGAACGGAGAATTTATCTCCGTGGAAGCCTGATTATGAGATAAGCAATTTGCACTTGATTGGGGAAGTGCTGGGATTTGCGGACATATAGAGTATGTGGTGGAAAGAACAGGAGGCGTAAGGATGCCAAAATCATCAGGACAGAAATTAAAGCTTATATATATTGCGCAGATATTGGAAGAAAATACGGATGAAAGCCATGTCATGAGTACGGCGGAGCTGATTGAGCGGTTGGAAGGTTATGGGATTCATTCGGAGAGGAAGAGTATCTATGATGATATAGAAAAATTGTGTGATTTTGGATATGATATTATTCAGGTGCAGAGCAGGCTGGGCGGCGGTTATTATATGGCATCCAGAGAATTTGAGCTGCCGGAACTGAAGCTTTTGGTGGATGCCGTGCAGGCATCCCGCTTTATCACCACCCGAAAATCAAGGGAATTAATAGGAAAATTAGAGCTGAAGGCAGGAAAGCACGATGCGGGCAAACTACAGAGACAGGTATATGTGGCGGGACGCATTAAGACAGAAAATGAAAGCATATATTATAATATAGACAATATACATAGGGCGATTCAAGAGAATAAGCAGATATCTTTTTCCTATCTGGATTGGAATCTGAAAAAGGAGCTGGTTCCCAGAGAAGAAGGCTTAAGAAAAGTCAGTCCGTGGGTGTTAATCTGGCGGGAAGAGAATTATTATCTGGCGGCATATGACAGTAAAGACGATATTATCAAGCATTACCGGGTGGACAAGATGGGACAGGTGACTGTGACAACGGAAGAAAGAGAAGGCGTAAAAAAGTTTGAACAGTCGGATGTGGCATCTTATGCCAATCGCATTTTTGGAATGTTTGGGGGAGAGGAGGAGACGGTCTCCCTGATATTTCCCAACCGCTTTATCGGAGTGGTGTTAGACCGTTTTGGCAAGGATGCGGATATCCGGCCGTTGGAGGACGGATGTTTTCGTATCCGCACCAAGGTGATAGTCAGCGGACAGTTTTTTGGCTGGCTTGCCGGCATCGGGAAGGAAGCTAAAATTGCCGCACCAGAATCCGTGAAGGAGAGCTATAGACAGTGGCTGATGGATATTGTGAATAACCAGAATGCATAATACAGCATATTTAATGAAATAAGATTGACCTAAATGGTCAACAAAATACTCTTAATAATGACCAAACAAGTCAATAGATTAAAACTCTCAGTTTCTCGAAAATCAAAAGCAGTCAAGAGGAAATCCATTAAAAAGATATCTAAATTTCAGTCTGTCTTTTTGGCTATTTTTTAATCGATTCCCACATTGACAAATCCCCCTTTCTTTTTATATACTGATATGTAAAGGCACAATATGTTGCTTTACAAAAGGATAAAGCATCCATATATAGTACAATGCATGCCAAGATACTACCAATGTTAATTTGAGGAGAGGAATGGTTAAAATGAGCAGTAATTTTGATTTGGCGGACAAGGATGTTGTGGATTACAGTATGCGATACAAGCCGGACAGAAAGGTGGTTGTCATCAAAAAGGATGGCAGTGTGGAAGCCTTTAATGTGCAGAAGGTTATCAATGCGGTGGGCAAGAGTGCATACAGAGCGTTGACCAAGTTTACGGAGCAGGAGAAATGTGATATCTGCCAATATGTGATAGATAAGGTAAACGAATTGGATGCGGACGAGGTGCCTATTCCCATCATGCACAATATTGTGGAGAGCGCTTTGGAACAGGTAAAGCCGGTGGTGGCAAAGAGCTATAGGGATTACCGCAATTACAAGCAGGACTTTGTGCGGATGCTGGATGATGTTTATAAAAAGAGCCAATCCATCATGTACATTGGAGATAAGGAAAATGCCAACACGGATTCGGCGCTGGTATCTACCAAGAGAAGTTTGATTTTTAATCAGTTAAATAAAGAGTTATACCAAAAGTTCTTTTTGACAACGGAGGAGATTCAGGCTTGCAGGGACGGCTATATTTATGTGCATGATATGTCTGCCAGAAGGGATACCATGAACTGCTGTCTCTTTGATGTCAACAATGTGCTCTCCGGCGGCTTTGAGATGGGCAATATCTGGTACAATGAGCCCAAGACTCTGGATGTGGCATTTGATGTCATCGGCGATATTGTGTTAAGCGCCGCAAGCCAGCAGTATGGAGGGTTTACCGTGCCCAGCGTGGATATGATTCTGGAGCCCTATGCAGAAAAATCCTACAAGCGGAATATTGAAAAATATGTGGGGCTTGGCATTGACAGGGAAAAAGCTGAGGAAGTGGCATATCAGGATGTGACAAAGGAGTTTGAGCAGGGCTTTCAGGGCTGGGAGTATAAATTTAACACAGTGGCCAGCAGCAGGGGGGATTATCCCTTTATCACCGTGACGGCAGGAACCGGAACGGGCAGATTTGCAAAGCTTGCCACCATTACCATGTTAAATGTGAGGAAAAATGGACAGGGCAAGAAGGAATGCAAAAAACCGGTGCTGTTTCCGAAGATTGTATTTTTGTATGACGAGAATCTGCATGGACCGGGAAAGCCTTTGGAGGATGTGTTTGAGGCAGGGGTGGAGTGTTCTGCCAAGTCCATGTATCCGGATTGGCTGAGCCTCACTGGAAAGGGATATGTGGCAAGCATATATAAGCAGTATGGCAAGGTTATTTCACCCATGGGCTGCCGTGCCTTTTTGTCCCCCTGGTATGTGAGGGGCGGCATGCATCCTGCAGATGATAAGGATGAGCCTGTATTTGTAGGGCGTTTTAATATAGGAGCGGTATCCCTGCACCTTCCCATGATTTTGGCAAAGGCGAGAAAAGAGAGCAGGGATTTTTATGAAGTGCTGGACTATTATCTGAATCTGATTCGCCAGCTTCACATTCGTACCTATGCATATCTGGGGGAGATGCGGGCTTCCACTAATCCTTTGGCGTACTGTGAAGGCGGATTTCTGGGAGGGAATTTAAAGCTTACGGACAAGATTAAACCGCTTTTAAAGTCGGCTACCGCAAGTTTTGGCATTACTGCCTTAAATGAACTGCAGGAGCTGTATAACGGGAAATCTCTGGTGGAGGATGGAGCTTTTGCCGTGGAGGTGCTCGACCATATCAACCAGAAAATTAATGAATTTAAGGAAGAGGACGGCAATCTTTATGCCATTTATGGAACTCCGGCGGAGAGTCTCTGCGGACTTCAGGTAAAGCAGTTCCGTAAGAAATACGGTATTGTGGAGGGCGTGTCTGACAGGGAATATGTCAGCAACAGTTTCCACTGCCATGTGACGGAGGATATCACCCCCATCCAGAAACAGGATTTGGAGAACAGATTCTGGGATTTGAGCAACGGCGGCAAGATTCAGCATGTGACATATCCCATCGATTATAAGACAGAGGTAGTGAAGACACTGATTCGCCGTGCCATGGATTTGGGCTTTTATGAAGGGGTTAATCTGTCCCTTGCTTACTGCGATGACTGCGGACATCAGGAATTGGAGATGGATGTGTGCCCCAAATGCGGCAGCAGCAACCTTACAAAAATCGATCGAATGAATGGATATTTGTCTTATTCCCGCGTACACGGAAATACCAGACTCAACGATGCCAAGATGGCTGAAATTGCAGAAAGGAAGAGTATGTGAAGCCAAAGCCGTAGCGAATGATGTTTGCGCAAAGCGCAAAGTTTCACATATGTGAAATTATTATGAGATATCACAATATTACCAAGGATGATATGCGGAATGGAGACGGATTAAGAGTAGTTCTCTGGGTGGCAGGCTGTGATCATTGTTGTAAGGAGTGCCATAATCCCGTGACTTGGGATCCGGATGGCGGGCTTTTGTTTGATGAGGCGGCCAGGCAGGAGATTTTTGAACAGTTGGATAAGGACTATATTTCCGGCATTACTTTTTCGGGGGGTGATCCCTTGTATGCCGGAAATCGTCAGGATGTAAGAGAATTGGCAGCCGAGATTAAGCAAAAATATCCCCACAAAACCATCTGGCTTTACACCGGCGCAAGCTGGGAGGATATCAAAAACTATCCTGTGATGCAGTATGTGGATGTGCTGGTGGACGGAGAATTTCATGTGGAAGAATGTGATGTAAAGCTTTTGTGGAAAGGGAGCAAAAACCAGAGAGTTATTGATGTACAGAAAACTTTGCATAGTGAAAATCCGGAGATGCCCATTCTACACTGTGGAGATTACAAATCAGACAATTGAGAAATTAGAGTAAAGAAAATAACAGGAGCAATAATGCGCAGAATAGCAAAGTTCCATAAAGTCAGCGAAGACAAATTTATAGATGCCATATTAGAGGATTTTTCCCAATATACGAAAGAGGAAGCGCAGAAAATGTATGCGGCTCTTCAGCTTCCCAAAAGAGCCACCAAGGGCAGCGCGGGTTATGATTTTTATGCCCCCTTTGCCTTTTCGTTGGCGCCGGGTCAGACCATTAAGATTCCCACGGGAATCAGGGTAGAGATGGAGGAAGATTGGGTGCTTAAGCTGTATACCAGAAGCGGTATGGGCTTCAAATCCTTGCTTCAAATCAATAATAATGAAGGGATTATTGACAGCGATTA
>VIDL01077481.1_pt1 | contig 13066 bp, 15 predicted proteins | sample 5025111 | NCBI WGS metagenome assembly VIDL01 (sample SAMN11851957, study PRJNA449069) | gut metagenome | isolation source: stool from female vole | host: Microtus ochrogaster | place: USA:Florida | collected 2017
ATTTCTATTCATTTCCCGACAAGAATCCCCATTATTATAGGGCCACCTGCCAAACCGAGACGCACCGGCAGACTTATGCCGGGGAAATGGAAAGGTAACATTCCCAAGGCAATTCCCAGCACTATTCCGATGAAGACAGCAAAGAGATTCGGCTCATCGAGCACATTGACGGCGTTGCCTATCAAAGGCTCGATCTTGTCAAGGGCTTTCCCTTCACCAACGACAATAATCTTGTCGCCAAGCTGAAGACGCAGATCAGGAGTGGCCAATAGCGGCAATCCGCTTCTGTAGACCCGGCTTATATTGACGCCATATAGATTGCGTAGCCTCAATGATCCCAATGTCTTGCCATTAATCTGACGCCGAGTCACTATGAATGGCTTCGATACGAGCTGGCGGTCAACAGCGTTCCAGTCTATATCCTTTGCATTCCAGTCGGTCTTATCTTGCTGACCGAACACTATATGCAGGCCTTCAACGTCGTCGGGGGCACTCGTCACCAGAAGATGGTCGCCCATCTGAAGTTCCGTCGAGGAAGTGGGAATAGACACCTCTCCGTCTCTCCAAAGACGTGAGATTACAAAGTGGCAATTGGAAAAATGCGCGATTTCTGCTACTGTCTTTCCTCTGATTCCCGGATTAGTTACCTTGAATTCGGTGATCTTGGGCTTTGGCAGACTGCGCAGGCAATCCGGGCTAACTTCATTGGGCTTTATAAAAACTTTCCGCATGAAAATGATTCCCAAAATCACACCAATCACTCCGAATGGATATGTCACTGCGCATCCAAGAGCGGGAGTGCTTGCGGGAATCCCAAGTTGCGACAGGGTCTGCTGCACGGCGCCGAGGGCCGGAGTGTTTGTGGTGGCACCACAGAAAAGTCCCATCATGTCGGGGAGGGTGACGGGTGTAATGAAAGTGAGTGATATGGCACATAGAAGGGTGACAAATGCGAGGCTGACGCCTATAAGATTCAGGCGTATGCCGCCATGTGCCACCGAACTGAAGAATCCGGGCCCTACCTGCAGGCCAAGAGCATATACAAACAGCACCAATCCGAAATTCTCAGCATATTTCAATATTTGAGTGTCAACTGAGAATCCCAGATGTCCGGCGAGGATTCCTACGAAAAATACGAATGTGACGCCAAGCGATATGTTGGCAACTTTTATTTTGCCGAGAGCCAGACCGAGGGCGCAGGTGAGCGACAGCACCACTATCGCCTGCACAGCGCTGTGTTCGATGATCAGATTTTGCAACCATTCCATATCTTAATAACATCCACGCTCTCATTTCTATGCTCCCAGACCATCTTTTTATACTCCTTGTCGGCAAAAAAAAGGATGCGCGTCAGTGCACATCCCTCATTAGGGTTTTTAATTCAACTTCCGCAAGAGGAAAGTTGATGGTTATGGGATAATAAGTTTATTGGTTCTTGCATCCGCAATCGACATTGCTCTTGACCTCCTGCTTGAAAGTCCCGAACTGAGATGCAAACGTTGACATTCAGAGTATAAACAACCTCGTCAGTAAAGAAAGCCGAAGAGCCAGAGGGGAATTTTGTTGCCAAGTCCTACGGGTATGTCATCGGCTGCAATAAAACTGTCGGGTATATCCTTAATCTGAGCGAAACTTTTCTTTGCTCCTCCCACTTCAAATAGGTAGCGCTTGTCTACCAGCAAATCCCCTTCTTTTGGATAGGCTGTTGCATGTGAATGTGACATCATTGAGGCAAGAAATGTCTCGCGAAGCTTCCCCTTATCGGCTTGTCCGAGGGCATTGATTATGGATGGATTGTCGAAAATCACTTTTTGTGGTTTAGCCATCGACTTGGGATTGCGCTCATTGTTGTAGTATAAAAGTCTCAATATCTGTGAGCGCTCAAGCAACGAAAGGATCTTCACCAGCTGATTTGGGGTCACCCCTAACATTTCCGATGTCAGTTTGGCATTCAGTGGTGATGGAGTCTGGGTGGCGATTATGGTGAGGAGATGTTTTGCTTTCAACAAAGTGGCGTATTCTACGTTGTCAACTGCGGGAATATCAAAGTCGATTACGCTTGTAATCATATTGTTGACTCTTATGAGGTAGTCTGTTTCTGTTTCCGTAGTATAGAACGGATAGAAACCATGTCTCAGATATTTATGGAAGAGCGGGAGAATATCAATTTGGGTTATTATTTCCGATGCTATGCTCATGTGCTTGTATAGAATATCCTGGAGACTATATGATTTGAAAGCCATTCCCTGAAATTCAAGAAACTCACGGAAAGAGAGCCCGCGCATGTCGTATAATAAACAACGTCGTGAGAGGTCTGCGATGGAATGGTCGATTATCAGCAGAGAACTTCCGGTAAAGGCAATCTTGATGTTGGGAAAGAAGTCATAAAGATTTTTCATTTGGCGTTCCCAATCAGGCATTCTATGTACTTCGTCGATGAAGAGATGGGTGATGCCTTCCGCTTCTGCCATATCGCCGAGATCCGTCAGGGTATGGCTGGCAAACCATATATCGTCGAGGGAGACATACAGTGCTTTTGACGTGTCAGGGAAGGAAAGTTTGATGCGCTGTAGCAGAAGCGTGGTTTTGCCAACGCCACGTGCTCCCTTTATGCCTATCAGTCGAGTTTCCCAGGATATCCTGTTGTATATTTCCCTTATGTGCTTGGTTGAGGTAAGTTTTAGTAGGCGAAGATACTTTCGTTTTAGGGTTTCCATGAGTCAAATATTTTTCTCGACTGCAAAGATAATAAAAAATAATCATTACAATAATCATTTTGCGAAAATAATTATTATAATAATCATTTTGAGAGAATAATCATTACAATAATCGTTTTGTGTTTGCTGTCATGAACAATTTTGGCTGTGTTTCACACTGGTATTGCATAACATCCACGCTCTCATTTCTATGCTCCCAAGTCTCCATTTTATCCCACTTATTGTCAAAAAAAAGGGATATGCATCATTGCACATCCCTTTTGATGTTTAATAAACTGTTGAGTTCTTGCAGTTGCATCCTATTTATCTAACCATTACCTTTGTGCTGCTTTTCGGTTGACTGTTATCATAAACTGTTACTATGTTCATCCCGTTAGACATTGATTCCGAAGGAATGGCAAGACTCTCTATTCCGGAATTTACGGATTTGTTGTAGACTACCTTACCGGTAAGATCTGTGACTGATACAGAAATCTGATCATTATCGGGATTTTCAAAATCCACCATCACGTTTTGACCTCTCGTTACCAATGTCGGATGAACTCCTGTCTTGAACGCACCAACTTGCCTTACGCTATTCTCTCCTTTTTTTATCTCATACAAAACTGTATATGAGGTTTTGTCGTTCACAAGGTTGCAGGATAGGTATTTCTTTCCCCCGATGATTATTATAGACATAGAGACGTATCTTTGATTTTCAGGAGTATAGTCTTTCTCAAACTTTACAGTCTGCACTTCAGCTCCGTTCTGCTTCCTGATTGAGAATCCTGCGCATCGGCCGGGTTCCTTTACGTCGTTCTTACTATCTGCCCAAAAGGCAAAATATGATCCATAGTCATATAAATAACCTGTGGCTCCATTATCCCATTTGAGTTTATCCACATCAAACGAATAATCATCGCCTCCCTCATATAAAGGGGATACATATTCAAAATCAGGATCATTGTTGAATAGGGTCTGGGTCACTGCTATCTGTCCTATGGTCGAGGTCCCCTTGTCATAATCCAAAAGAGACATCCGTGCCAAAGGCGAATCGACATAGTAATTTCGTTCTTCTAAGACATCAAACGTTATTTCCGGTTTGCAGCTACCGCTGCATGTCACCTCTATAACGTATTTATCACAATCATAGATAAAATGCTTTATTACCTTTTCTCCATTCGGAAGCACCTCATAAGAAGTGTCCTTATTTCCGTAGACTGCTCCGGCAGAAGTGCCATGGTTAAGACAGTATTTCATTATAAAATCATAATCCAGCTTCTTCAGATAATCCTTCAACTCGTCAGATTTAAGATTAAGGGTGTCTCTTTCTATCTTCTCCCAATACATGTTTTGCATTACTTCTCCGTATCTACTTACATAATTCAGATGTGGATCAGCAGGTACCGTAAACGATGCTGCATACTCTATGGATGCATCGAGAACCTGAACCTCTGCCGTGCCTTCGGTTTCATCAAAAGAAGTGAACGACAGCATTGGATTTCCATCAGCCGAGAAGGATGCAGGGACAAAGGAGTCTGACCGGCTCAGCATGATAGGAGACGTGACGGGCGAAGATACAGGGTCTGTAGCAAATGCCGATATGCAGACAGAGGCTATAGACGCAACAGTTAAAATGTGAACTGATTTAAGTTTCATAATATCATAAAATTTAAGACCCCATCTCATAAAATTTCAGAGCCACCGGGGTCGCAGGGTTGGATAATTTTTGTAAGGAGCATACCGAGGTATGTGACGAGGACGATGCAAAATTACTACATATTTTAAATACCACCAAGACAAAAGTGTGTGTTTTTATTTCACACTATTAGCGGGGTCTTAGATCGTTGGCGCCAGTTGTCAACGAGTCTGATTTTATTACAGGAAAATCAGGGCAACGCCGGCCACAGCTGTTATGGCACCGACTATATCCATTGCCGATATCCGTTGATGCAGGAAGATTGCTGAGGGAAGCAAGATGAGTATCGGAACGAGCGCCATTAACGTTGCGGCAATTCCGGTGGATGTGTAGAGCACTGCCAGCAACGACAGACTGACTCCTAACACAGGGCCGAACACTGTGGCTATTGTCATGGCTATCATGGCTTTCTTATTCTTCATCATCTTAGGCACCTCCTTAAATTCATGCCTGAAATACGCGATTATAGCAAACCCTATGATCGCTGCCAGGCACCTGATCAATGTGGCGGCAAAAGGCATCATCACGCTATCCTTCCCAACTTCGGCAGGCAGCGACATTTCATAACTTATCATACCGATCTTACTGATCACAAGACCGATTCCTTGCCCCATGGCCGCGCCTATTCCCAAAAGAGCAGCCAACGGCGTTATCTTCAATTGCAGATGGCGCCTTGATCCCGACTCGGGAGATTTTCCTAATATCGACATGCCTATACCTGTCAATATCAGAATGATAGCTATCCATGTGACGCCTTTCAGCGCCTCTCCGAATACAAAATATCCCCCTATGGCTGAAAAGATTGGAGCAAACGTCATAAAAAGTTGGCCATATCTCGACCCCATCTCTTGATAGGCCCTGAAAAGACAGATATCACCGAATACGTAGCCCACAAGGCCCGCAACCGACAGCCACATCCAAGTCTCGGCATTGGCATAGAGTGGCAGACAAGACCCTGTTGTAATCCAAAGCAACAAAAAGAATATCGGAATCGCTATGCACATCCTTACCACATTCATCGTTAAGGCTGACGCATATCGGCTCGCCTTCTCTGCCGCAAGGGCTGTCACTGTCCATGACACTGCCACTATCAGTGATATTATCTCTCCTGTAAATGATGTGTTCATCCTTGTTTGGTTTGTGATAGCAAAATCAGCCATCTGTTCCATATCTTAATAACATCCACGCTCTCATTTCTATGCTCCCAGGTCTTCTTTTTTCCCACGTATTGTCAAAAAAAAAGGGATATGCATCATTGCATATCCCTTGTGATGTTTTAGACCCCGTCTCATAAAGATTTCGGGGTCTTAATAAACTGTTTAGTTCTTGCAGTTGCATCCGCAACCAACCTTGCTCTTCACCTCCTGCTTGAAAGCCTCGAACTGAGATGCAAACTGAGCGAAGAGGGGATTGTCGGAGTTTTTCTTGATTACATGATGCATCAAACGCATTGCAAGTACAAATTCCTTTGCATGTTTGTCTTTGGCAAAGCCAAGAGATTTGGATTTTTCAACCATAGCGGCGATGTCGTGATGACCACCGAAGTTGAAGTTCAACACCTCAGCCATTTTTCCGTCTTTGGCCTCGATCATGTTGACGTAGTAAGATTTCTTTTCCTTTTCCATAATTGTGTGTTTTTAAGATTGTTTTTCGTAAAGAGGGATAATTCCCACTTTGCAAAGATATAACACACTTATATAATTTGCGGATTATTAATGAAATATAATTAAGATAATAATTAATTAAAATTAAGGGGATTTGGAAAAATTTAGTAGATATCCGGAGTTACAATTAGAGCCCATTAATTATCCGGTTCTTGATGGCTGAGGGTACAGCAACAAACAGATTAAAAAAGGTGTTATATAGGTAAGACACTTAATTATTAAATAAAGCGGGACGTAAATGAACACTTCACTCTTGAGAGATATCAAGACATATCTTGCTTCTATGCCTATTGACAAGGCATGGATTTTCGGTTCTTTTGCCCGTGGAGAAGAGACGGATCACAGCGATATTGATATCTTGGTGCAGTTTACCAAAGGGATCAAATTGGGTTTTAAGTATTTCCGCTTTATCAACGACCTTGAGGCCATTTCCAATAGAAAGATAGACCTTGTAGAAGTCTCCACATTGGATCCATACGTTTTGCCATACGTGAATCGAGACAAAGTGCTGATATATGAGAGAACCGCTTAGAGATCAGTTGCGTCTGCTCCATATTCTGGAAGCTTGCGAAAGGATAAAATCTTATTATCCGAATAATGAAATCCCATTGTTGAGTCCAAAATCTATAGAATTCTTTGGTCTCGTAAAGAATCTCGAAATTATAGGAGAGGCTGCCTACATGCTTTCGCATGAATTTGTTTTAAGCCATCCTGCTACCGCTTGGAATGAAATTGTCAGGATGCGCCATCTTCTTGTACATGGATATTATCATATTAGTCCGGGAATAGTAAAAGAAATAGCAGAAACAGAACTTCCAATATTAGAAAAACAAGTTGCTTTCTATATATCCGAATTTAATAATTAGAGTAAGACCCCGTCTCATAAAGATTTTAAGAGCCCCGGGGCCTCTCGAATCTTATGAGATGGGGTCTAAATAGATGCATCCGTTAACTTGGGTGAACAATGGATGATTTTTAATGACCGAGATTTTTATTTTCTGCTACTCGCTATCTTGATTTATATGGGTTATTGGTATAAGTTGTAAATTATCAGGTCGGTGTAGATTATTGGAATAATAGGAGAAGAAGTCAGTATGTAGGGCTAAGCTGAGTCGCATCAGGAGATTGGTGTCGATATTGGGGCGGGAGAATATGTCGTAGATGTTGCGGCGGTCGCAATGGATCTTGCGGCTGAGCCATGTCACTGTGCGCTTCTGACGGCGCAGTTCCTCTTCAATAATTTTCCCAATGTGTACCGGCTCGTATTCGAGGTGGGCATTTACATCCGTTTTCATTTATTGCATATTTTACATCTGCACATAACTGTTACTTGCGAAGCTAAGCACTGCAAGAACAGTCATTGCTGACTATCAAATATTGCAAACGGGATGCAATCTATGTTTGGCTTTAGGTGCTTGTAAGCACCAAGGAAGAAGAGCCGTTCCATCACTTTCCGTTGCTCGCGCAGCCGAATTGCCAAGGTGATGTAATCTTCCTTGCCGGCCGGAGTATGTCCCGATCGGTATTGCGATACAAAATTACTACAAAATTTGAAAATACCAAAACAAAAGGATGATTTTTCACTTTTTTAAAAATCAAGATCCTTTACATAGGCTGTGCATGCACATAATAGAGGGAGTCCGTTGCATGTGCCGCGGGAAAGAGTGCGTTATGAGTTGTCTATATGTTGCTTATAAAACCGTTAAGAGCCTGTTTGGGAATGTAGCCGGTGTAGTGTAAGTGTAGCTTGATTGTTTGCCGGTTGCACAGCCGGTGGGGGGGGGGTAAATAGCTGATTGTTAATGCGATGTAAACTGGCAGAAAAATAAGCGAAAAAATCAGTGTGGAGGGCTATGCTGAGGCGCATTAGGAGGTCGGTGTCGACGCATGTACGGGAGAATATGTCGTAGATGTTGCGGCGGTCGCAGTGTATCTTGCGGCTGAGCCAAGTGACTGTACGTTCCTGACGGCGCAGTTCCTCTTCAATAATTTTCCCTATGTGTATCGGCTCGTAGTCGAGGTGGGCATTTACATCCGTTTTCATTCTAATGCATATTTCTCATGTGCACATAACTGTTACTTGCAAAGCTAAGCGCTGCAAGAACAGTCATTGCTGACTATCAAAATATTGCAAACGGGATGCAATCTATGTTAGGGTTTAGGTACTTATCGGCACCAAGGGAAGAAGGGCCGTTCCCATCACTTCTGGCTGCCACCGGACAGCCAAATTGCCAAGGTGATGTAATCTTCCCTGCCGGTCGGAGTATGTCCCGATCGGTTTTGCAATACAAAATTACAACAAAATTTGAAAATGGCATAGACAAAAGTGTGTAATTTTCTTTCACACTACATGTGGAGTTCTGATTTATGTCCGATGGTGCGGGTATAGCTGAAGATGCCTGCGTATAGGGCGAATGATATGTTAACCCCCATAACGCATGCTGCTCCTATACCCTGGATTGCTCGGGCAATGACCACAGTCACATCGAGTACTGTCATCACGAGCACTATCTGCAATGCGATGACAGCTATATATTTTCGATATGAGAAGCCTATGCCTGACACTTTAATTCAATGATAAATTATAAATGATCAATGATAAATTATAAATTATAAATAATCAATGATCAATTTTAAATTATGAATTTTAAATTATTAAAGGTCACTTGTCAAGTCTAACCCTATTTCTGATTTCCTTACAATGCAGAGATGACGGTTTGGGCAATCTGGCCCGGGGTGAGGCCGCATTCCTCCTGGAGGTCTGAGTAGTTGTAGCGGTTGAGGAATTTCTTGGGAAGACCGAGATTTATGACCTTAACCGGCGACTCACCAAGATAGGATGCTACTTTCTGACCGTATCCTCCGTCGATAATGCCGTCTTCAGCTGTAATGACTACGCTATAGTCTTTGAGTGAGTCGAGGGCCTTGGTGTCGAGAGCTGACAAGTTGCGGGGATTGATAAGGGTGGCTTTTATACCTTGCTTCGCCAACATGTCGGCAGCCAGAGACATGTAGGTGAACATAGTTCCGGCACCGATAAGGGCAACTTTCTCTCCGTTGCGTACAATGTCATATTCAGGTTTAGAATAGTCATCAATAACCTAGATTTCCTTATTGGAGACAGCCTCAGTTCACGGTATACGGATAACTGTTGCGGAATTGTGTGGTTTTATTGACTAGTCGAGCATAGCTTCAAACTCTTCCTTACATGTAGGTGCGAGATAGAGAAGATTTGGGATATTGGAAAGTAGGGCAATGTCGAAAAAGCCCAGGTGTGTCTCATCGTTCATGCCAAACATCGAACCATAGAACACCACAAATGTGGCAGATTGACGGTTGAGGGCAATGTCTTGGCTGAACTGGTCGTAGGCTCTCTGAAGGAAACTGCTGACAAAACCAACTACAGGGCGCATGCCACCCTTGGCAAGACCGCTTGCAATATCAACTGCAGCTTGCTCTGCTATACCGACGTCAATAAACTGTTTCCCGGCTTCAAGACGACGAGCCTTGTCGAAGGCAAGCACACCCGGAGTTCCGGCAGTGATAGTCACGACTTTTTTGTTTTCTTTCATCTTAGCGAGCATCTTCTTTGCGAAGAGTTCGTCGTAGCTTTCAGGAGCATCTTTTGGCCTCTCATGAAGAGGCGCCCCTGTCTTTGGGTCGAATGGTCCGGCATAGTGGAATTCCTCCTTGTCTTCCTCCGCTATCTTCAGTCCCATTCCTTTTTCCGTGTTTATGTGCACCACTACAGGATAATTGATATCCTTTACCGATTGGAACATATCGATTAGGCTCTTGAGATCGTTGCCATATTTCACATATCTGTAAGCATATCCCATTGAGCGGAAGAGGTTTGGCTCGCCTTCCCCATTGGTGTTGCGCAGAAGACGAAGGTCGGCGTATATACCACCATGATTCTCAGCGATGCTCATCTGGTTATCGTTGACAACAACGATGAAGTTGGAGCCAAGGGTTGCTCCATAGTCGAGACCTTCGAAGGCTACTCCACCGCTTAGCGAACCATCGCCTATTACAGCAACCACATTTTCTTTTTCTCCCTTGAGATCGCGGGCTTTGGCAATTCCGGCCGCGAGCGCGACTGCAGAGGAAGTGTGTCCGAGTGAGTAGAGATCATATTCACTTTCCGTCGGGTTGGTATAGCCGGTGACATCGTCATAGTGAGCCGGGTCGGTGAATGCCTGCATACGCCCGGTTATCATCTTGTGCGGATATGTCTGGTGAGACACGTCGAAAACTATCTTGTCTTCCGGAGTGTCGAACACATAATGGAGTGCAATTACTGCCTCTACCATGCCGAGGTTAGGCCCTACGTGACCTCCGTGGGCTGAGAGCTTTTCAATAAGGGTGGCGCGGAGTCCGGATGCAAGTTGTTTCAGTTCCGGAAGCGACATCTTGCGGATGTCGGCCGGAGATTTTATTTCCGAGAGATCTATATTTTCCATAAAAAATCAAGTATTTTAATCTTTATAGATAGAACGCGTCAGGAACAGTGTAGGTTTGATTAGGACTCCGCTTTTTAATTACCAAAATTACTGAATTTTGTGCCTAAATTACTTAAGGGTCAGGAATGTGTTAGGTTGGCCATATTGTTTTCCTTTCTGATAAACTCTACAATTTTTGTACTGTCCTCACATCCGAGAAGATACTTCCTTTTGTTTTTTAGCTCCACCAGGAAGCAATCTGAAGCTTTTCCATAGTAGGCGAAATATGTGCCTATTGAGGGTTCCCTGAACCAACCCCAATAGCCGAAGCAACCACCACTGCCACATATCCTTATTTCTGCCATGGTTGGTGGACACATCATGACTTTTTCTATTTCAGATAGAGGCAAATGCTTCTTTCTGAACAGGAAATTGATAGTCAGATACTGATTATCTACAGATATGCTCAAAGGGGCATAGAAAGAGGCAGTTATTAATATGGCAATAATGAGTGTCGCTATGCAATAAGGACACCAATGTGGGGCTCCGCCTCTGAAGGTGTATATAGCTATGGCTATCAACGTGATTATAACCAACAAAGTAATTGTTGTGGAAAAGGCACTGAATTTTACTTTTTGTTTCATGACACTGAATGATTTTTATAATTAGACGCAATTCACGGGCAAAAACTACGTCTTGCTCATGAATTGCGTTCAAGAAATGTAGCGGCTGATACTTACTATGATCAAAGTTCCCTAAGTTCGCCGGTATAGGAATCCATGACGAATCCTTTCACGTTGACACCGGAAGGCGGCATCAGCGGATGGCGTGCAATTAGGTCGACTGTTTCCTTTACAGCCTCGTCTGTATCGTCAAAACCGTGAAGCCATTCATTGAGATTGATACCGCAGTGCTTCATGAGTGTGATATGCTCCTCGCTTACACCACGCTCCTTCATCAGATGAAGCATCTCCTCTGCGTCCATACCTTGAACTCCGCAGCCGGTGTGTCCTATCACCATGATCTCGTTGACTCCAAGTTCATATATTGCGATGAGTATTGATCGCATTGTTGAGTCAAATGGGTTGGTGATGGTTGCGCCCGCATTCTTGATTATCTTCACGTCGCCGTTGCGCAGGCCCAGTGCAGCGGGGAGAAGCTCCACAAGACGAGTGTCCATGCATGTCACGATTGCGATTTTCTTATCGGGATACTTGCTTGTGGCAAATCGTTCGTAGCCTTTCTCCTCTACAAACTTACGGTTGTAGTCTTTCAGTTCCTGTATCATTTTACAATTGATTGAATGAGGTTGTCACTATCCTTGTTGTCAATTATTCTTTCAATCTTCCCTTTTTTAGAGATTATGAAAGTAGTTGGGCTCACACCCATTTTCGGTGTCTCTCCCGGCTGTATGTCCCACACTCCGAATTTCTCTGCAAGGCTATGGTCGACATCTGCAATCATGATTTGAGGCAGAGCGTGCTTCTCGGCAAGTCTCTTGTGGCTTCCTCTGCTGTCAGTGCTTACTGCAACCACGTCATATCCGGCTTTTCTCAACTGTGTCCAGTTATCTTTGATGTCGCACATTTCTTTTATGCCCGCTTCCGATCTGTCGCCCGGATAGAAAACGAGTGCAACTTTCTTCCCTTTAAGATCCTTGAGTCTTATTGTCTTTCCTTCGGCATCTTTCCCAAGAACATCGTTGATTTTTGAACCGACTGTATATACGTCTTTCATTGGACGTCCGTCGGGCATGGATGCAAGTTTGTCAAGGTAATATTGTCTTAGTTTTTTCCAACTGTAGTATGGGGCGTTATCTGTGGATACCGGCAGACGGCACTCCTTTTCATTCAAAAGGACCTTGACCAATACATTATCGGCCGAAGCGTCTTCGTTTTGAGGACGATAGAAGACCATCTGGATATTGCATCCCATGGGGAAAATAGCATGATTTTGCCACTGACCGGCCACTTCCTCCAGATCGTTGATTTCCTTGCCGAAATCATCAAGCTCGAGAAGGGCAGTGAAAGGAAGAACTATCACCTCATGTCCGAATCTCATGTTGGCACCGTTGCCCCCGTTGTTAATGGCTGTGTCGGCACTTTCTATGATGTTGCGTAGTAGGTTTTGTTGGGTGTATGGTTGGAGATTGCCGTTATAGCGTGTGTTACCGTCAGAGAGAAACCAGCGGGCATTATTATATAGCCATCGGTTGGCAATCTCCTCCTCAGTGAAAATATCGTAGGGAGCAGGCATGTCGTAATGGCTCTGCGCATTCGCGGCAATATTGAAAAGGTAGTGCAGCAGACTTGATGAGTTTAATGAGTCTTTGGCAAACTGCTGATCGTTAACTATAACCTTGAGGAAATCGTAGGAATCCGGATGATTCCTGTGAAAATCTTTAAGTACGTCCTTATTATAGTTTACATAAGCGTTGAAGTATGCAATGTCGATTCCTCCCAATGCTTCCTCTGCGATGTATTCCATATCCTTTGCCGATGCATCTGAAGTGATTCTCAACATTGGATTTGCCGCTTTCAATTCCTGCAGCTCATTATCCATTGA
>VIDL01124946.1_pt1 | contig 12910 bp, 10 predicted proteins | sample 5025111 | NCBI WGS metagenome assembly VIDL01 (sample SAMN11851957, study PRJNA449069) | gut metagenome | isolation source: stool from female vole | host: Microtus ochrogaster | place: USA:Florida | collected 2017
GAAAAAGACATTCTTCACCATGTCCGGCACAGTTATTCCAATCTGCCCGATAATGACTCCCACGATAAGCGTTGCCGCCACCGGACCGAGTGAGAAAGATCCTATTCTGACTTTGCCGAGCAAGAATCCAAGCCCGAGAGTCAGGAAAAGAGGTATTAGGGGATGCGACTGGAGGAATGGCACCATTATAATTATAAATGATTGATTATAAATTATTGGATGAAGCGTGTTACAAGTATATATGCGGAAACAACAGAAGCGATACAGAGACCTGCAAACCACCATTTTTCTCCATTGGTGAAGAGAGGAGTGGCAGGGGTTTGTCGTTCTTTGTGAGTCTTTATATAGAAACCGGTGCCGAGCAGATAGAAGATGGATGTTAGGAACATATTGAGTAGCCCGCCTGAATAAGCCATCCAGATGCAAAAAAGAGTTGTAATGACGGCTATAGTCATTATTTTCCAGTTGTCTGCCTTTTTGATAAGGAAAAGTCCCGTGAAGAAATATCCCGGAATGATCATCAACCCGGTGATATTTAGGGCTGCCAGATAGACATCGTCTGCCATCACCACCATCAACAGAAACAAATCCATTACAATGCTTGAGGCAAAGAGTCCGAATGTAGGCATATTTTGCTTGTTTACCTTACTGAATACTTTGGGTAGAATTCCAACCTGAGAAGCTTCATAAGGCACTTGAGCAACTACAAGAGTCCATGCCACCCAAGCTCCGAGAATAGAAATGATTATTGCTGATATCACAAACCAATAAGCCCATGCTCCACAAGTTTCGCGGAGAAGGTATGCTATTGAAGGGTCAGGGAGTCCTGCGAGCTGAGCTCGTGACAGTAATCCGTAGCTTAGGAGTGAAACAGCCATATATAGGAAGAGTGAAATCAGGAAACCGGCTATCCCTGCCTTACCCACATCTGAGCTTTTCTTTGCCCTTGCCGACAACATTACAGCCCCTTCCACTCCGAAGAAGCAGAAAAGAATGACCATCATTGTCTCCTTAACTTGTTGCCAGGTGACTCCCACATTGGGAATATTCCCCCATATGTCAGCGCGGAAGAGATCTGTCTTGAAGAAGATAACGAGGATAGTGATTATGAAAATCAACATCAAAACCTTAATGGCAGCCAAAAGATTATTGATGAATTTAGTAGTTCTGATGCCGCGTGCCACAATAAGGAACATAATCCAGATGAGAGTGGTGCCAAATAAGATAGTCTCCCAGCTATGTTTTAGAAGTTGCGGGAAGAAAGCACCGAAAGAGTCGTTAAGCATTACGGCAAACGTAACATTCGCGAAGGCTGTGCTTAGCCAATAGCCCCATGCAATATTGAATCCAGTGTAGCGTCCGAATCCCGCAAGCGCATATTGATAAATACCTGCATTATACTGCGGATAGTGGTCGCTAAGCCATTTAAATGCGAGAACAAGGGGCAGGATGCCCATTGCTGTCACCAACCATGAGAGCATTACAGCGCCCGGATTGGCGACTGCAGCCATATTTTGTGGGAGATTGTAGATTCCTGCTCCCACCATAAGTCCGAAAACGAGAGCAGTCAGACCCCAGAATCCGAGTTTTTCGCTTGATGTCATATATGGTTAAGTTGAAATTTAGTAAAATATTTAATATTATAACAAATAAAATAAGGGATTTTATAGAACAAATAAGTAATTTTGCAGAATAATTAAAGGAATGCACTTCCTTAAGAAATTTATAACGATAAAACGCCTCTCCGAGGACCCCCCAGGCTTCAGCCTGAGGCTAACCACAAGACGCCTCTCCGAGGCTAATATAGTTTTATTGAGCCTACCCCCGTTTCTTTGCCTTGTAGGGGCAGTATTCTTTGTGTTCATGCCGACCAACAAATGACAAGATCAATTATGAACTATGAACGATATATTATTAACTATAACATATAAACGCTGAATGATAAACTATTAACTATTATCTATTAATAATAAACTATTAACTATTAACGATTAATGATAAACTATTAACTATTAACGATAAACTATAAGCGATTAGAGGAAGCAGGAGATGAGTATGTAGGCGGAGAGGAGGGAGGCTATACATAGGATGATGAAACAGCATTTCTCAGTTTTGGTGAAGAGTGGCGTATCGGGGGATTGACGCTCGCGGTGAGTCTGGATGTAGAATCCTGTGCCGAGGAGATAGAAAATAGAGGTGAGGAACATGTTGAGCAGACCGCCGGAATAAGCCATCCAGATGCAAAACAAAGTCGTGATGACGGCTATTGTCATGATTTTCCAGTTGTCAGCTTTCTTGATAAGGAAAAGTCCCGTGAAGAAGTAGCCGGGAATGATCATAAGTCCGGTGATATGAAGGGCTGCAAGATAGACGTCGTCTGCCATTGCCACCATCACCAGAAACAAATCCATCACAATGCTTGAGGCAAAGAGTCCGAATGTCGGCATATTGTGCTTATTGGTTCTGCTGAAAGCTTTCGGAAGAATACCGACGAGGGAGGCTTCATAGGGAACCTGAGCAACCACCAGAGTCCACGCCACCCATCCTCCGAGAAGAGAGACAATGACAGCTGCTATTACAAACCAATAAGCCCAGTTTCCGCAAGTTTCCCTAAGGATGTAGGCTATTGAAGGGTCTGAAAGTCCCGCAAGCTGAGCACGTGACAGCAATCCGTAGCTTAGAAGGGAGACTGCCATATAGAGGACGAGAGAAATCAGGAACCCTGCAATCCCGGCTTTTCCAACATCAGAACTTTTCTTTGCTCTTGCAGACATCATTACAGCACCTTCCACTCCGAAGAAGCAGAAAAGGGTGACCATCATCGTTTCCTTAACTTGATGCCAAGTGACCCCCACATTGGGAATATTCCCCCAGATGTCAGCTCGGAAAAGATCAGCGTTAAAAAAGATCACGAGAACCGTGATTATGAAGATCAACATAAGGATTTTCACCGCAGCCAGGAGATTGTTGACAAACTTTGCAGTCCGAATGCCTCTGGACACAATGAGAAACATAGTCCATATAAGAATTGTGCCAAAAACAACAGTTTCCCATCCATGATTAAGAAGGGAAGGGAAAAAAGCACCGAAAGAGTCGTTAAGCATCACGGCATAAGCCACATTTGAGAAAGCTGTGCACAACCAGTAGCCCCAAGCAATGTTGAATCCGGCATAGCGTCCGAAGCCTGCAAGCGCATATTGATATATTCCAGCATTATATTGGGGATATTTATCGCTAAGCCATTTAAAGGCGAGCACAAGGGGCAGTATGCCCATTGCAGTCACCAGCCATGAGAGCATAACCGCACCGGGATTGGCTACGGCAGCCATATTTTGAGGTAGGTTGTAGATTCCTACTCCCACCATCAGTCCAAAAACGAGGGCAGTAAGGCCCCAGAATCCAAGTTTTCCGCTTGAAAGCATAGTTATAGTAGATTCGTTAAATTTTTATCGTTATAACAAATTAATCTGTGTGATTATTGAAGAAAAATGCGTAATTTTGCAGAATAATTTGACAATAAATCGAAAGATATATGAAATCGGGTTTGTTGACAGTGGTGATGCTCATCATTTCCAATACTTTCATGACAATGGCATGGTATGGCCATTTGAAGATGCAGTCGCTTGGCTGGATCAAGAATTGGCCTCTTTTTGCAGTAATTCTTCTGTCTTGGGGAATAGCTCTTTTTGAATATTGCTTCATGGTGCCTGCCAACCGTGTAGGATATGTTGAGAATGGCGGACCATTCTCGATGATGCAGCTAAAAGTGGTGCAGGAGGTGATCACACTTACTGTCTTCACCATAATTTCGGTATTTTTCCTATCCGGCGAGAAACTGCATTGGAACCATATAGCAGCTTTTCTTTGCTTAGTCGGAGCCGTTTTCTTTGTCTTTCTTCCAACTGGAAGCGGAAAATAAGCTCTCTTGGAATATAAAGGAAACATTTTTCCATGGATACCATGCGTACCATGGAAAACATGAAATATTGACTACTTAAATATACTATCATGGGGATAGAAATAAAATACTCTCAATCCTATCTATGGCTAAATTCTTGGATTTTAGCTAATATAATCCAGCTAAGTACTCAAAACTTCTGCGATAGATTTGTGGATTATAAGAATGATCCTTGTAGGCGACTTTACGATCAAATGGTTATGGCTGCAAGATCTGGGGTGGCAAATATTGCAGAAGGCACATCGCGTGGATCAACTTCTACTGAGACAAAAATGCGCCTGCTTGATGTAGCAAGGGGAAGCATTGATGAGCTTCAGGGGAATTATTTTAATTTTCTACTTCGCCACGGTTTCGAAATATGGACTATTGGAAATGTTGATCGGGAAAAGATTTGGCATACAAATCTTGATACTCCCAATTATGGACAAAGTTTTCTTCATGATGCAGGAATCCATATTCTTCGGCAAAAGGCTAAATTTGATCTATGGATTAATAATCCTTCTCCTTTCATAGCAGCAAATGCAATACTTATTCTTTGCATCAAACTTAATAAAATGCTACAATCGCAAATGATAGATTCGCTTGATAGCTTTAGGGTAAATGGGGGCTTCAGTGAGAATATGACTCAAGAAAGGATTGAAGCAAAGAGAAAGCAAGCCATGGAAGAAAAAGCTCCAAATTGCCCACAATGCGGAATGCCTATGTGGAAGAGAATGCAGAAAAGAGGAGTTAAGCAAGGAAGAGAATTTTGGGGATGCAGTGGCTACCCGAATTGTAAGTGTATTTTGCCGATTGATGGATAAATGCCATGAAAGACATATTACCCATATTCTCCATAGGAAATATGGGTAATATGGGTAACATGGGTAACATGGAAGACATGTATTAAATTGTGGGGGTGGAGTTGGAGTTGGAGTTGGAGTCGGGGGTCTTTGCCGGGGCCGGGTCTTTGAAGAGACCGGAAAGATACTTCTCGTTGATGCGCTGCATGAATTCCCAAGTATTAGTAACGATAATCATAGTGTCCTTGCAAACGTCAAAAAATTATATTAACTTTGCGGTATGAAAATGATAATCAACCCCAAATGCTAATATAAACTATGATAAAAGCAATCGCACTGGTCCGTACTTCCACCACACATCAGGAAATTGAGCAACAGAAGCGCGAGGTGCTTGAAATGTGCACCGCGGATGGGCTCAGTCTGGACGAGGTCGAGATTGTCGGTGGCCGTGGTTTGTCGGCAATCAAAATGGATGATGAGTATATGGCAAATATTAACAAGGTTTATAGCCTCATCAACAACAACCCATCCATAAAATGTGTGTATGCGTGGGCGATTGACAGAATCGGCCGAAAGGACCTCCTCCTTACGTACTTCAGATGCTTCCTCGTGGAGCATAAGGTGCAATTAAAAATTCGTGCGCAAAATTTGACCTTATTGAATCCAGACGGCACGGAGAATTTCTCGGTAAAAATCCAGTTTAATCTATACGCCACCCTCGCCGAATGTGAAATGCAAAACAAGCAGGCGCGAATGCTCCGTGGCAGGTACAAGAACAAGGAGCAAGGGCGTTTTAATGGCGGTCGCTTCGTCAAGTATGGTTATAAAATTGACGAGCACGGATATTACCAGGTATGTGAAGAGGAAGCGGAGGTCATTAGACTCATTTTCCAGCTTCTCAACGATAGCGACAAGCGCATGACACTGAGAAAGACCACCGCGGAACTGCAAAACCGAGGAATCACCATCCGAGGGAAAAAGCTCCCATTCCGCACGGTAGCCAACATATCGCGTGACAAGGTCTATATTGGAGGGGATGGGGAAAAGAAAATGCCGAGAATCGTGTCGGACGAATTATTTGAGGCCGTCGGTAGGAGATTGTCCGAAAATATCATGGTCGCGCCAAAAAGCCGAAGGCACCATTATTACGGCACCCGCATTATTAAGTGTGCAAATTGTGGCTATTACATGTCTCCGTCCAACGATGTTTATCGGTGTAACGCCCATGTAAATACTATAGTAGGATTGCGCAACATGCGTGGCGATTGTTTCGACCCCGTTCATCTTGGGATTAATTACGTCGATGGAGCTCTTTGGGAAGCCGCAAAGGCCGAATATTTCTATTACATACGTCAAGATAACGCAGCATGGAAAGAGAAGCTCGCTAATGAGAAATCAGTCCTGGAGCAGAAGATTAAGGAAGCCGAGAGCATCGTCAGTAAAGCAGACGAGAAAAAGAAGAGGGTAGCCAAAATCTATGTAGATGGGATTATCTCGGAAGGACAATATCATACACAGATTGCCGCCGTAATGAAGGAAACGGAAGCCGTCAACGCCACCATAACGAGTTATAATGAGGAAATAAAGGAAATTGACCGACAACTATCAGCAAAGGCACAGGAGGAGAACCTCGACGCATTGAGCATTATCCAAGCGACCAGACCCCTTACGGAGCGGGACGATGAGAAAATTTGCGAGATAGTCCACAGGTTCATTAAAAGCATGACGGCAACCAGAATATGCACAGCCAACAACGTGCGGACAGTGATAGAGGATTACGATTTAAGTCGGCAGAATGGTTTTTGGTTCGATATTGAAGCGTTTTCGGGACAACATTATTATTTCATTTATTTGAACAACATCAAGAAGGCAGGGGGTTTCAGGCTATTTGAATTTGACCCCGCTACTGGCAGGATATTCACAAGACAGTCAAAACAAATCATAGATATGATAAGGGGAAAGGAGGTGAAATTAAATGCTCGTTAGGGGATGAGGATGGATTTGAGGAAGCTAACTATTTATTAATATCAAAAAATCTACGACAATGAAGAAAAACGAGTCTCTATTTTTTTTCAAGCACCTCCCAACGACAGGGGAGCTGACCGAAATCGTATGCCTTGAGGCAGACGTAGAACCTCTGTATCTTGCCGCCCGTGACATCATCCGTATCGAGGCAGGCTTCAAGTTAGACAAGCCGAATTTCGGGAAAATAAAACGCTGGATGGACGCGACTGGGAAAACCCTCCTCCTCCGCTACGAGAAACGCATAGGCGGGGGAAAGGCCGAAGTAATCGAGGTACCCATATACCCCAATGTGGCACACGAAATCACACCTGACAATATGGTGCTCCTCCTCGCCAAGGATTCAATTACAAAAGATGTGGGCGACGGAAGTTTGCGTATAGTCGCCGATTTGCTTGATGCAGACTATCGTACGAAGCTGACCGACGAAGGTCTCATTGACCACACCAATTACAGCCCTTCCTACGATGATTTCGTAGTGGCCGACATACTGGCCGATTTCATCAAGAAGCTCGACCAGGAGCCAAACCTCGATGTCAAGGAAGCACTCCGCACCTATTTCAGTAAGGAACCCAACTATTACCTCGATGAAGGATGGAAAGGCGGCTGGGCGTGCGGCTATCGGGATAATGCGTATGAACTCGACATCACTGAAATTTTCCTCAGTGCCATGGAGGAAGCAGTCAGGGCAAGGGACTCCGACCCCGAGCACTTCGCCGACCTCTATTTCGGACCGCGATTCAGCCGTACAAAAGAATATGAGGAACTTTCTAAACAAATAGATGTATGGGAAGATGAACTTTGGCATATAGAACTTTTCAGGGACTAATAAGGTAATACACCAAGCGACCAGAAGAGAGGGACATCGGAAACGGTGTCCTTTTCTCTTTTATATCCGATTTGAAAAACTGAAAGTAACACACTATTTATGATTAGGAAAACATCATAGATAGTGAACGACACAGACAATTTCGATTACAAAAAGCACGGCAAGGACTTTTTGGAATATGCCGCCGAGAACCGCGACAAGTTAATAAAGTCGATGAGGCGGAACCAGACCAAGACCCCAGGCGTATGCCCCGACGAGGTCTTCTCTGAGGTAATCTTGAAAATATACGATTCCATAACGGTCGGCAAGAACCGAATAGACGATTTCAAGAAGTATATTTTCATCGCTGGCAAGTTCAAGTACATGGAATTTTCACGCCATGAAAAGGAACGCACATTGCGCGACGAGCCCATCGACTACCATCTTTATGTCACCGCACATGACTCGATAGACGAAACCGACGAGGAAATCGAGTGCAGGGCACTGAGGGAGGACCGCGCACATGACAGGTACCAGGCAATATCATCGTTTCTGGCCGAGAACTTCGGCAAGGAAAACGCCGACATGTATTTCGATTACTACGACCACAAAGTTAGAGGGACACTGAAGTCATACACCAAGATTTCGAAAGAATACCAAATCCCCATAACGAGGGTGAGGGTAATTATGGGTGCCATGAAAAAGTCCGTGGCGGAGAACTTCAATCCATCCTATAAAACAGAACAACACAATGCCGACCATACCGAAACTAAACAGGACCAGGACAAGGCGCAGGAATCCATCTTCGAATCTTGACAACAAGACTTTGATGAAGGTCTACAATGACAGACGCTGGAAAACTTTAAGGGATGAGCACATGAGGGCGCATCCTTTGTGCGAGATTTGCGAAATGCAAGGGCAAATAAGGCCAGCGCAGGAGGTTCACCATGTCAACAGTTTTCAAAATGGGGGGAATAAGGAGGAAAGGGATTTGCTCGCGTTCCAGCCGAATGAGCTTCTATCCTTATGCAAATTCCATCATCGAGAATGCCATCACGGAGCACTCCAAGGAACGCGCACCATAAGCGAGATAATCGGCCGACTGAAAGCCCTCAATCGGTGGAATCCAGTCAAGGACTCTTTATATATGGATAAGTAACACACAACCATGAGCAAAAAGAGCAAAAATACGATGATGCTTCCCGAGTCGCTGGCACCAGAAACCGAAAGGTTTATCAAGGCGATAATCAACGACTTGAAAGCCAAGGAACGGCTTGACAAGATAGACAATGCGGCCCTATATATCCTCGCGCAGGCATGCAACACCTATATGGAAGCGAATCAGATTCTCAAAGACGAGGGTCTAATCTTTATCTCTGATAGGCAAAACAAGTCAATCCATCCAGCTTTCAAGATTGCGAGGGACAGCGAGAAGACGATTTTGGCAATCATCGGAGAATATGGTGGCACTCTCAGAAGCAGGCAGAAGTTGAAGGAGCTCGACACCATGGTCGAGGATTCCCCGCTCGCCGAGTTCCTGAAATCAGCCAAGGAAGAGGTCTAAACCAGCACAATAAATCAAATTCATTCACGCAAGCAAGGTCAGCAAAGTCGTTTGTTGGCCTTACTTACTCTTTATATATGAGTAATAATTTGATTTATTGGAAAACATAGAAAAAACTCTTTACTGGCAATATGCCAATGACGTGGTAAACAACAGGATTGTCGCTTGTGAAAACGTAATCCTATCATGCAGGAGGTTTTTGAATGACCTGGAACGTGACGATTTGGAGTTCAGGCCACGGACCGCAAAGAGAGCGATAGACTTCATCGGCATCCTGAAGCATTTCAAGGGCGAGAGCTCGGGAAAGAACTTCAAGCTCTCCCCGTTCCAGTCCTTTATTGTCGCCAACTTGACGGGATGGTACTGGAAAGAATCGGGGGACCGCCGTTTTACTTCCGCTTATATCGAGATGGCGAGGAAGGGAGGCAAGGCCCTGGCACTCGACACACCTATCCCCACTCCCGACGGATGGACCACCATGGGGGACCTGCAGGTAGGTGATTATGTCTGGGGAGCGGATGGAAAGCCGACGAGAGTCACCTTTGCCACCGAGGTCATGCGCGGACACAAGTGCTATAAGGTCAGATTCTCGGACGGGGAGGAGGTGACGGCAGACGCGGAACACAACTGGCTCATCTCCCGCAGGCATAAAAAGGAGCCTTATGTGCAGACCACGGAAGAGATTTACAACTCCAAATGGAAGCGCGTTCGGAGTGACGGAAAGGGGACTGAATACCTTTGCAGGATTCCCGTCAACAAGCCGACCCAATCCGATGACATAGACCTCCCAGTTGACCCCTATACCCTCGGATGCTGGCTCGCAGACGGGAGTCTTCATAAACCTTGCATGACTTGTGGCGACTTCGATTTACAGATATATGACAGGGTAAGCGACATCTACGGACCAGCCAAGGCAAGGCACTACAAGGACGAGAGGGCCGTCGAGATGAGTTATGCTGGAGACGTGGGTAAAAACAACTCGAAGCTGCGTCACGCCCTCAAATCCGCTGAGGTGCTCCATGACAAGCACATCCCCGAGATATATCTAAGGGCAGGTACACGTCAGAGATGGGAGTTGCTTCAGGGGTTCATGGATTGTGACGGATACGTCTGCGAAAGGGGACAATGTGAGTTCACACAAAGAAACGAGAGGGTCGCGGACGGGATGTGTGAGATTCTCTCCTCCCTCGGTATCACGTACAGCAGGGTCACAAAAATCCCGACACTTAACGGCAAGGCATGCAATCCAGTCGCGAGGGTGCAGTTTTACACCGACCAGCAACGCCCGTGCTTCACACTGCCAAGGAAATTCAACAGACTCAAGGAGCACCTCAACAAGAGGATGGATTACAAGTCCATTGTTGACATCGTCCCCGTGGAGAGCGTCCCCGTCCGTTGCATAACGGTTGACAACGAGGACCATCTCTATTTATTTGGCAGGAGATTCTCGGTCACACACAACACCGCCCTCATTGCCGCACTCGCCATGTATTACTTCATCGCGGATGGTGAGGACGGTGCAGAAATCGACATAGCGGCCAACAATTTTGAGCAGGCAAAAATTTGCTTTGATTTCATCCAGCAGTATTGCCGACAGCTCGATTCAAAAGGGAAAGACCTGAAGGTCTACCGTTCCAGCGTGGACTTAAAGACCAATGCGTCAAGGATAAATGTCTTTTCAGCCGATGCAAGTGGAAAAGATGGGTTCAACGCCTCAGTTGGAATTATCGACGAGTTCCATAGTGCAAAAACGACTGGAATGAGGGACATTATAAAGTCCAGTATGGGTATGCGCAGGAATCCGATGCTCCTTACAATAACCTCGGCTGGCTTCGACAAGTCCCTCCCATGTTACAAGCTGCGTCAGACATGTGAAGAGGTACTCCGAGGGGTCAAGGAGGATGACAGCCAGTTTTCAATGATTTTTGGCCTCGACACTGGGGATGACTGGACCGATGAAAATGTCTGGCAGAAATCAAATCCGAATCTCGGCAACACCACAACGTATAAGTATCTCCGCGAGATGGTGCAGTCCGCGAAAAACAACCCCACTGAGGAGGTTTCCGTGAGAACTAAAAATTTAGGTGAATGGCTCAGCACCTCGTCGATTTGGATTCCAGACAACTATGTCCTGAATGCGATGGCTCCAGTATCGTTAGATGATTTTGACCCAGCTACGACCACCGTGATAGGGGGTGTGGATTTGGCTTCCACCAATGACCTTGCATGTGTATCCCTACTCATACAGCAGGACGGGGACCCGACTGTCTATTTCAAGAATCGATATTATTTGCCCGCTTCCGCTCTTGTGGAATCGTCAAACCGAGAATTATACAAATATTGGCAGCGCACAGGACAATTGACTATCATGAACGGCAATGTGACGGATTACGATTTGATACTCAATGACTTAATGAAGATAAGCCAAAAGTTTGTCATCTTAAAGATTGGAGTTGACCCATGGAACGCCAGCCAATTCCTTATATCTTGTGTGGAAAACGGGTTAAACACGATACCGATTTCCCAGTCGATGGCGAATCTGAATAGACCGACCAAGGAGCTCGAAAGATTGATACGCAAGGACGATGGCTCCATTGTCATTGACAACTCTGAGGTGACGCTCTTTTGTTATCGGAATTGTGTGCCAAAATTCGACTGGAATGAGAATATCAAAATCACCAAGGAGAATTACGAGCAGAAAATCGACGGTGTTGTCGCCCAAATCATTGCCCTTTGCACATGGCTCGACGTTCCTCGCTACGGCGGAGGTGTTACCAGCATCTAAATACTTGAGATAAGTTTGGATAAGTGCGAAAAAAGTGCTATCTTTGTAATAAGGTTAGTGTTTTTGAGTCGCACCTCTCGCGGGTGCGTGAATTGAAATGTATAGTGTTTTTTGATTCTCATTTTTGTTTAGTCGCATCTCTCGTGGGTGCGTGAGTTGAAACTCATTTTTGACTTTGTCTATGGTAAGGGCTGCCCGAGTGGTGGCCTTTTCCGTATGCACTCTTTATATATATAAGGATATCCAAATATATATGAATTTTTTGACGACATTGTTCGGGCTTGAGGTCCGAAAGAAAAAGACAGCCTCCCAGTCGGCCGCCCCGTTCGGCCTGGGCTATTACAGCGGTTCGACATACAATAACGACCAGGCTATGAAATTATCCGCGGTCTACTGTGCGGTCGAAATGATTTCACGGGGCGTTGCTTCACTTCCCATGGCCCCTTACCGAGTCGATTCAAGGGGGTTTCTCATCAAGGCGAGCGAGCATCCTCTTTGTCATGTCATCGAATGTGAACCGAATTGTCGAATGACCCGCCAGACCCTTATCGAGTTGCTCATCCGTTCCGCTCTTCTCCGTGGTGCTGGCTATGCTTACGTAGAACGGAGCACACAAGGTCAACCTCTTGCGCTCCATTTCGTTCCTTACGAGTGGGTATCAGTAGTTCCGCCGAAGTATCTCAACGAGCCAGTTACATATCAGGTCGTTGGGATAAACGGGATTGTCAAGGCATCGGACTTAATCACGATTCTGAATTATACCAGCGATGGCGTAAGTGGTCAATCGACTTTATCGTTCGCGAGAGAATCTTTAGGTTTGGCCCACGATGAAAACAACTATGCCCGCGGATTTTTCCAAAGAGGGGCGTCGGTCGGAGGTATCTTAATGACTGATACGAGATTAACTGACCAACAGCGCAAGGAGCTGAAGGAATCGTGGGTGCGTGCTCATTCAGGTGAAAATCAAAATTCCGTGGCTGTTTTGGAGGGT
>VIDL01001052.1_pt1 | contig 12712 bp, 9 predicted proteins | sample 5025111 | NCBI WGS metagenome assembly VIDL01 (sample SAMN11851957, study PRJNA449069) | gut metagenome | isolation source: stool from female vole | host: Microtus ochrogaster | place: USA:Florida | collected 2017
CTCCTGATCGGCATGAGTGAGATTGTGATTTCTTATCCAATCGTGGAGATTGCGAGAAACCTGTCCACGACCTTTATTACTGTATGTCCACACCATTTTAGGAGTGGTCAGAGTTTGTCCGTTGTCAAGATAATAGGTAGATGCAAAATCGTTTACCCCACTCACTACATTCATTCGTCCACATTCGTCCTGCTCGAATGTAACTTTGTAGTTTCCTGACCATGCAAGTGCACCACCGTACACCTCTCCGTCATCTTCTCGGGCCGTTCCATTAAGAGAAAGAAGAAAGGCCGGATTTGCAGTCTGAGTAGCCTGAACTCCTCGCTTTGACTCTACGCTCTTGATGCCCGGCTGAAGCTGCTCCTCAACAAGCTGCATTTCGGTAGCCCAGACACCGTGGAAATGGGTGAGATAATAAGAGTCGGCATGGAGAGGCAGATAAGAGGAGGCGAGATTTTCAACAACAAGTTTACCCCTCTCATTGTTGGTCAATGACGATGACTGTGTGATCACATTCTCTTTACCATAGGCATCAAATGTCATGGTGAGATTGATGTCGTAGAGAGGATCGTTGAGGATTATCTCAGTGCGTGTCACATCATCTTCCGGTTTCGATATTGAGTGTGACACATATTTAAGATGCGTGGTGTGAGAACCGTCGGAATGAACAAGCTTCAGAGCCGGTGAAATCATAACATATCCACCGTATGCGGGGAAAGCTTGCGGAGCATATCCGGCTCCGTTGTCTGGTTGTTCACGGTATTTCTTTGTTTGATATGGCAAGGCATTCTGAAATTTCTTGCCATAATAGTTATGAACAAGATTGCCGTTATCGGCTACTGTCATCACCATCTCCGTTTCGTCTGTTGACACTCGGATGAGCGGATTGTCTTTGGCCGAGGCACCTATTGCGGTAACGATCGCCAATGTGATAGGTAAGATTCTCTTTAGTATCATGGTTTATTTTTTTGGTGTCTGAGTGGTTATCGAAAATAGATAATTATTGACACTGCAAAATTATAACTCAGGTCGCTCACACTAAAATAATCATACGCCAAAGGCTTGGTAATTCTGCTCCAATAGTCTAATTCTTAATAGTTTGGTCTGAAATTACCAAAGCTTTGACGCAAATTTACCAAATCGTCTGTGCCTCTGTATATCCCCCTTCATCAAAAAATATGGCAGGAGTTTCAGTAAATTAACCGAAATCCTGCCAACAATTTGAGGAGAGCCCTCAAAGAGCCTTATCGGATTTTAATGCCGATATTATTAAAGAGAATCATTTAAGATATTCTTTAAAGAAATTAGTTAAGGCGTTGAACGGTATGACTCCTTTCTGGTCATATAGATCGGTATGACTTGCACCGGGAATCACCATAAAAAGTTTGTTATTTTCCTTTCCGGGTACCACATTGAGTTTTTTGTATGCGTCGCTGCCGAAGTAGAAAGAATGAGCTTTCTCACCGTGGATTATCATCACGGCATTCTCGATCTCACCTGCACGACTCATCAAGGGAAAGTTGAGCCACGGTATAGGAGATGTTGCATTGCGCCCTCCGTTGGAGTTAAGAGAGCGCGGATGATAACCACGCTCGGTCTTATAATATGCGTGATAGTCCTTGAAAAATTGGGGTGCATCCTCCGGCAATACATCCGGCACACCTCCGCCAAGTTTGGGAGCGCCTGAGCGGAAATCCTCGGTGCGCTGCTCGGCGAGCTTATTGCGCAGTTCATTGCGTGCTTCCGAAGAATCGGCACTGTCGAAATAGCCATTGGCATTCACGCGGCTCATATCATACATAGTTGATGCAACCGTTGCTTTGATACGAGGGTCAGCGGCTGCTGCATTGATTGCAAGACCGCCCCAACCACAAATGCCGATAATACCGATAGCTTTTGGGTTAACCATCGCATTGGTCACAAGGAAATCAACTGCGGCGCTGAAATCTTCGGTATTGATGTCGGGCGAAGTCATATAACGAGGGCTACCCCCACTCTCTCCCGTGAAAGAGGGGTCGAAAGCAAGCGTGATGAAACCACGCTCCGCCATTTCCTGAGCGTAGAGACCCGCCGCTTGTTCTTTCACCGCGCCGAAAGGTCCACAAACTGCAATTGCCGGAAGTGGCAGTTTGGCATCCAAAGGTACATAAAGGTCTGCTGCAAGCGTTATTCCGTAACGATTAGGAAAAGTGACCTTGCTATGGTTCACTTTTTCGCTTTTTGGAAAAGTCTTATCCCATTCAGAAGTCAATATGAGTTCTTCCATTTTTATATTGTGTTAGTGTCATCTAAGATAATGTATTCTGCGGATTTTGTTAATCTGCAAAAGACACCAGATTCGTTGAGCTATATTGTATCTTGTCCTATGAGGAGGATTTACCTTTTTCCCAAACTCATTTTATGATTCGTAATGAGTTTTTCAATTGCAAAGTTACATATAATTTCTGATAAACGAAAGATAGTGGATGGTCTCTAAGATGTATAGCTTATAAGAACGATGATTATTCGTCTAATATCTAAAACAATAGACAAACCAAGCATTGAAGCCTGATCTGTCTATTGGCAAACGTCAAATTCCCGCATGACGTGATGGAAAACGTGGTGGACTAACCGGTAGATGATAACGAGGCATAGGCTCCGCCACCAATGGAGGTTTATGCCCATTATGCCGAGAGGTTGGAGAGATTGGAATGATTATTTGTTTATATGCAACATTATAGACGATTGAAGATACCGGAATCCTTGTCAGTATTGGTAATCTTTTGTTTAGGCGATTTTGATGGTTTGCCAAATGGCAGGTTATAGATGAAGTTCACATACACCATATTGGCGTTGTTCTTGATTCTCTCAACGCTGGAAATGAAGATGGCATCTGTTCCGAATGTTTTCTGTGTCTGTTTCCAGGAATTATAAAACGGATATCGTATGCCTATACCAACTGTCATGGTCTGTATAGGTCGGTATGATACCTCAACTTTTGCCATACTCGGGCGCGTAGTGAGCATCTGGCCTGACAACATTTCAGTTTCTGTCTGATAAAATATCTCTGCCGACCATTTTTTATAGTTGAGATATACCGATGGTGCTATGGTATAGCCTGTATGATCCCATTCCTTACCCATATAGTTGTTTTGCGTGTGCATTACTTCAGAATACAACCGCAGGCGCAGGAGGTTATTGTACAAAGGCATCCATTGCATGAATAGGCTCGCTTTGTAGTGTTTCATCCATTTAAGATTGCCGATAGTCTCTTTTATTGTTCCATCTGAGACGTTGAAAACAGGAGCAATATGATTCTTTTCATACGTATATGACACTTCCGGATTGATTATAAACTTTTTGAGGCCCTTGTAATAAGAAAGAGTTATGGTATGTGTATTTTGCGGTTTCAGATTTGGATTACCCGCATATAGATAGTCAACATCCTTATAATAGGGATTAAATGTCAGTTGGGATATAGTAGGGTTAAGTGTATTGACCTCATAGTTCAATTCCAGTTCAGATGATTCGTCAATGAAATATGCCATGTTGAGTTGCGGACGGAAATAGTAGTAATCGTGGCTCTTGCCATTCAGGTCTTTGAAATAGTTGCCGTTTAGTCCGAGGCTCAAAGAATAATTCCAATTTTGTCCAAGCATACCGTTCAATCCGGCGTATGTATAAAACTCGTTTGTGGTGGTCGATACATCTGAATATTTCTGTGAGGCAGTATTGTAGGCATATCTTACACCCACAAGGAACTTCGTCATTGGTCTGATTGTATAGCCATACCATCCCTCACCTATGACAGAATACTTATCTGTTTCGATGTCTGTTTTAGTGGAGAATGCATCTTCAATTCCACTTTCGGCATAATCGTAATTGTATGATGAATTATAGTAAGTATAAACTGCATTGACTGTCAGTTCATGACGGCCAAACACTTTATTGAAATATAAATCAAGCGAGGGATTAAGATATTTGTCCTTGTCGTGGCTTGACGCAATGCCTTCTATATCCGGTCCAAAACGGTTTATAAATAAATCTTGCACAGATGAGCGTCTGCGGTTCAAAGCACCGAGAGAGAACTTAGCATTGAACACATAATCATCCATCTTCACATTGGAGTATGATACTTCCGCCATGTGTTGCTCATAAGCATACGGGCTCTTACGTCCTGTCCGTGTTTTGGAATATAGGGCATCTTCCATTGGATAAGATATCACTTCATCAAGATGGCGATCATTATAATTGCGGTAGTTAATGTTATACATAACACCCAATGTAGAGTGATCCCAATTATATTTCAGACTCGCCACATTGTTGCCGAACCCTGTAGTGACAGCATTGAGCGTATTCAACATCATAGTGCCACCGGTACGTTTCTTAGTGACGACATTAATTACAGCACCCAATCCCATATTGGAATATTGGATTGGAGGTTGTGAATAATACTGTATCTTTGAGATGTTACCGCTCGGAATAGAGGCAAGTTCAACCGATGACGACGGGACACCGTTAATCAGTATCTTCACGCACTTGCCATCGCCGGAACTGACTGTCAGATCAGAAACCAAAATCTTGGGCAAAGTCTGTATAGCCTGGATAGCCGTAGGAAATTGCTGCTTCTCTGAACGAGACAGGATATAATCCTTATGGTCAGAGAAACGATTTACCATTTCTGCAGTTACCACCACTTCATCAAGTGCGGTGGATAAGGAATCTATCTTTACTTCCTGTTGGGCACGAGCCAATAGCGGCAATAGTAACGCGAGAGTAAAAAGTACCTTTTTCATGCTGATGCGAATTTTTCTGCAAAGCAAATAAAAAAGTCGCAATCAAGCCCTGAAATTTATCTGACATTTGTCTGACATTTTCTGACAATGCAGTGTTTCAATTACTTATACTTAGCTCATAAGTGTGGATAATTGATTTTTTTCTTTATCGGAGTGGACAATCCTTTAATTATATACTCCATGACATCTCATGAATGTACGGGATATTCTCCATGACTAAAACAAATACTTAGAGTAAAGCTGGTGGATACTATCGTAATTGATAACCTATGGATATGAAGATGCTTTGGCTCATTTCCTTCTTAGGAACATAGAATTTTTGCCCATTGGCTAATGTTATGTTTCTTCGACTGGAATAATAATCAAGATCGGAAATATTGTATCCGGCTCCTATTATGAAGCGGTCAATCGCAAAGTTTACTGAGATTCTTGCATTCCAATAAAACCACTTCAGGTCTTTGTTTGGAAATTTTCTGTAGTCAATAATATGTGAAACATTGCCTTGAAATTCCTTGATTTCGTATGTCAGTGAGTTATGGAATGGACATGCAAGACTGATGCCAGGCTCTGCCTGAACCCATAGCCGCATGAAAGCATCACTGCTTTGCCAGAGTGTAGGCGATTTGAATATGACATGAGGTTTAAATATTATCCAACCTACATTGCGCTCATTACCGGCAAGTTCTGCTTCGTGACCGTCAATCACTGTCGTTCTGCCCGGTTGATTATATTGGCTCGTAAATTCCATGCCGATACCTATACCAAAATATTTATGGAAATGCCATGAAACTGACGGTTCCAGTTGCCAAGCCTGTTCGTTGTTGATGTATAGACCACCTGATAATGAGGCTCTAATTTTGTTATCATACTGCGGATAGACATATAATGACGAAAACATCATTATCAATAAGAATACGTTTTTCAAATATTTATTCATGTCTTTTGGGTCTGCTTCCAATTTCGAATCCGAACGTGAGGCTAAAATTATTGTATCATTTACGGCATATATTAAACTGTGCCATTGAGAAATGTAACTCTCTTAATAACATTGGTTCATTTCTTAAAGTCTTAAAGGTGGCATTTACGGTCTTAATCGGTCTTAATCCTTGGTCTTCTCGCGGATAAAGGCTACTATATCCTCCTTCTCCGGTATTCCCAATTTCTTCCGGATGGAGGATTTGCGGACATATATGGTAGATGTAGTCTGCCCTGTGATGACACTTATTTCCTTTGTGGAAAAACCTGCTACCATAAGCACTATTATCTGCTCTTCTTTTGGCGTAAGTGTTTCGCCCCATGTTGTATGGAGTTTATCGTAGAATCCCAAATATAGGGTGTTGATAAGTTCAAACACGTTTTTCCAATTTACGAGTGCACCCTCCGTATCGCTTTCAATAGACGAAATCTTGCGAAGCATCTCGCGATTCTGCTCTGTCGGAGTCTCAGCCACCATCTTTATTATGCCAAGTTGCTGAAGCATGGCTCGACGCAAGGCCTCAGGTGTGCGGCCTTCAGTTTGGGGCTTGGAAGGGGCAGATTTAAGTTCATCTACCATCTTCTGTAAAGCTTCGGCACGCTCCTCGTTTTCAAGTTCCCGCAGCCTACGTTGCCTGATGATTAATCCGGCCCCTGCAAGCAAGACTATACTCATAAGAACAATTATGAGAATGATCACCGTCTTACGCTGACTCTCGGCTTTTAATACCAATGCACGACTTTGTTGCTGCAATGCACTTCGCTCACTTTCCCATTGTGATGCTTTAGCTCGGTTGTAACGCTCCTGCTGACGGTTGTTCAGCCCATTGACATACACAAGCTTCATTTTGCCATTCTGCTTAAAGTCAATCATAGTTCGTAAGAGATTGCTGTAGCTTCGATAGTAGGTGTCATCCTCTTTTCTGAATTTAGCGGCAAAACTGTCTGCAACGGCAATTTCTTTACGGGCGAGGTTCACATTTCCTGCGTTTAGCGCATTCATAGCAAGTTGCATGTGTAAATAGTCAGCAGCTCCGTTATCCGGCGAAGATTTCTGGAATATACCCTCTACAATTTCATTGCTCTCATCAGTACATCCCATCTCTCCCAAAATCTGAGCACGCTCAAACTCAAACAAAAACTGTTTGTCTCCCCATTTGTGGGAGCGGGCGTAATCAATCAATTCTTCAGAAATCAACAATGCTGAATCAAGCTTCTCCTCATATTCATAAGCGCTCAAAAGCATATATTTAGCCTCTATTTGTCGGAGAGAGTCTGTTTCAATAGCGATCAGTCTCCGAGCAAAAGGAATCAGCTCATTTCCCTGATATTCCGATACTCCCAAAAGCACTCGTGTGCGGAGCGTTGGTGCCACCAGAGAATCGGGCAAATTGGGTAGGCTTACGATAGAGTCAAGCATAGCGATAGCTCCGGGGGTATCGCCTACCCAGAACTTATACCATGCGTAAGCGGTACCGGTTCGTATATCTCGGACAACGTCTATTCCGCTATAATAATTATGGGCGAAAGCGATAAGCGAATCTCCTATCATTGAGCGGTTCTGACGCATGTGACCAAAAGCCCTTAAGTAATGATACTTTGCTTGTGTCGAGTCTGCCTTGAGGTATGACGGATCAATGTAGTCTAAAATTGTCATTGCGCTGTCGACATTGATATCCATCAGTTGCTCGGCTTCATTGAGTTGGCTAAGGTCTCTGGAATAAGAATTGGTACAAGATGCGAAACACAATGCTATCACTGTGCACACAAAATATAATACTATTCTCATTGTTTTTAATATAGTAGTTGGTTCATATTAAAAGAAGTGACCCTCAAGCAGTTCTAAGGGATGCTAATGGGTTCGGTTATATTTGACTCGGTCGAAACCGATAGTCGACACATTTGAAAGGGCAAAGATACAAACTTTTTTGTAACGAGCAAATCTTAAACAAAAAAAGATGCTCTTGACTCAATTTTTGATGAAACTGATTTCATGCGTGGGTTAACTCTTTCGCAAGGCCGGTTTCGTCACCTAAGAATATTATTGGATAAAAGATTATTATGTTATTTATAGTCAGGCTCATTGGCATAACGAGCCGCATTGTATTTGGGACGTTCCGGGAGATCGGATTCGAATTTTATACTGCTACCATATTTCGCTTTCAATATAGATTCCCAGTTGTTCAGAAAATATTCGGTATCCGCGAGCGCTTTCTTTCGATCTTTATTGTCGTATTCATTGGCGAAATACATCGGAGAGATAATGCGATTTGTCTTATCGATACCCGTAGCCTCAAAAGAATTGCCATTGTCCGCCTCGGCTTTTAGGATTAAGCCGGGTAGGCCGTGCAGTTTCCACGGACCGAAAGCCAATGGGATATCAGTAGCGAACCATGCGGTCCAACGGCGTCCATGATATTCTGTCTCGGCATTCATACATTCATACCCAAGTATTATTGTTACAGAATCTCCGATCTGCCACTCCATCTCAGCCAAAGGTTCATCATAATATCCCAGTTCTTCACCAAACTTGGAATAATAGCGCAACTTCCCTTTTTCTACATCTGAAAATACATAAGTGAAGACTTGCTTGACAGGTCCTTTAGTCAAATCGACATATATACTTCCGTCAGGGTTTTCACTCATGGTGGCAGCCCGGATTATTTGATTCAAATGATCCTTCCCATCAGGTGTGGATTTCAGCGAGTCGGTCCATAGGCTTACATCGTTAAAATATTTTGCTTCGCGGGTATTCGCGAGTAGTGACATCCGAGTTGTCTGCAATGTATCCCTCTCCCAGTCAATACTTTTTACGTCGTAGCTGACAATGATGTCAGCTTTGTTCTGTGCCAAAGCATCTGAAGCTATAAAGCACAAAATCATTGATGCTAAAACTAACATTAAATTTCTCATTTTTTTCTAAGAATTAATTGTTTATTGATAGGATGTTTCTTCATTATAGTTGCAAAGCTAAGACATCTATTTCAAATCATACAAATAGAATACTTTTTAGGGTTTCAGAACTATCCCTTCAATAGACCAACCTTCATTTGATTGACTTTCATGGAAATCAATAGAATTGATAGCTTCAGGAATCGGCTCAAATGTGATTGAAAAGGAGCCGTTCCCATCCTTATCTGGATAGAGATGTTCGCCCAATGTAATCCCATCGGTGCTGATTACTTTGTAGTGCTTGCCAGTTGAATCATTGATGTAAGCATCTGGAGCAATAGCTATCCACTTTTCTGGTGAATGAACGAATGCGAAAAAGACTTTTGTGCCTTCATTGCTAATCTCAATCAGATCTATGTCTAGCACTCTATCTGTGTTGTTTGTCACATATTGAGGGAACAGGATGCTTTTACGATCTTCAGATTCTAAATATTCTGTTGTGCCTTTTGGCCTTAAATAAAACCCCATTCTCCTTTTCAGTGAGCCTTCAGAAAATCCAAACCATATATCATTGATTGTGCCATCGGGAGTAATGACCAAAAAATAGGGAAATCCGTCCAGACCCAGCCTTCTGAAAATACCGTAATCTTCTTTTCCTTCATTCCAGTTGTTACCGGTCAAATGAAGTTCATTCGTTGCCTGACGCCAAGTGTTATCAGAATCAATCGAAAGACTGATAAACTCAAGAATATCATGATATTTCTCCTTAACCTCACGAAGTTCAGGAAGAGCCATTATACAAGGAGCACACCCTAAACGCCAGAAATCTACCAAACGCCATTTTCCTTGAAATTCTGACAATTTATGTTCATTCCCATCAATATCATAAAATTCAGTATCGGGAAACTTGTCGCCAATCACTATCGGGGAGTCTGAATAAAGATAACCATATAGTGCTCTTCCTATCTGAGAGTTTTTTATTGAATCATCAAGGGTAGCGTACATTGATTTCAAATCTCCAGTGTCGATTTTATAATATTCTGACATCTTGGCAATATCCTTCGCTTTGTCAAGCCAAATCTTTCCGACAGGACGAGTTTTGAGAAAATCAAGATCACGCAGGTGTATTAATCGGTTTAAGGAATCTAATTTCTGGTCTGCTTCTTTATTTCTCTTTTTATTGTATTCTACACTTGCATTCTGCCGTTTCCTCCAAAGCTCCTTACTGTTCTCTGTGTACAGTTCGTACTCAGCCTGTTCGGGTACATTGCTCTTCACGGGCCAAGTAAACGAATAGTTGTCTACAGCGTCAATATCAATCTGTGCTCCGGGAGTTACGTATAGTTTGTGATTCTTATTTGGCAAAGCATAATAGTCAAACATGAACGAGAAGACCGATAATCCGTCTTCGACTGGTATTTCAAACCTAAATTGACTGTTTGCAATGGTGTCAGTGGCCACAAAGTGAGCCAAACCATCGTCTTCAATTTTGTACAATCTTACGACATACTCATCCGGTAAAGCCGGACCATGCCCTGTAATCACAGCGATGCCATTATTGGATTCAATAACTTCTTCTTGAGCAACGGTTTTTTCACATACATCCTTTCCTACCGCTGTGAAGCAGATCAACAATGCAATTGCAACTGCAACTATGATTCTTGATAGTTTCATGATTATAATTATTTGACTATGTTTTATATTCCATTAGCTTTTATATTTCAAAAGTCACTCTATTAGGATGGCTTTTGAATTGTTTTGCAAAGTTAATGTGTCTTTTTCTGAACTTATGCACACAAAAGTGTGCATCTGATATTTCTGGGTGAATTTGCACACAAAAGTGTGCAAGAAATGTGAGCAGAAATAGGTAATTTTGCCATATAATATAGAATATATGGAGAAAACAGGTGGACTATCGACAGAATTGAAACAGAAAATTGCAGATTCAAAGGTCGTCATTATTGGAAATGAAGTTGCTGAACTGATTGCTCAGGCGATAGGACGGTTGGGATTTACAGACGTTGTCTCAACGTCTGAGAGTCTTGATCTCCCTCATTGTGATTACGCAATATGTGTATGCTCTGATAAGGAGCAGTGCAGGAATGTTATTACTCATTATGGCAATATAGGAGTTCCCGTAATATGTGCATTTAATTTTGGAATCGGTGCATGTGTCACCATCGTTATGCCGGATGATAGCCGTATCCACTTCATAGAAGATAAGGCGGATAAAGACCCTGTAAAGGCGATGCTTGAATACACGGAGGGATACAGTGCATTCTGGCACATACCTCGCAATAGTTGGGTTGAGGATGCCATGAAATATGTATGCACTCCTGAAGTGAGATCATCAGTCGGAGAGTTTACCATGACTGCTATTACAGCGCACCTGCTCATAGCGTTAGTGGCAGACAATGAGGTAAAGACATATCCTAAATTCTATCTCTCTACCATTGCAAACGATATCAATTAAAGCAACTTGTAGTTTGTTGCGTAGGAGATTGCCTCAGAGATATTATTGACCTCTAATTTCTCAAACAGACGGCGACGTGCTGATTTGACAGAATCAACTGCCCTGTGGATGCGTTCAGCGATTGCATTGATTGTCAAACCTTGGATAGAAAGCGTCAGAATTTCTTTTTCCGTGTCATTCAATATTGGGGCTGTGTACTTTTCCCAGCGATGACTTACCGTATCATACTCCCAATATTCAGATTTATCACGGCATTGCATCGTGATATGTCCGGCTTCTGAATGTGTCGAAAGAGATACAACAGCCAAGCCGAGCCAAACGGAGCCGTCAGATTGACAGGCAAGGGCAGTTAGCTTGTGATTGATGAGTATTCTTTCGAGTCCGTTTACCAAGTGAAAATCGTATGATATCGTGTATTTATCCTTTTCTGAGGCTGGTATTTCGTTGATGAATGAAAAACCTGCCCGGTTTATTTCAAGAAGCATATCCACTTCATCGTTCGGGACATGATCTATATAGAACTGGTATCCCTCTTTTTTGACTTCCTCTGCCGACATTCCGCATAGGAAAAGGGGATTTGGAGAAACGTAGAGGAAATTCTTTCGGAAATAATCTATGATGTAGACACTCTGGTAAGTCGCATTGGCAAAGGCTTCGGCAGAACGCACGAAAAACTCAGCAAGCCCATAATCGGGTTCACCACTCACCGCATTACCGGGATAGAAAAATCCTTTTAGTTTGTTATGGTCCATTGTCATAAAAAATACCTTTTACAAAGTTAAACAAAAGAAATGAAAAATGGACATGCGATTGGCTGAAAATTGTATCTAAGAAGGCGATTTATATACTTTGGGTATATATTCTGAGGCTTTCCTTACCTAAGACCCCGTCTCAAATCTTATTGTTATGATAAAATATAAGGTTATGACTCAACTCAGGAGTAGGGTGAGGTGTTGTTATTGTAATCTTAAATAACTTCCTTAAAATTTTTACTATGAATTTCATAACTGAATCCGACCGAATATATGCTACCGGCAAGACCGGGAATATAATAGCAGAGGTGACTTTCCCGGCAAAGAATGGTGTTTCAACAATCAATCATACCTTTGTTGATTATTCTTTAAGAGGGCAGGGTATAGCCGGGCAGTTGGTTAAACTTGCAGCCGACAAGATTTTGGCGGAAGGCAACAAGATTGCCGCAACGTGTCCTTATGCTGTTGAATGGTTTCACAGCCATACAGAATATCCCGTGGTTTGTTTAGGGATAGAGGCCTGCAAATAAGACCCCGTCTCATAAAGATTTTAAGAGCCCCGGGGCGGTTTTGGGCGAGTGATTTTCGCGAGTTGAGGAAGGAATTCCATTGAGTAAGAGCATAAGATCAGCTTGCTTATCTTATGCCGAACGTGTAGGAATACCTGAAAGGAATGATGCTGGCATCATGACTGACGAGACTTGGCGGAAAGCACCGTCCAAAAACGGGCTGAGGTAACTTTTTTAAGATATTGACATAAATTGAACTCAAATATTAATTTATAATAATAATTCCAAACTCATAAGGGAAAGAGATTCTCCGGAGGAAATTACCCAAAGCCTCGC
>VIDL01355357.1_pt1 | contig 12249 bp, 7 predicted proteins | sample 5025111 | NCBI WGS metagenome assembly VIDL01 (sample SAMN11851957, study PRJNA449069) | gut metagenome | isolation source: stool from female vole | host: Microtus ochrogaster | place: USA:Florida | collected 2017
GAATTTATGCTGGATATCATGTATGAGATACCGAAAGATGACAATATCGGATCTGTGACGATTACGAAAGCGTATATTGAAGGCAAAGGGGCGCCGTTGATCGAGCTGAGAACTTAGTGTGAAAAGCATGGGGATTAGTGTGAGATAACAGGGGAAGGGAAACCAAATGCATTGTTCTGCATAGTATAAAGAAAAGACTGGCAGGACGGTGCATTTTGACTTGTAAGGAAAGAATCTTATCGGAGGACTATCTTGATATCATAGAAATAAACGTAGTTCAGTCCGATCTGTCTATCGGATTTAAGGACTACTGTGTACAGAATGTTACGGATAATATCAGCAACATTTATATCAGTCTGGATGAGGTAAAGGATATTTTTCCTGCGGCGGAACAGTTTTCTATTCTGCCGAATTGTTACGGGATCGTTTCTGATAACAATTTAAACAGGGCTTCCAGAGAACCTTTTAATTATTTGCCCTTAAGTGATACCGGGATCCTTAGTGTCCAGCAAGAACCCCTTGGTCTGACAGGTCAGAAGGTTTTGGTTGCCATCATTGATACCGGGATCGATTATCAGAATCCTTTGTTTCGAAATGAAGACGGGACTACCAGAATCCGCGCCATCTGGGATCAGACCATACAGACCGGAAGAGCCCCGAATCAGTTTGCCTACGGGACGGAATATACCATGGCGGAGATCAATGACGCATTGGCCCGTGAGAATCCGCTGGAGTATGTCGGTTCCGTAGATGAGATCGGACATGGAAGTGCGCTGGCTTCCGTTATGGCGGGGAGCGGCAGTGTATCGGGTACCGTATATACAAGTCCTGCGCCGGACGCAGAGATCCTGGTGGTAAAATTAAAGCAGGCGAAAACATATCTGAGAAAACTGTATCTGATTCCGGATGAGGTTCCGTGCTATCAGGAGAATGATATTATGACCGCCATTTCCTATGTCAGAAGTTTTGTTGAAATAACCAGACAGCCGGTGGTGGTATGCCTGGGATTGGGAAGCAGTATGGGAAATCATGCGGGTAATACAGCGCTTGCTTCTATGATATCCGAGACATCAAATATCCGTAATTTCTGTATCATATCCTGTAGTGGAGATGAAGGAAATGCGAGACATCACTATGCCGGGGAATCTCTTGCCGGCGATAATTCCCTGAAGGAAACAGAACTGTTTGTGGAAGATGGCAGCGAAGGATTTTTTCTGGAATTCTGGGCGGAGGAGCCCGGCGTATTTCAGATTGCTTTTAGGTCTCCGGCAGGAGAAACAACAGGGATGATCAATAATAAAAACGGGACGGATATCACATATTCCTATGTTTATGGCGACAGCCAGTTACAGGTCAATTATGTGCTGGCGGAGGATTATTCCGGCTGGCAGGGTGTTTTCGTCCGAATGATCAGACCTGCAGCGGGGATCTGGACGATTCAGGTAATGCCGCAGGACGTGGGGATCGATCTGCAATACCATATGTGGCTGCCAATCAGTGCTTTTCTCCGGGATCAGGCATACTTTATCCGCTCGTCGCCTTATGAGACGCTGACATCACCGGTACCGTTCCGTGGGGTCATAGTGGTATCAGGATATAACAGTTATGAAAACAGCGTTTATCTGAACTCTTCCAGAGGATTTACTGCTGATGACCGTATCTATCCGGATCTGTGTGCGCCGGCGGTGGGTTATACTACGCCATACGGCGTAGTAAATGGCACGGATTTTGCGGCGGCCCTGACGGCAGGAGCGGTTGCACAGATCTTTCAATGGGGCGTTATTATGAAAAAGGATATCTATCTTGATGATAAAGAGATACGTAACTATCTGATCCGGGGTACGACAAAACGTAAGAGCGTCGTATATCCGGACCGTATGATGGGCTATGGTCTTCTCAATCTTGTGGGGACTTATGAGAAAATTGCCGGTTATTGATGAACAAGGAGGATCATACCGTTGTGATCATTACCGTGTGATCACAGTTCCGGCGTTACCTTTCAACGCATCCTGAACACTGTCCAAGGAGGTGATCAGTACGCTTCCCTCCGGAACTGCTTCCAGATAGGTGATGGCGGCCTCGATCTTGGGCTGCATATTGGTCAGTCCGAACTGCCCCGCCGCAGTCAGCTCTTTTGCCTCACTGACAGTCATATGGCGGATCGGTTCTTGCGCTTTCGTCTCAAAATCGCGGTAGACGCATTCTACGGAGGTTAATATGATCAGCTGGTCGGAAGCGAGGTCGGCAGCCAGCTTTCCGGCAATGCTGTCTTTTTCAATGACTGCGGATGCGCCCTTTAAAATATGGTTCTGCTCGATGACAGGGATGCCGCCTCCGCCGCAGGCAATGACGATCTGTCCGGCATCCGTCAGGGTGCGTATCGCGTCCAGTTCAACAATGCTGATCGGTTTTGGCGCAGCCACCACACGACGGTATCCCTTGCCCGGAGTTTCTTTGACATAGTTGCCTTTTTTGATTTCCATTTCAGCGTCTTCTTTGGACATATATCTGCCGATGACTTTTTGGGGCTCATAAAATGCCTCGTCATAGGGATCTACTGTTACCTGTGTCAAGATGGTAGCCACCGGAATAGCGATACCTCTGCATAATAATTCCGAACGAAGCGTATTCTGGATGTCATAGCCGATGTAGCCCTGGCTCATTGCAGAGCAGACGCACATGGGCGCCGGCGTATAATCAATATAAATTCGTCTAAGCTCCGTCATGGCTTTATGGATCATACTGACTTGACGGCCGTTGGAATGGGTAATGGTCAGGTGATAATCCTGTTCTATCAGGTCGGCAAGCACTTTTGCTGTTTTTTTGACAGCGCCCTGCTGTTCTAAGATCGTATGGCCGAGAGCTTCATGACCCAGTGAAACGACGACATTCTTTTTTTTCATAGTTAGCCTCCATGCCATACGGCTTCATGATTTTATGAAAACGCTGATTTATTCAGTATTTCCTTAGATGTCTTTATTATAGCAAAAAGTGGTAATCCTTACAATAGTTATAAAAAGTAAAAATAGGGTATTGCTATCATAGTTATTATATGCTATAGTTTCACTTACACATCTTAACATTTTACATATGATGTAAAACGAAGTCAGAAAATAAAATCGGAAATTCTGTTTATGACGTAACCCTCCGGATTATTTTTATAAGGAGGATGAAAGTTATGAAACCATCAAAACGAAAAATTTATCAAACATTAGTTGCACTATGTCTTATTGTTTTGCAGTGCACAATGTCCGTTCATGCAGAAGGGATGGCGCAGCCTGCGCGGACTGGTTCTGCGGTGGGACTTGTGCAGTCGGGAGAGACTATTTCTACGACAGTATATCATGAACACACACAGACTGACTGCTGGGAACGGAAATGGGTTCCGTGCGGCGGTACGTGGAGCAGCAATTTTGAAAATTCTATCGGAGCCACAGTATATTATTGTTCTAATAATAAGAGCAGTTCAATCAGGAATGGTGTAAGGCTATCAAGTATACATAGAGAATGGGAGACTAGTAAGCACACAGGTGTACATGATGGCGAGTATGCCAGCAGTTTAATATGCGATCAAACTGTTGTGGGTACATTTACGGTTGCAAAGGTATCAGCGGAGACGGAAGGATTAAAAGGAACCACGCCGGCAGAATTGGTTGCAAGCGTTTCCTGTCAGGAAACGGGGATGTCCGATATAGCGATTAGCTGGAAATTCCCCGATCAGAGTGTGATCGATGGGGAGCAGGTGACAATATCGCAGAATGGGATATATACTGCCATGCTTAACTGGACCGATAGTAAAACAGGGGTTTCTCGCACAACAACGCTTGATTATGTGGAGATTTCCAATCCGATTGTCTTGATTTTTCAAAGCGGAGGAAAGGTCATTGACAAAATTGAGGTATCTTATGGTGATCCGTTGCCGGAGATCGAGATTCCCACAAGAAAGGGCTATGATTTTAAAGGTTACTATGCAGGCGGTGTGGAGGAAGACGATAATCATGGAAATGCAGATGCTGTCGTATGGTATGATGAGCAAGGAAATCCCAATAAATCCATAGCGGTTACCGGCAGTGCATTGAAAGAAACCCTTACCGCAAGATGGGAAGCCAGATCCTATCATGTTTATTATGGTGAAGATAGGGATGGAGATGGAATAGGGGATTGTGAACTTGATGTAACTTATGATGAAGAATATGGTCCCATTGTGATCGATGTGGAAAAAAAGGACGGATATGTATTTGACGGTTATTATTTGGGTAATGAGAGGATATTTGATTCGCAGGGCAATGCCGTGGGAGTTTGGCGTTGGGATGCGGAAGAAGATATTATATTAGAGGCAGTTTATCATAAGAAATCGGCATCTTCTTCCGGTCAGGCAGATTCTGAGGATCGGAAACAGGAGGAAGATATCGTACCGGTTCTGCCTGCCAATGTATCGGATAATTCCATTTCGGAAAACAGTATATCAGAGAACAGCATATCGAATAACAGCATATCCAATAATAATATATCGGGAAATAGAATATCAGGCGGCGATTCTACAGGCGGACAGCCCGGATGGGGACACACCGGTGACAGTATAGCCGGTGAGAGTACAGATGTTGACAACCATGCAGGTCATGAGAACGGTGATAGGGATATATTTCATGATGGACAATCTTCGGCTCATGACAGCGGAGATTCCGGTGATGCAGATGCAAGCATTGTTACCCAGGAAAAAATATTTCATAAGATATCAGAAAATATGGCATCCGGAAGAACGACGGAGACAGCGCTCCTTCATGGCAATTCGGCAGTTGTCAAGGCTATCGAGGTGACCGGTATCACAACAGGTATTTTGGGACTGACATATCTGATGACCTGGATGATCATAACGAAGGCTTCTCTGGCGGAAATCTATTCTGTCCGTGCAGACGGAAGCAGACATCGTCTGGGCGCGGCATTGCTTATGCATGGGGAAAATGCGTTTCATATCCATATTAGGGAACGTCTGCTGGAAAAGGGAGAGACAGGAAGGTATCAGCTTGTATTCAGAAAACGGTTTGCCATAAAGCATGCCAATAGGGATATCATTATTCATTGTCGCGAAAAAGCGATTTCAGAGGTGATCAGAGCGGAGATTGTTTTCTATATAGAATAGGCTTGCGGAGCAGAAGGAAAAAATGTAAAATGTATGCGTAGAGATACAACATACAGGGCAACGCCCGCGCGAAAGGTATGGTTATTGATATGATCAATATTTTTAAAATAGAAGGATCTACAAAAGCTATTACAGAATACATTATTAAACGTCTTGCAATTGTTTGTGAAGATATCAGTTCCAAAGATGCAGAAGGGGTAGCTTACCTTACTATCTTGTATCAGCGTGTTCTGGAGGATCGCCGCATTGCTCCCGAAGAACGCAGCCTGATGCATGTACTGGATAAGCTGGAGGAAGATCTGATGTATGACCGACGGATCTTTGCTGCGCGGGCGGAGTTTGTTTTAGATTTTTTAAAAGCGGATCTGCTTAGATGCGCTTTGTTGAGCTGCAACAACAAAAAGGAGATGATCATTTTAGGGAGGATCCGCTGTGTGAAAAAGATATATTTTTCAGACGGGCAGGAGGCTGCCAAGAAAGCGGTGGCGGTAGCGGTACATCGTCATGATAAGATGGTCAAACATCCGGGAGAAAAATTTGCCGCTAATGTAGTATTGCTGATTGGGCCAAGCGGCTGCGGTAAAACTGAGATTATGAGAAGACTCCAAAAGATTACGGAGTACCCGGTGATCTGTACGGATGTTTCTTCTCTGGGGGCATCGCAGTATAGAGGGAGGCATAAAGAAGATCTGCTGATCTCCTTGTGGGAAAAAGCCGGCAGGAAAAAGGCGCAGGCGGAGCATGGCATCATATTTATGGATGAATTTGATAAGGTGCTGCAGCCCGTATTTTCCGAACGGGGCGTCAATGTCCATGATGACGTTCAGTCACAGCTGCTTACTATGTTAGAGGGAAGCGATGTGGAGTTGAAAGTCAACGGCAGGGTTTTTACCATGAATACTTCCCATATTTTATTTATACTTGCGGGTGCATTTCAGGGAATTGAGGAATGTGTCCGCGAGAGCAAGGTGAAAGAGGAAAGGCAGTCAGGTTTTATCGGATTTAGCAATCCTTTGATGAGTGAGATTGATGTAGGCTTCAGCAGGAATAATATTACGCATGAAGTATTGATGAAATATGGCATGAAACGGGAACTGGCAGGAAGGATCAGCGAGATTGCCGTATTAAATCCTTTGAAAAGAGATGATATGATCAGGATATTGACGGTTCCCAAGGATAATCTGATTGAACGGTATGCCAGGGAAATCCGGCTCGACTGCGGAGGGGAACTGATATTTACGGAGGAAGCGCTGGAAAAGATTGCGGATATGGCTCTTGCGGAGGAGACGGGAGCAAGGGCGCTGCATCAGATCGTAAGGAGGGCTGTCAGACAATGTCTGTATGAAGTACCCGGATTAAAAGGGATCAGCAGTATTACAATCACAGAGGAAGTTGTGTCGGGATCAAAGAAGCCGATCCTTTGTATGGAGGAAGATGCGGCGGACTGGAATGTAGGAGAATTGGATGAGGAAGCTTTTTGAAAAAAATAATATAGAAACATTTATACCGTATCTGGAAAGGCGTCTGAAGTTATATCAGAAGAACGATCAGCCGTTTACTAACGGTATGGTGATTTACGCCTACCTGACAATTGTGATCTACTATATATTTTTATTACGCGATAGGGATGAACAGGTGCTGGAAAGTGTGATGAAGCTCTTAGGCGCGTCCTACAAAGAGGGGGACAGACAGGCGCCCTTCTGGGCGATACTCCATAAGGCAGCCGAAGAATATACAGATGATCTGATGTTGGCTAACGGTATCAGACTGGAAAAGATCGTTTGCAATGAAGATATTGATGAATGTTTTGATTTTCTGGAATGGGAGGTCATGCAGGAGCCAGATGAGGAGAAAAGATATCTTCAGCTTGGAGAGATAGATGTCAATAAAATCCAGTTTTTTAAAGACGGACGGAAAAGACTGGAAATGAGACGAGAGCAAACAAGAGACACCAGGAAGGAGAACCCGCATTTTCTTAGAAAATGCGAAAGATTCCTGCAGGAATATACCCCGGACAGGATCAAGGAGTACCTTGACCGTTTTGTGATTGGACAGGATGCCGCAAAGATCAGTATCAGCGCAGCGGTTTATAATCATTATCAGAGGATCCTTCATCCGGAGGAAGATCTGGTGAAATCCAATGTCATACTGATCGGGCCTACCGGCTGCGGTAAGACGGAACTTATCCGCAGGATAGAAGAGCTGGTCAATGTTCCTGTTGTTATTTCTGATTTCAGCGGTATTGTTGCAACCCCATGGAAAGGGAGAAATAAAGAAGAAGCGCTGCTGAATCTGTATCTGAAAGCCGATAAGTCCATGGAGGTGGCGGAGCATGGAATCGTTTTTTTTGATGAATTTGACAAGATGATACCGGTCAGGAATAACAGTATGGGGATCGATATCAATCAGGAACTTCAGGGACAGATGCTTGGGATGATGGAAGGAACGATGATAGATGTCCCTTATATGAACGGTTCCGGAAATGATACCGTGCTCCATATGGATACACGGAATATTTTGTTCATATGTGCCGGTGCATTTGAGGGATTGGAAAAAATTGTCAGGAAAGATATGCAGAAGGAAGGGAGTCTGGGATTTCACAGCAGCCTGATCGACCAGTCGGATATTGAGATAAGCGAAGACAATATCAAAGTGAAGCATCTGATGGAGTATGGGATGAAACCGGAGCTTGCAGGACGTCTGGGTGCAATCTCGGTGCTGCATGGACTGGATAAGGAAATGATGAAAAGGGTTTTGACGGAACCGGAGGACAGCATCATTGCCAGATATCAGAGGGAATTTGATTATGAGAATCATATCCGGCTGGAATTTACGGAGGAAGCGATCGACGTTATTGTCGATAAGGTTTCTAAACTAAGTATCGGAGCCAGGGGATTAAACGCCGTCATTCATGAGATTTTAGAGGATGCATTGTTTGAAGTGCCCGATATGGATGGCGTCAGGCAGGTAACGATCACCGGCGCTGCAGCGGCGCTGGAGGAGGCGCCGGAGTATACCATTGAGAGATAACGACCATTGTCAGGGGGATCACCGGACGATACGCCGGGCAGTGGAAGAATTGGAGGAAAAAGATGGGTAAATTACAAAAGGCAGTGCTGGTCAGAACGGTTGTCCCTATCATGCTGCTGGGTACCACTATTGAGCTTTTTGCAAGCAGCCGTTATGAAAAAATGATGTATGAACAGATGAGGCCGATGTTAAGTACGGTGGCGTCTTCTGTGATGACAGTTTATGACGGGCTGTACGAAGGGGATTATGTGTTGGTAGGAGACGGGCGGTTTTCTCTATATAAGGGGGAACAGGAACTGACCGGTGATTTTGCAATTATTGACCGGATCGCTGCAGAAGCGGGTGTAGAAATTACTTTATTTTATAAGGATGCAAGGATTCTGACGACGTTAAAGGATGCGGAAGGGGAACGGTATGTGGCTACGGGGGTTAACAGCGCCATTTATCGTACGATAGAGAAGGAGCTTGATGTCCGGTATTATCATGTGGATATCGACGGGGTGGAGTATTATGCCTGTTATGCGCCGATCGTGCATTCCGATGGCAGTCTGGCAGGTATGGTGGGAGTGGCAAGGAGGACGGATCAGATCTCAGAGGCGGTACTGAAAACCTTGAAGCCTATCTGGCTGATTATATTGTGTTGTGCGGTTCTGGCAGGATATATCAGTGTCGATTATACGAAGGGGCTGGTAGACGGGATTCAGCATATCCGTGATTTTTTACAGTATATGACGCGGGGCGAGCTGAATCATCTGATGAATAGCAGGATCTTAAAGAGAGACGATGAGATCGGCGATGCCGGAAGATCCGTGGTTGCCATGCAGAAGGCGGTACGTATCCTGGTAGAACGGGATCCGCTGACGACATTATACAACAGACGGTATGGTACGGCAAAATTAAAAAAGATCCAGCGTCAAGCCAAGCGATGCGGTCTGAAGTATGCGGTGGCGATGGGGGACATTGATTATTTTAAAAAGGTCAATGATGCTTTTGGACATGAGGTTGGAGATTCCGTGTTGATAAAGGTAGCAGAACAGCTAAAAAGAGCGGTTGTAGGCAAGGGCTTTGCCTGCCGCTGGGGCGGTGAGGAGTTTCTGATCGTATTGGATGGAGTTGACCGGAAAGAGGCATTGGAAACGCTGACGCAGATGCTTCAGGAGATCCGAAGTATTGCAATCCCCTGTCAGGGACAGGAGATCAGGGTGACGATGACAATGGGATTTGTTGATGGGTGTTTGTCAGATGATCATGAAGAACTGATCCGTATGGCGGATGACAGGCTGTATTATGGAAAGGAACACGGAAGAAACCGAATCGTTACGAATCTGGACGATGATGCAATGACATTGGACATGTACGATATGGAAAATATCAGGGAGATGCTTTCGCAGGCTGAGTATGATTTGGCAGTAATGTCAAAGGATCTGTATCAGCTTGAGTCGGAAGATGTCGCAGAAGCATTGGACCTGCAGATGACGGAAGAAGAGAAGGAAGAAGACCGGATAGTAGAGGATATGATCCGTAAAATGGCGGAAAATGCCATTAGGGAAGTTGAAGAAGATACGGAAGAAAAGGAAGCACCGGAAGAAACGAAGACGACAGAAGAAAAGAAAGAGATAGAAGAAAAGAAGACGTCGGGAAGCGGGAGCGGATCAAAGGATGAGGAAACAATAAATAATACCGCGGACGAGGAGAAAAGGGGTAAGTCAGAAGAATGAGCCGGTTGAAATAGGTCGGCTGAAATGACAGGGATAAAAATGGAAAAGGATCAGAAATTATTACAGGAAGAAACGAAAGAGAATAAAATGGGTACTGTACCGATACCGAGATTATTAACAGGTATGGCATTCCCCATGGTCATATCAATGCTGGTACAGGCGTGTTATAACGTTGTGGACAGCATCTTTGTGGCAAAGATCAAGGACGATGTCGTTGCCGGCGGTTCTGCCGGGACAGCGGCATTAAATGCGGTGGGTATGGCATTCCCGGTGCAGATGCTGCTGATTGCATTTGGGACGGGAACCTGCGTTGGTGTGAATGCGGTACTTTCCAAGGCGCTTGGGGAAAAAGACCAGAAGACGGCAGATCAGGCAGCGAATAATGGGGTTTTTCTTGCGGCTTGTAATTTTCTTTTGTTCCTGATCATTGGAGTGTTTTTTTCGGGACTTGTAATTCGTATGCAGGGAGGGGAAGGACTGACACTGACCTATGGCACCCAGTATTTGACGATTGTCTGCGTTTGTTCTTTTGGTGTATATACGCAGTTAATTTTTGAACGGTTGCTGCAGTCTACGGGAAAGACGGTTTACAGTATGATCACGCAGCTGACAGGAGCGGTAATCAATATTGTGCTGGATCCAATCTTTATTTTTGGACTGTTTGGCATGCCGGAGATGAAGGTGGCCGGCGCGGCGCTGGCGACAGTGATTGGACAGATATGTGCTGCGATACTGGCTGTCATATTAAATGCAAAGAAGAATACGGATGTTCATGTGAAACTTAAGGGGTTTCGTCCGAATTTAAAGATGATAACAAGGGTTTATCAGGTGGGCTTTCCTTCCATCGTCATGCAGGCGATCGGTTCTGTTATGACGTCTTCCATGAACCGTATCCTGTCAGGGCTGGATACAGACTCCGTTGCGGTATTTACCGTATATTTTAAACTGCAGAGCTTATTTTTTATGCCGGTGTTTGGCATCAATAATGGCATGGTGCCGATCCTTGCTTATAATTATGGTGCAAGAAAGCGTAAAAGGATGGTGCAGACGATCAAGCTCAGCATGGTATATGCTTTTCTGTTTATGCTGGTGGGATTTGGTTTATTTGAATTATTTCCGGAGACACTTCTGCGTATCTTTGATACGGGAGATCCCAGTCTGATCATTCTTGGCGTTCCTGCGCTTCGGATCATTGGCTTTCATTTTCTGGCTGCGTGGTTCTGTATCATCAGCGGAACGGTATTTCAGGCTCTGGGCAATGGCGTTTATAGTCTGATCGTTTCGGTTGCAAGGCAGCTGGTGGTTTTGATACCCGTGGCGTATATCCTGTCAAAGATCGGGGGATTGGATCTGATCTGGTGGGCATTTCCGATTGCGGAGGTGATGTCGCTTTGCGTATCGGCTTATCTGCTGTTTCGTATTTACCGTAAAATTATCAGACCGATTCCGGCATAGAAACAGGACTTTTGGCGGATCAGGGATAAACCATAATTGACATTTGGCGTAACCTTTGATAAGATACAGTGAGTGCCGGATGGCATGATATCAGCGGGTGTGGTGGAATTGGCAGACACGCCAGATTTAGGTTCTGGTGGGCGACCGTGCAGGTTCAAGTCCTGTCACCCGCACTTTTCATAGTAAGATGAAGGGTTTGGAGCGTTTTTCTTGGATGGGGAAGGCGCTCTTTTGCTGTTTTGACATCAGTTTTAGTATCAATGGGCATAAATTGCATACGTCTCTAGAAGAAATAAAACAGCGAGAAGATCTTTTTAACCAGATTCTATTAAGTAACAGAATTTGATTAGAAAGATATATTGTTTTAATGAAGAACGGAAAGGTGGTATTGTGTGCAGCATGATGAGATGAATCCTGAAATTGCAAAGATGTTTGGGGAAGCAGATCACCGGATAAATTGGGAAGAATGATGATATTTGGAACAGCAGAATGGTAATGAGAACTTGAAAGATTTAGAGATGAAAAAAAGATCATAAAATTATGATTACGGGTGAAGCCATTAAAAAGGTTCCGAGAATATAGTATAAAAATATACTAGAAAGTGAATATAATACGATTCAAGGGTTGGCTAGAATTGTACTCCAAATTTCTAAGGATGAAAATAATTCTAATGAAGTTGCGTTAACTTATAGCATGGGTAGTAAGGAATATATTCAAAAAGGTGAAGAGTATATTGGAGTGGCATTGGGTGGCGAACATGAAGTTGATTCGATAAGTAATACAACAGCATACCATTTGGTATCATATGCGAAAGAATGCATTGTTATAATATTGCATAATCATCCATCACTCTCAGATTTTTTATTGTCAGATGTACAGTTGTTGTTACAGTATGCAATTATAATA
>VIDL01002994.1_pt1 | contig 11744 bp, 10 predicted proteins | sample 5025111 | NCBI WGS metagenome assembly VIDL01 (sample SAMN11851957, study PRJNA449069) | gut metagenome | isolation source: stool from female vole | host: Microtus ochrogaster | place: USA:Florida | collected 2017
ATGTGGAGGACGGAGATAAAAAGCGGTATGAGCCCTTTGGTATGATTCAAAAAGGCACCTTTGCTGTCCGGGATATACTTGATGAAAATGAAAACAGTGAGGAACTAAGAGCGTATAATGACTTTGTGACCGGAAAGATTACAGGTCATATTGATGAGCATATATACATGGATGCTTCTTATGAAGCCACCAAAAATCTTAAGACGATGGATAAAGACGGAAAGGGGATTTCCTTTGAGGCTTTGACTGATGAGCTTATCAGGGGCTATGGAAAGGGCGTCTGGAGTATACAGTATGCGCTGATTGATTGCGGAAATGACGGCAGAAAGCAGCTGGCACTGCGTATGTATGGTTTGAGCATAGAACTGTCAGGCGATGAGAGCGACCTTACCATGGTGTTTGATTATAAGGAGGGAAAGGTTTCCCTGATATATGCCATTGATACATGGTCCAGAAAAAGGAATAATGTCTATCAGGACGGATATGTGTTTGGACATGGAAGCAGTGGAGCCAGCACCAATGGCACATGGGAAGGAATCATCGGGACAGATGGAGTTTATCATGAAAATTTTAATTGTCTTGTAGAGTCTTACTCTACCTTGTACGAAATGCCCTGCGGTTGGCCTGAGTTTGATGGCATGGATTCAGTAGCTTGGTATAGATATTCCATGAGTGATAAAACCATTTATGCCTATGAAATATGGAAGGAAGATGTTACGGAGGAGGAAAGACAGACTATCTTTGATTGTATCCACGCAAATGAAGAACAGATGGGAGTGGAATTTCTCACAGGTGATAAAGCGTGGGAGATTGTGGAAGAAAACAGAAAGAAGCTGGGAATTACGGATGCAATAGATAGCGTTGAAGATTTCCGTGAAGATCTCCGCGAAAATAAGATTTTGTGGAAGGAGCTTATTTTAGAGACAACCTAGTGAATCAGGGAGGAGAGTTACGTGAAAATAGCAGTTCTTTTTTGCATAAGCATATTAGCAGTGACATTGGGCGGCTGCACAAGAGAGGAAAGGAGTCTGATAAACGCATTGGCAGATGAAACGATTGGATTATCGTTGGGAGAGGTCTGCCATGGGGAATTAGAGGATTATGACCGGATTTTCAAATGTTTCAACAGGGCAGTAACTTCCTATGAGATACCCAGGGAAGAAGCGCAGGAAATGTACCAAAAACTTATGGACAGCAAAATACTTGACGAAGAAAGTATGCGCCTTACGGGTATGGTGTTCGATGATTATGATGGGAACGGCGAGAGGGACATGCTTGTGTGTCTGTACAAAGACACAGAGGATAGTGACGATTATAAGGACGGCTGCCTGTATCTTTTTATGAATGAGGAGGAACCGTATTATATCTATGACGATTGCTGCTGCTATTATCATGGATGGATTTTTGGCGATTTTGGGGAGGATGTTGACCATGACGGGAACACAGAGATTGTCTTCTGCGTGCAGGGAACGGGCAATGGCGGTGCGGGAGACTGCCAGAAATTTGTGCTGAAATATAAGGACGGGCAGATAGAGCGCATGGAGATTCCCAATGATTTTCCGGAAGAAAGGGACGATTGGGGTCTGCAGATTCAGGTGACAAGGGATGGGGAAAAAGGAGAGTATCATGTATATTGTCCCTACCTTGACGAAACGGTGGTTTTGAAGGTGGAAGAGGAAGAGGAAAGGGATCGCAGCGGTGCAAACTGCAGGGGATATTATGGCTTTTTTATGGCATATCATACGGACGGAAAGTTTCTCGCAGGGTGTGAATATATTTATGCCGGAAGTATAGCAGACGGATTGGGAAGTGCTGTGTTTTTGTTTGATTGGGATGAAAACGGTGCAGCTTATGTAAAGGATTGGTATGTGGAAGATTGGGATGGGAAAATATATCTGCCCTCCGCCAAGATTACAGCCCCCCTGTTTGGCGAAACACAAAACAGCGAAGAGGTAAGGGCATATGAAGCGTTCCTTACCGGGAATCTGACGGCGCATATTGATGATAAGATATACAGGGATCTTTCTTATCGGGGAATCTCTGCCACCGATTCGGAAGTGATGGACAAGGCAGGTGAAGGATTTGATATTCAGAAACTTATCAATGAGATTGCAAATGAAACCATGCAGGACAGGGATATCATTTATACAGGGAATATGGAATATGCGCTGATTGACTGTGGAAATGACGGTAAAAAGCAGCTTGCGCTGCGTGCCGACGATTTGAGCATATATTCGTGGAATGATAGCAGTGATCTTACCATGGTGTTTGATTATAAGAATGGGAAGGTTTCCATGGTATACGCCGCTGACTCATGGGCAAGGAGTGAAGAGGAACTTTATCAGAATGGATATGTATTCGGAGGCGGAAGCGGAGGAGCTGCTTGTCATTATACATGGGAGGGAATCATCGGTGCGGACGGAGTTTATCGTGAAAGCTATAAGTGCCATCAGGAGAACGGCAGCGGTTTCTACGAAATGACTTCCATTTATGACTTTTGGGATAGGGTCAGCCCGGCATGCTTTATGGAATATTCCATCAATGATAAGACAATTTATGCTTATTGGATATGGGAAGATGAGGATGTCACAGCAGAGGACAGACAGCTTGTCCTTGACTATGTCCGCAAAAATGAAGAACATCTGGGAGTGGAATTTTTCACGGATGATAAAGCATGGGAGTTTGTGGAAAAAAACAGAAAAAACCTTGGCATTACAGAGGGAATGGATGGGGAAGAAAATAAGATTGATTGGAGGGTGCTGCCGGTTCTTTAGAAATAGATAAATGGAGGAATCATTCAAATGAAAACAAAAATTATGGTACTGCTTTGTATCGGCTTTTTAATGATAGCGGTCTTAGGATGTGGCAATCGTGCGGATATAGCAGAAGGTGATATGACAAATACAGCAACAATTTTTGCTTCTGACATGACAGAGGCAGAAGAACAGATAAGCTTGTCTTGGGATGAATTTCGCGACAAGGTATTAAACGATTGCGATTATGATATATCCGAGGAAGAATTGCAGGTACTGTACCAAGAAATTAAGGACAGTAAAATATTAAAAGAGGAAAACAGACAGTTGACAGGTTTGGCGCTAAATGATTACGATCAAAATGGTCAGACAGACATGATTGTGTGTGTGGTGTACGATGAGAAAGGTGATGTTTATGCAGACGGCTGCATTTACCTTTTTATGAACGGTAAAAGTCTTTATGACATGCGTGATGAGTACTGCTGTTATAAATCCGGTGATATTTTTGGCGATTTTGGAGCTGACATAGACCATGACCAAAATATAGAGGTTGTCTTTTGTGTGGGGGGAACGAAGATTGACTGTGTAAAGTTCGTGGTAAAGCCTAAGGATAAAGGAATAAAGCGTATGGAACTTCCCTATGGACTGTACTCAAAAGACGATTATGGTGAAGAACTTTGGGTAGCAAAGGGGTTAGAAGAGGGAGTATATGAAGTGCGCAATATGAGGCTTGCAGAAAAAGTCGCATTAAAAGTAGGAGAGCAGAAGGAGATATATGGTTGGAGCAGGAGTGGTTATTATAAGCTTGCGCTGGAAGAGTATCAGGGAGAGGTGCTTCTTGCCGGATATGAATATATATACCTTGGTGACGTGGTATTGGGAAGTGCTGTGTTTTTGTTTGATTGGAATGAAAGAGGGGAGGCATATGTGAAAGCCTGGTATGTGGAGGACAATGAGGGAAAGCGGCATATATCTTTTGGAAAGATTCAAAAAAGTAAATTTGACTATACCAATATTTTTGATGAAAATGAAACAGGCGAGGAGGTAAAGGCATACGAAGATTTTTTTACCGGAAAGATTGCAGCGAATATAGATGATAATATTTATGCTGAAACTTCTTATATAGGAATAACTGCCACCGACCCTGAGGTAAAGGATAAAGATGGACAGGGCTTTTATTTTGAGGACCTGATTGATGAGATTATCAAGGAAACATATGGGGACAATGGCATTTGGGCTGTGCAGTATGCGTTGATTGACTGTGGAAGCGATGGTAAAAAACAGCTTGCACTGCGCGCATATGGTTTGGGTATAGAGGGGACATGTGATGACAGCACATGCACAATGGTGTTTGACTATAAAGACGGAAAAATTTTCATGGTATATGCTGTTGATGCTTGGTCAAGGAGCAGCACGGATTTGTATAAAAATGGATATGTGTGCGGTTTTGGAAGCGATGGGGCTTTCAGCGGTCATGAGTGGGAAGGAATCATCAAAGCAGACGGAGTTTACCATGAAAGCTTTCAATGTCATATGTGGGTCGGAGGCTCAGAATGGGAGTTTTTGGATATAAATGACAAAAGAAGATATCAATTAGAGTCTAAGACATACTCCATAAGCGGCGAAACTGTTTATTCGTATGATATAGATGGCGCTGATATCACAGAGGCGGAGAGACAGGCTGCTCTTGAGTGTATTCAGAAAAGGGAAAGTTCTCTGGGGGCGGATATTCTCTCGGATGATAAAGCATGGGAGCTTGTGGAAAAAAACAGAAAAAGCCTTGGTATTACAGAGGGAATGGATGGGGAAGAAAATAGGATTGATTGGAGGGTGCTGCCCAGACTAACGGCTCTTTCACAATAATACTATCAGAGGCGAAAGGGATTGCATTTTTGATAAAATCCGTATACAATAATAAAATAAATTTACAGGAGGTTGCGACATGGCGGCAAAAGTATTTTTTACCAGAGACATTACACCGGAGAAGGTGGTGGAACTGTACAAGTTGACAGGGAAAGAACTGCCCGGCAAGGTGGCGGTAAAACTGCACTCCGGCGAGCCCGGCAACCAGAATTTCTTAAAACCGGAATTCTGGCAACCTGTGGTGGAGTATGTAAAGGGAACGGTAGCGGAGTGTAACACTGCTTATGACGGCGGCAGAAACACCACAAAGAAGAATCTGGAGACTTTGGAAAAGCATGGATGGAGTAAGTACTTTCAAGTGGATTTGCTGGTCGGTGAAGGGCCGTAGTTGGAGCGTTCTATTCCTGCCGGAATGGTGATTCAGAAAAATTATGTGGGCAAAAATATGCAATATTATGATTCGATGCAAATGATTTCTCATTTTATGGGGCATCCCATGGTAGGCTACGGCGGAGCTTTAAAGCAGCTTTCCATTGGTGTGGCATCTTCCATGGGCAAGGCGTATATCCACGGCGCAGGGGATACCGATAAATTTTGGGATTCCGACCATGATTCCTTTCTGGAGTCCATGGCGGATGCGGCAATGTCTGTAGTGGATTATTTTAAGGGAAATATCGTGTATATCAATGTTATGAAAAATATGTCCGTGGATTGCGACTGTTGCGCGGTTGCAGAGGATCCCTGTATGAAGGATATCGGCATATTGGCATCCTTAGACCCCATAGCCATCGATCAGGCATGTTTGGATCTGGTGTATGCCTCCGATGACCCCGGCAGGGACCATTTGGTGGAGCGCATTGAGTCCATGAACGGAGTGCATACCATAGAAGCGGCGGCAGCATTGGGATATGGCTCAAGGGAATATGAGCTGGTTCAGGTATAGAATGTTTTCCCAATTTTTTCTAAATTTTTTTCAAATTCGTTTTAAAATATTGTGCAAACTGCCCTAATATGTTATACTAAACTTGTCCTGCAAAATTTATTCATTGGGAGGTATATATGGCTAAAAATGTTATCGTTGGACAGTCTGGCGGACCTACAGCTGTCATCAATTCCAGTCTTGCGGGGGTATTTAAGACCGCAAAGGATCTCGGTGCCGATAAAGTATATGGCATGAGACATGGTATCAAGGGTTTTCTGGAAGAGAACATCGTTGATATGAGTGAACAGATTCGCACGGATTTGGATTTGGAGCTGCTTAAGAGAACTCCTTCCGCATTCTTGGGTTCCTGCAGATATAAGCTGCCGGAAGCAGAAAGCAACAAGGAATTATACGACAAGATTTTTGAACTTCTGAAGAAATATGAGATTACCGCATTCTTTTATATTGGCGGAAACGATTCCATGGATACCATTAAAAAGCTTGCTGATTATGCAAATGAAATCGGAAGTTCCATTCGTTTCATGGGCGTTCCCAAGACCATTGACAACGACTTGGCAGTGACAGATCACACTCCCGGATTTGGAAGTGCAGCAAAGTACATTGCATCCGCTACCAAGGAGATTATCAGGGACGGTCTGGTATATGATATCAAGCAGGTAACTGTCATTGAGGTTATGGGTCGTAATGCCGGCTGGCTCACTGGTGCGGCAGCTCTTGCAAAGAGCGAGGACTGCGAAGGCGTGGATATGATTTATCTGCCTGAGCTTCCCTTCAATGTGGACGATTTTATCAGAAGAGTGGGCGATTTGCTGGAGAAAAAGAACTCCATCGTAGTTGCGGTTTCCGAGGGTATTATCACCGCTGAAGGCAAATATGTATTTGAGTTGACAGACCATACAGAGTATGTTGACTCCTTTGGTCATAAGCAGTTGAGCGGTACAGCCAGATACCTTGCAACCCTTTGCAGTGAGAAGTTCGGCTGCAAATCCAGAGCTATCGAGCTTTCAACTCTGCAAAGATGTGCCGGACATCTGACCTCCCGCGTGGATATCACAGAGGCATATCAGGTTGGCGGCTCTGCAGTGAAGGCAGCCTTTGACGGCGAGACGGGAATGATGGTTATCTTAAAGAGAGTATCTTCTGACCCTTATATCTGCACCACAGACCTTTATGATGTGCATAAGATTGCCAATATCGAAAAGAAGGTTCCGTTAGAGTGGATTACCGATAATGGAACCAATGTAAGCAAACAGCTTGTGGATTATATCAGACCTCTGATTCAGGCAGAACTGACACCTATCATGATTACGGGACAGCCCCGCCATATTGTGGTTGATATGGAGCATTAAGCGCTGCTTACTATACATCAAGCATGGAGATCAGGACTTCTTAAGATTTTGGAAGTCCTGATTTTTTCGTGTATTTTTCGACAAATTATAAAATATTTATTAAAAAAATACCTAAATAATAAAAATTACTCTTTAAATTGCGACAGCAATAGTGTATAATGATACAGACACAGTCGTTTCGGGGGATAATGACTATTAAGAAGTATGTCTGATACAGCAGATTTTCCCCAATCGCTAAAAGTTAAATATGCATCATAGGAGAAAATGTATGAAGAAAAAAATCAGTATTATCACAATTTTTATTATGTTATGCTTGATACCAGCGACCGTTCTTGCTGTCTTCAGTGTCCTTCTGTCCAGCAGTTATATGAAATCCACGGCAGAAAATGAAATCAAAGCAACCTTGGAGGCTACCGGTTACACATTAATGGAAACCTTTACGGTTACGGATCAGGGGGATTATATGCTGCTTGATGGTGTTCTCTACAAGGGTGTAACAAATCTCTCAAAGAGTTATGATATTGTGGATACTATTCAGTCAAAGACTCAGGTGGAGTGTACTTTGTTTTATGGAGATACCCGTTACATGACAACGATAAAAGACCAGAACGGTGACCGTATGATTGGAACTTCATGTTCTGATGAGGTGAAAAAAGTTGTTTTGGAGCAGGGAGAGACCTATTTTGCCAGAAATATTACCATTGGCGGAAAGGACTATTACGGATTTTATATTCCCATTGTGCAGGGCGGCGAGGTAGTTGCCATGTGCTTTACTGGTAAGCCTAGTTCTGATCTGACCGAGGCAACCGCTGAATTTTTCACCTACATTTTGATTTGCAGCCTTGTTATTCTGGTAGTGATTGCTATTATAGCATTTATTATCGGAGGAGCGCTGTCAAAGCATATTAAGGAGCTTCGTGATGATACCGTGAAGCTGTCTCAGGGTAATCTGAACTTTAAGATGCAGAATAAAAATATTATCAGGGAAGTGTATGAGGTAGCAGCCGCAGCAGAGAATCTTAAGAATCAGTTGTCTGAAGTAGTAAATGTGATTTTGAACTGTTCCAAGACAGTGGAGACTTCTGTACAAAGCATTGATGAGTCCCTTAACAACTGTACAAGCGCAGTGAAGGATTTGAGCACCACTATGGAAGAGTTGGCATATGGTGCACAGAGCATGGCGGGTTCCGTAGAAAAAGAAGCCGTGGATATGGATCAGATTTCCAACAATATCACCGAGATTTCTGACAGCTCTCAGTCCACCAAGGAAGTGAATACCAAGGTTGCCGAGGTGAGCGGAGCAGCAAAGACGGATTTGAACGAGTTGATCAAAGCAAACAGTTACACCACGGAAAGCGCAGATAATGTTATCACAAGTATTTCCGAAGTCAGCGATGCAGTTAAACAGATTACCACCGCAGCACAGATGATTATGGATATTTCCACCCAGACCAATCTCTTGTCCTTAAATGCAAGCATTGAGGCGGCAAGAGCAGGAGAAGCAGGAAGGGGCTTTGCGGTGGTGGCAAGCGAAATCCAGAAGCTGGCAGAGCAGTCCAATTCTTCCGCACAGGAGATTCAGACCATTATCGAGAAGATTACTTCCAAGACCGAGGAATGTACCAAGATTGCAGGTAAGATTCAGGATGCAGTAGGTCAGGAGTCTGGTGCGCTTAAGAGCGTAAGCCGCAGCTTTGACGATGTGGAAGGCAATATTTCCAATGCAGTGGACGCAATCAACAAGATTACGGAGCTGGTAGCTGTCATCGAGAAAAACAAGGTTGGAATTCTGGATTCCGTTACGGATTTGTCCGGTATTTCCGAAGAAAATGCAGCCTGTGCAGAGGAGGCTAATGCTTCCGCTGAGGAGCTGAGAGCCAATATAGAGGAAGTAAGTTCTCAGGCAACTGAGCTGAAGACGGTAGTGCAACAGCTGGATGAAAGCGTTTCCTTCTTCAAAATTTAAGTTTTATTTTACTTGTCAGGATTTCTAAGAATAAATAACCAATTGTGGGATATGATACCGATATGAGTAAGATTCTAACAACAGATTCTCAGAAAGGTGGTATCCCATGATTGGTTTTTTGATTGCCCTGATTTCAGGGGCGCTTATGAGCATACAGGGAGTATTTAACACACAGGTGACAAAGTCATCCAGCATCTGGTCAGCAAGCGCTTTTGTGCAGTTTACGGCGCTTTTGGTCTGTCTGGGAGCATGGGCGGTAGCGGACAGAAGTTCTCTTACAAAGGTTATGAGCGTAGAACCCAAATATATGCTGCTTGGGGGCGCAATCGGGGCTTTTATCACATATACCGTGATAAAGAGCATGGATGCGCTAGGTCCTGCAAAGGCGGCTATGCTGATAGTGGTGTCTCAGATTCTTGTGGCATATGTCATAGAGCTTCTGGGATGGTTTGGAGTGGAGAAGCAGCCCTTTGAATGGCGAAAGGTGATCGGTATGGCAGCTGCTATAATTGGAATTATTATTTTTAAATGGAAATAGATAAAAGTCCCTTGTAAATTCTTGATATTTATCTTACAATTAAATATACAGCATAGGAGGCAGCCCTCTTATCAAAGGCAAGTGCAGATTGCCGGAAAAGAGGGACTATGATGAAAGAAAAGCAAATCTTTTTTGGGAAGGCAGGAGTTCTCCTTCTAGGGGTGCTGTATGCCTTACTTGGTTGTGGCGTGCGGGATGCAGCAATTGAAATTCCTGTAAAAGAGGAAAAAACAGAAACGCTGGTAAAGGATTTCACAGAAACTGCAGAACCCAAAATGATTTCCGTGTATGTATGTGGAGCCGTTGTCTCGCCGGGGGTAGTGGAACTGCCGGAAGAAAGCAGGGCAGCTGATGCGTTGCAGGCGGCGGGAGGCTTTGCAGAGGACGCAGAGACTTCTTATGTGAATCTGGCGGCAAAGGTAACGGACGGCGAGAAATTGTACTTTCCCAGCGTGACGGAAGAGCCCTATTTAACAGCGCAGGAAAAGGGGGCGAAGCTTGTAAATATCAATACGGCAGGAGTGGATGTCTTATGCACTCTTTCCGGAATCGGGGAGGCAAGGGCAAGGGATATTGTTGCCTATAGGGAAGAAAACGGCCCCTTTCAGGCTAAGGAAGATATCATGAATGTGCCGGGTATCAAAGAAAACGCTTATAAAAAAATTTGTGATAGCATTACAATAAAATAGCAGGAGGATGAAGAGATGGCAGCCAAGAGAGCCTTAGTAGTGGATGATGAGCAGTTGATTGTAAAGGGAATCCGTTTCAGTCTGGAGCAGGATGACATGGAAGTGGATTGTGCCTATGACGGAGAAGAGGCATTAGCTTATGCAAGAAACTATCACTATGACATTATTTTGTTGGATGTTATGCTGCCAAAGCTTACCGGATTTGAGGTCTGCCAGCAGATTAGAGAGTTTTCTAATGTTCCCATTGTCATGCTCACGGCAAAAGGGGATGACATGGACAAGATTTTGGGGCTTGAATACGGCGCAGACGACTATATTACCAAACCCTTCAATATTCTGGAGGTAAAGGCGCGAATTAAGGCTATTATGCGCAGAACAGAGCCAAAGAAGACCGTCGAGGCAGAGTCAAAGGTTCTTGAGAGCGGAGAACTTCGTTTGGATTGTGAAGGAAGGAGAGCTTACATATCCGGTAAGGAGATTGGTCTGACTGCCAAGGAATTTGAGGTGCTTGAGCTTTTGATGAGCAATCCCAACAAGGTGTACGGCAGGGAGAGCCTTTTAAAGCTGGTTTGGGGTGCGGATTATCCCGGGGATGTGAGGACTGTGGATGTACATATCAGAAGACTTCGGGAAAAGATTGAAGCAAGTCCTAGTGAGCCTAAGTATGTGCATACCAAGTGGGGCGTTGGTTATTATTTTTTAAACAGTTGATGGGAAGGTTGAAATGATTGAAATAATAAAGCAAAAGCTAAGAAGTCTGGTGTTGCTTAGAAGTTTGCGCGCCCGTATTTTCGTGATAATGCTGACCGTAGGCATTATTCCCAGCATTTTGATGCGTTATGGCATTGTGAATAATTATGAAAGCCGCGCGGTGAATCAGCGTGCGACCACAGTACAGAATCAGTTAAAGATTATTGCAAATCATTTGGTGAACAATAATTATCTGACGAATTATCGTTCGGACGAGCAGGCATATCGAAATTCAAAGGCGGTTATCAATGCAGAGTTGGAGATGCTTTCCAATCTGTATGAAGGCCGTGTGATGATTATCAACAGTAATTTTAAAATCATTAAAGATACATATGGCATCAGTGAGGGAAAAACCATTATTTCCGAGGAGGTTATCAAATGCTTTCAGGGGGAGAATATTTCCCACTATGATCCAGAGCATGGCTATATTGAGATGACTACTCCCATTATAAGTACATCCAATAACGGGGATGGAGCAGATAATGCGGGGGTAGTTACAGGAGTTATGCTGACAAGCATTTCCAATGAAAGTATTGTTGGCACCATGAATCTGCTGAACAGAAACTCCCTGATTTTGGAGACTATTATGATTATCGTCATTTTTGGATTGGCGATGGTTCTGTCCGTGGCACTGACCCGACCTTTCAACCGCGTTACAGACGCTATTAATAAGGTAAAGGCCGGTTACAGCGACGAGAGTATTTCTGTGTCTGACTATGCGGAGACAGAGCATATTGTGGATGCATTCAACCAACTGATAAAACGTATGAAAGCCTTGGAGGATCCCAAACAGGAATTTGTGTCAAAAGTGTCTCATGGGCGGAAAACTCCTATGACTTCCATGTAGGTTCAGGCGGATTCCCTGCTGGCGCAAGAATGAGTTCCGGCGGAGC